>LULP01000477.1_pt1 | contig 16649 bp, 16 predicted proteins | sample 728111 | NCBI WGS metagenome assembly LULP01 (sample SAMN03860286, study PRJNA289734) | marine metagenome | biome: seawater column; feature: ocean; material: water; isolation source: Red Sea water column Station 149 - depth 25m | place: Saudi Arabia: Red Sea | collected 2011-10-15 | depth 25 m
AGGTTGAACTTCTCCCTCTCTGGCAAGAAAACTTCTTGTGTCGGTGGCTGGATCAAAATCTTTCGTACCTTGAAGATTACCTGTAACGTAATGACCAAATAAAGTTGGCGGATCACTGGATGTTGCAGCTTCAACCTTTATCACCATGAATTTGATGCCAGAAGTTTTACCCGTGATAATAACAGGGTTATCAGCGTCAACAAACTGATCTAATTCAACGGTTTCCCCACTAATTGTTGGTTGTAGTTTAACAAACCTTAACGCATCTTTGCCACCAGAATATGTTACCGTGCCCGGAATAATCATAGTCCCGTCTGTGAACAAGTGGCTAAATCCTTGCTCCATTTGATTTTGCAGAACTGACTGGAGTTGCGTTAACTCTCTCGCTTGTATCGCAAATCCTGGCCGAAATAATGTTCGTACAAAATTGTCAGCTTCATTAAAATCGTCATAGTATGGTGCGACATTTAAATTTGTTTTTTGCGGCATTTATTAAAACTCCACGATTACCTTGATATCTTCTATCTGGTCTGATGATCTACTGATAGGTTTTCTATTTTCTATGTATATGATATCACCACTGTCTGCTGCTAACTCTGGATTTGCGTATCCGTCCGAAAATGTTAACGTATTCCCCCCAGCAAGTGTCACCGCGCTATCTGCAGCTGCATCTGGTGTTCCTGTTGCTCCAGAGGTTGCACCAGTCACTTCGTTAGCACCACTGAATGCAACGTATCCACCGTTTGTTCCGTTTGCACCATAGTCTCCAAATCTTTCTTGTGAGTAATACAAGATTGAATTAGAACTATCCCACTCAACAACCCTACCAATCGCGCCAGTGCTTGCTTGACTGATTTTTTCGTCGCCATCAAAGGTTCCTGACACACTAGTGAGTTTTAATGCGTATGTCAGTCTGGCAGTCGCATCCGTAGCAACTGATGTTGTTCCAAAAGAATTTGGGTCTTTGACAATACCCAAGTTACGAAAATCATTTGCAGTTGAAACATCATCGCCTTCAGCAGCATTAAGAGTCGTACCCAACATAATAAAATGTCCACCAAGTTCTTTTACTGCGTTAGAACCATGACCCCCTTTTGGTCCTATTACAACCTCAATTGAACCACCAGAGCCACCCATCGCGGATGCTGTAGAAAGACTTGAATCAGAAAATGTAAACCCTGATGAAAGGTTAACTTTTCCAAAAGTATACCCCGAGCCCGCAGAATGAATAGTTGTGTCTGAACCAGCAGTTAAACCAAAAGATTGAATAGCGTTAGAGGCAACTGTAATTCTCACAACTGCACCAGAGGAAGTCCCTTGAGATGCCCCATCACCATAGACTGCTGCATAGTATGTTCCATTTGTATACCCCGAACCGGCGGTGACAACTAAAGAGTCAATCGCACCATCAGTTGCTGCAGCGCTGACTGTTGAATCTGTTGAGACAGGTATAAAGTCTGATGTTAAAAAGTTATTAATTTGACTACTGGAAAGTGTATACATATACTGCAATACATATCCACCAGATGCAAAAGGAGCTGTCGTTGTGCTAGTTGGTTCTGCTCCACTAAATGCAGCGCCACCATTATTATCTAAAACTTTATAAACTCTATAGTCAGCAGTCATGAAGTAAAACGTTGAGTCAAATAAGTTAGCTGCACCAGAGGTCGCAGTGTTTGATGAACTATAATCTGGTTTATACATATCAAACGTTGAACCGTTAGCCCAGTTGCGTCTTGGTATAACACGTTGAACATTAGTGGATGCAATTTTCTTAGCCGCGGTCATGGAGTCCCAGGCATAAAATTCTTCAGTTGGACCATCCGTTGGTGTGGGGGGAGATGCGTCAGACCCACCACTTGTTCCAGAGGTGAAGGGCATCGCCTTTCCAATGAAGAAATAATAAGTGTTATTAGCAGACTCAGTGAACGATTCTTCAAACTGGTCAGCGTTATGAAGTCTAAATTTTTCTGTAATAATTGCAGCCATGTTTTCTTCCTACTTTATTTATGACGCTGAACCAGCACCGATAATAGTTTTTAAAGTTGAACCAGATGAATTAACGATAAGTAACGTTGAAGAACTTTTCATCATATTACCTGTCACCACACCTGTCGCACCAGTGGTTAACATTGTTCCTGTTTCATTTGGTATTGTAATTGTTCTATCGGCCGTCGGGTCTACGACTGTAACTGTTGTTTCAAACGCATCTGCTGTCGCGCCTTCAAATACAATAGATGAACCAGTAGAGGTTATTGAACCACATGTTAAATTACCAGAACTAAAAGTTCCTGTGGTGGATAGATTTTCATCACCAAAGTCAATCGCGCCAGAACTATCTGTTATTGAACCCCCAGCAACTGCACAAGTTCCAGCATTCAACGTTGTACCATTGACAGTGGTTGTTGCTAGTGTCGTTATAGTTGCAGAGGTTTGTGTTCCACCAACCACACCATTTATTGTCGGAGCGGTTAATGTAACGACAGTTGCTGTCGCACTTATGCCACTGGACAGGGAACTTGCATCACCGAACTTGGTATAAATCTCGGTGAAGTTATCATTGATTTTTGCACCACCGGCCTTTAGAGTATCACCACTACCATCGTTGGCGTTTGTTCCCACTCCTAATGATTGAAATGCCATGTTTAAATCCTTCTTTTAACTTATTTATAACGGTTATGCCGCATCAAAAGTTGTTAGTGTAGAGTCAAACGTTCCAAGGGTAGAATCAAAGGTTGTAATTACAACACCTTCCTCATCTGACGTTTCGTCTACTGGTAATTGAGTTCCACCTGTTTCTGCAGCAAGACCAATACTTAAATTTATACTTTGTTGATCTATGTGTTCAAGTGTCCCGTTTTCAAGAATAATTTCATCACCCGCGTTAGTTGATGTTCCATCAGTCCCACTTAGTAAAAAGAACCCACCCTCATTGCCTGGGACAAACTCTCCGTTAGTTGACATTAATTGTATTCTATCTCCTAAGTCTCTACCACCTGAGCTGTCTAAAAGAACATTGTCTCCAGCATCCGATCCACCACTATCAGTTCTATCTAATAAAAGTGCAGACCCTTCATCACTCTTACCCGCATCAGTTCCATCTAACAAAATATTATCTTCGATATCCAATGGAGCAGAAGTTCCATCAAGTACGATATTTCCTGTTCCATCCTCAAGACCTATGAAAAGATTTAAATTAAAATCATCCTGCAACGCAAGTCTATTTGTTGGATTATCATTTTCTATTCTTGCTTCTCTCGTAAACTGTGCAATATTTTTATTACCAAAATTACCATCTGGTATACTTCCAGTATTGGTATCATCTTCAAACTCAATCTTACTACCTTCGGTGATAAATTTATCACCCTTACGCAATCCTGTTTCCACAACTAAGTTGATGCTATTATCTCCAACGCCAATACCCTCACCTATTAGGTGGCCAATGGTATCAACAGAATCTTCTAATTTAATATTATCACCATCTTCTGTTATGAGCATCAAGAAATCTTCAAGCACCAGTTCATCAGATGCCGCACTTTGTTCAAATACAATTCCCCCCTCTGGCACAGGGGAATAATTTCCATCATCACTACGACCTTCAATAAATCCAACCGTATCAAGTTCAACAAGATCAGATATTGATTGATTAGCAAGATCAGATATTTTAATTCCAGAGCCAATATTTAAATCTTGAGTATCCTCATAAATTATTCTGTCTCCGGCATTCAATGAGAAAAACTCATCTGTCCCATCAAGGAGAAGAACATCTTTTGAAATTACTGGTAATTTTTCTCTTGTACCATTTTCTAATTGAATTGCTGGTTTATCAAAGAATATAGAGCCACTAGGAATACCTGATGCCAAAGGCGCACCGTATGCAGTGCGAACTTCTTTTATCGCAGGCCTCACTGATAGTTTTGTTATGTGACTGATTGATCTATTTTGCCTTGGATTTTCACCAAGGGCAGTTTCTAGTAATACTGAACCACCAACACCAGCATCTAAAAGAATCGCACCGTCACTATGTTGTGGAGAATTTTCTACTGCAATCTCAAATCCACTCTCAAACAGCAACGCATCACCATCAGTCTCCTCTAAAAGTTTATCTCCTATCGCAGTCCCATTCTCTTGTAAGAGCGAATCAAATATGCTACTACCACCGTCTGGAGAAAGAACACCTTCTCTCACCTCACCATGATGCATACGCAAAGTCTCATCAAACACAAGACCAAAGAGAGATGCAAACTCTGGAGTAAATGTGGTGCCACCAGTGTAATCAATGGTGCTCTCTCCAGTGGTTCCAACTTTCATAGATATTTGAGATGATAGAGCAAGTTTACCAAAAGGGATAAAACCAGTCGGGTGAACTGATGCTTTTAATTCATTGATATAATCAGAAAGGATTGAACCAACCTTTACCTCATAAGAAAATTGTTGATAAAAATATGAATCTTGAATTCTTATGATATCTTCACTAATAAGACTATCTGTGTTTATATAATTACCAGTTTGTTTAGTTGTGGTTCCAACATTGACTGTTATCAAAGCTGTACCTTGACTAATTACTGTTCCGTTTGCACCAGCAGAGTCTAATATAGAATCCCCTACGATATTGAACGCATCTTCCATAACAATTTCACTGTTGACGTTTGCAGACCTATTATCTGTCCCGTCAAGAACGACTTGTTCACCCAGTGTTTCATCTTCTGCGAGTATCTTATCACCAGACTCAAAAGTTGGATCAGTGGGATTACCATCCATCAATATGAAGAACCCTGCTTGTTCGCTTAACACTCTGTCTCCGGCATTTTCACCAAGAGCATTAGTCGCATCTAACGTGATAAATCCATAACCATCAGTTTCATCGCCACTGAATATCGCACCGTCATATACAATACGGTCAACTTCTGTGCGTTCAGGCGGGCTATCAAGATTTGATCTCTCCGTTACGAATGTATCTAAACCCTCACCAACTAATCTTGAGTCAGGTGTATTTCCATGTTTGATTGATTGACCGAAGTTTGATGGTTCAGAATGATCTATGACAGGCTGTAACAATTTGTCACCAATGTCTAATTCATTATCAACTCCACCACTGGTATTCAATACAATTGCGTTACCTGTTTTTTCTTGAATAAGATAACTCCCAGAATTGAAACGAGAGTCCTCTGAGTCCTCTAATAAAATTGCATTATGATTTAAACCAAATTCAATATTAGTATGTCGTTCTACTTGTACCTTATCGTCTTCACTAAATCCACTGCCGTCCATAATCAATCGCGCAGGGCGACCCATTCCAGTTACACTTTCGGTGGCAACCTCAAGCTCAATATTGTTACGTCTTGTTCCGAATGGTTCGACACCCGGCGTATTATCTTCTAACCGAATATCATCACCAACGTCATCCATGCTTCTATCAAACAAAAGATCACCTGTTTGTTGTTCACCAAAAACATTTGTCCCGACAGTTGCATCTTCTAACGTTATATTAAACTCTATTATTTCACTTCGTCTAAAAGGTTGTATTCTATGACTGTCCAATAATATTCTACCATCAACATCTTCTTTAACAAATAAGTTATCCTCAAGTTCAATGCCGATATCAACAGGAGAGTCTAAATCTTGCTCTAGAGAAATTTGCTCATACTCTCTTACCTCAAAATCATCAGCCCGTAAATGACCTGTTTCATTTTCTAATTTTATTTGTATGTCATTTTCTATATGATTGTCGATAAGAATACCATCATCAACTTCATCAAGAACACTGTATTTTTGATTGACAGGGCCATGCTGCTCTTCACCAACCCCAGCAAATCCAATATTCTCTTGTCTAAGAGCATCATTAAATGTTCCTGTTTGTTCAAGAGTAAGTCTGTTTGTCGGTGTTGTGTCAACTGTTAGTCTATGAGTGTCATTCTCATATGATACAACTGAACCTGTGTGTGTCTGTAAAGTATTACCCACACCAAATGATGATGTTCCTACATCTCGCAAAATTAAGTTAGTATTTAAAGATGCTGTCGGCGCACCAGCATTATATTTAAACCCATTGTCTACAACTTCGATTTCTTCAATCGCACCTATAGTTGTAGTTTTTGCAATGATTTCACCACCAGAACCAGATGTGGATGTTACTGTGACTGCTGGTAATTTCGTATAACCGCCGCCACCACTAACAAGAAAGAGTCTATTGATTTCAGTAGATTCGGCAACTGTAAAAGTTCCTGACTCTAAGATGATACCATCTGTGTCTGTGCCATAAGAGTCTAACGCAAGCAACTCCTCTTCTTGAAGAAGTTTGAAACCATCCTCTAAAACTATTTCACTTCCAGAGTCCACTGTTTTTTGTCTCGTTACAAATAAGTCATACTTTGATGAGTCAAAAGTTGATTTTGCGTGGTTCTGATCATTACTGGGCATATAAAAAACTATGTTAGGATATTGATCAAAAGTATGAGCATGTGCCAAACCAGTCGTTGTATTTGCTGCCTCTGCTCTTGCCCTCGTGATATACAATGGATAGTAATAAGTTCGGCTGTCACTATATCTTCTATCTGTGCCGAAAACTGCATAAGGCTCAACTGCTGCATCAGCAACGGATGTTCCATCTAATAATAATTTTGTTTTAACAAATTGAGAATTTGTATTATTTTCTAATGTTAAAAAAGTTGGAGTTGTTGCGGTTGAATCTTCTGACGACACTCGTCCACCAACAACAGAAACAAATCCTCGCGCATCATCTACAGCAGTTTCATTTGTGTCAGCAGTAAATTTTAGAGCATCTCCAATAGCATAATTTTCACCACGTTCCTCTATTACGACTTCTGAAATTGAACCTGTAGTGATGGAACTAACTTTAGCAGATGCTTGTCCATTTCCAATATTAGAGTCTATATTAACCGCGTCACCCACGTTATACAAAATACCGCCATCATTTATGGTGACACTTGTTACTATTCCTTGAACAGTAAATTGCATGGTGGTTTCAGTGCTTAGAGTACGACCTGTAAAAGTCTCTGATATAGAGAATCCAGAACCTTCAATACTATCCTCTCTTAAAGCAAACTGGACCACCGTATCTGTGCCTTGGTTGAAAGAGAGAACTCCTATAATTTGCGCGGTTGTTCCAGATGACGCGCCAGTTATAGTTTGACCAGCCATGTCTGCTGGGATCGCACCAGTGGAGTCTGATGTGCATCTGATAATTGTAGGGGTAGCCCAGTTACCATCACTAATTCTCATCATGTATTTTGATGGATAATCTATCTCGGCTTCTTGACCTAAAAGAATTCTAAAGAAAAGTTTGTGCCCCTCTGATGTTCCCTTTGCAGCATATAAGTCTCGAATAGATTTAATTAAATTTCTTTTCGATACACCATCTGCGAGAGATAAAGGTATTGAATCCAAGAATGAATCTCTAAACGCATTGAGAAAATGATCTACAGTGTTGTCTGGATTTTGATATTCTAAAAGTTGTTGAATATTTTGTACAGGGTTTGCTCTATACTTTACCAAAGTAGTCGTGGCACTAGAGGTTCCACCCGTTATGGTTTCTCCCTCTATGAACTTTTGATTTGCACTAATAAATAACCTTGCTTGTTTCCCTGCTCGGGCCCCTTCAGCATCAACAAGAATAGTTGCAGTCGCACCACTGGTCGAACCAGTTATTGTCTCACCAACTTCAAACTTACCTGTGGTTCCAGAACCAGTTTCTAGAACAACTCTATCCGCTGCATCAAGACCCGAAAAGTTAGTCCCGTCTAAAACAAGATAATTGGTAGTCGCAGTTTCTAACAAAATCTCATCTACTGTTCCACTTATTGTAATTTCAGCAGACTCTAGAAATTGATAATACTGTTTTAAGAACTCAACGAAAACAGGATGATCGGCCTGAATAAAATCTGGAACTTGACCATCTATCAGCGGAGATATTTTTGTTGATAGCGCAGAATCAAAGGGTGCCATTTTTAATAACTCGAACTAGATGAACCACTAGAGGTACTGGTTGATGTGCTGCTACTAGAACTCGTAGTAGAACTTGTGGTGGTTGTTGTAGTAGTTGTAGTAGTTTCTGTGGCAACTGCTGTAGAAGTTCCGGCAGTGTCAATTGTTGAACTCGCAGCACTGTAAATTGCTGCACCACCAGCATCTCCACCACCAACATCTGATATAGATGTGAGGTTAACAGAGCTGATGGTGACAGCTCCTGTCTTATAATTAACAGTTCCCGCTGTAGAATTTGTATAATTTCTGGTCCCACCTGTAAGATAATAGGTCCTCAGATTTCCTTGACCATCATCATCAAAAAATTGCTCATTAGTTTCCCCACTAATTTTAAATCCTGTAGAAGATAAAATTCCACCAGCATCAGAGTTATGGCCACTGTGTGGATTATATAATGCATTATTGAAATACAGATTATATGATTTCGCAGAGTTTAATGTGGGTGTAAAATACTTTACTAATCTTGGTAAGACTGTAACACTGGTGATAGACTCATCAACGTCACCTAATTTTCTTAATAGTTGAGAGTGTCTAAACACAGCATCGAACTTCACTAATTCTGTTGAATTAAAATTAGTGAGCGCATCTGTGACCTCTGTAACTAAAGTATCTTTTGTCTTTGTCGTTATCAAAGAGTTAAATTTGAAACTGGCTGTTAAAAATAAGTATATAAAATCTGGATCAACAACGACAGGTGTTATAGATGCTACGGTGTACGGTGCTAATGAAGAAACCAAACTTGTTTTCTCTTCAGTTGTAAGATTAGTCCCAAGATTGTTTCTTACGGATATAAAAACTTTTCCATATTCTGGTGTGTCAACAACACCTAGACTTGAATCAAAAGACCCGTTCTCTCCACCGAACACTTGGATCGCAGTTGCTTGCGGGTAAAATTTTTGAACGTAAACTTTATAATCATTTGCGGTGACACATCTTCCTTGTGACGCATAATCAAGAGGCGCTGACAGTTTAATAGATTGAATACTCTCTGCTTCTGCACCACCACTTGCAGCGGCCACAGTTGTTACTGTTACGTCTGTAACCGTATTAATAGCACCAGTATTAGAAAACAGAAATGCACCATTTGCTTCCGCGACATTTGACACAACGTATTGCAAAATCACAATGTTGCCATCCAATACCGCCTTACTTACCACCCCATCTCCAAAGTAAACCTCAAACAATCCATCCTCAACCTCTTGTAAATAATAAACAGCGCTTGTCCCTGTCAACTGTGTAATGTCTGTTGCCTTAGTGTAAGTGACTGTGGTTGAATCCGACGAGGAGTTTTGTACTTTAACTGTAAGTGTAGTGGTATCTGATTTGTTATCTGTGAGCAAAAATCTTTGATTTAGATTTGAGGAATCAACCGTGTATCTTGTGGTCACATATGTACCTTCAAAAATTGGAATGGATGTAAAGAACAATCCTGTCCCTGTTTGCGTTGCCGTGTGTGCAGCAGTTGTGACAAACCTGTATTCCACGTTATTGATTGTTGATGTAAATGCTGTTCCCGCGTTCATGGTTGCGGTTCCAAGTGCAGTGTCGTTAAGTGTGATGTTCACTTCTGCTCTTGGTGCTCTAACTGATCTGGGTTCATAACCTAATGTCTTTGCGTGTCCAACAACACTAGACCTAAGTTGCGCGGAGTCGATAAACATTTCGTTGGCCAACATGTTGGCATGAAACCCAAGATAGTGGGTGTTATATGCAAGAACATCCAACAACGCATTCATTCCTGACCCTTCAAAATCATAGTCGAGAAATTGAGTTTGATTTTTCATGTAGGTCTTGAGATTATCTTTCACTACATCAAAATCAAGACCTGTAATTTCTAATTTTTGATTGTTTGCCATTACCGTACTATCTCCATAGTTAGTGCTAAATCAACCGACTCTGGAGGCCCATTAATAACGGAGAAGTTCACGGTTATATCATATGCGTTATTGTCAAGTTGAGCATTTACATCAACAAAATTAAGTTGTGCTCTAGGTTCATAGTTTTTGATAACGTCAGTTATCGCCTGATTTATTGCGAGTGATGTAAGAGGTGTTGCATTTTCAAACAACAACTCTCTCACACCCGAACCTATTTCTGGATGAAAAGGTTTTTCATAAAAATTAGTTAATACAAGATTTCTGACCGAGCGTTTAACGGCTTGGACATTTGATAATGTGTTTACATCCCTGTCCGTAGAACGCTTCGTAAAAAACAAATCTAAATCTCTATACTGTCTTCCGTTGAGTGATGAATTATTTCTCCTCTCAGCATCAGACAGTGCGGTTAAATCTTTAAAGCTTGATGTTTTTTCTACGACAGCCATTATTACTCCAAAGGGGTTTTATTTATTTATAACGATTACCGCAAAGTGTATATTTCTTTCACAGGAAGATAACTATTGTCCACGGTATCTGCGACTTTAATTTCAGAGATAACTGCATCAATATTTTTATGCCAATAATCTAAAAACTTATGTACCCTTGGTATCTCTGGAACCACATCTTTAGTTTGCCATACAAACTCTTGCAGTATATTATCATAGTCCGGCATCCAGTACAATATGTCAACCGTAACAAGACTCTTCCTACGAATAATCATGGGCCCGCAAAGGTGTTTTCGCTTCCAGTTGCAACGCTCGTACAACCTGTTACTGCATCACCTATCCTGCCGCACCCTTTACCATTTATAAACACAGTGGTAGAACCAGTTGTTATAGGTGCCTGATGAGAAGGACACGGAGCAGGTGGTAACAAGTGTGAGTCATTGTTGTCACCTTGTCTACTAATTCCCGTGCCGTTCACAATCACATTTGGACTTAACTCTAGCCGATTGGGTACAGAACAATGCACCACATCTTGATCGACGCTGTTCCCTCTACAAATTGCTGGCATAAGCTCTCTCCTTTTTCATTAACTCCTGTAACCTGTCATTCCACATATCCGCCTCTGCGTGGTCATGATCACTATGAGGCTCTGGTGGCGGGTCAGGTAAAAACTTAATCAGATGTACAAATTCAAAATCCTCTGGTATATCTTCCCAACTGTCAAATGTAATAAGTTCATTGTTCTCTAATTTAAATACAAATTCTGCCATGTCTCACCTATGGGTTCAAGTTAATATTCGGACCACCAGTAATTGTAATGTCACCACCAGATGTATGCGTCCATGTTGATCCTGTTGTGCCAGACCATGTGGTCTTGAGATCATAAGAAGTGGCTGCTTGAACCGTAAGAGATTCAGTTCCAACAACTTCTGTTTTCCTAAAGTCTTTAGCCTTATCTGTGCCATATGTCTCCGTAACATTACGCTGCACTGTATGAGTAAACTTACCAACCACTGTATTAGAATGAGAATGTTCATCTATCTTAGTTCCATAAGTTTCTGTCACGTTTCGCAATACCGTATCGTTGGTGCTACCTGTGACAAGTCGAGTATGGAAGTGCTTGTCAATATCAGTCCCGTAAGTTTCGATTACATTTGTTTCTACTGTCTGTTCTCTTTCTCCTTTAATCAGTGATATGTGATTGCCACCGATTGTCTCATGAGAACTTCCACCAATTGTTTCATACTTGTTTCCATCAACCTGTATATTCCAATCACCCTTGATATAGGTTTTGCAGTTAGACTCGATGGTAAGGTTCACATCTCCTTTGATATTAACAAAGTTAGTTCCAGCGATAATCTCATAGTTGTTGCCAACGACTCTAGTATGTTTTGTTCCATCAGCATCAATTTCATAGAATGTCCCTGCTGTGTGATACTCATGAATACGTTCTGATCCTGGCGTGTCATCATACTCTTTAATATGTCCGCTCTCTGACTCAAAGACATGATTGTATGGATATTTTGCAGCGTACCTTATTGAGCCACTCTTATTTTGATCACTGGTCTTGGGTTCATTCCACTTTTCAGCAGTTAACTCTGGGTCTTTTTCATATTTTAATGGATTAATCTTGTCAGCGCTGTAACTAGCATCAACAGATTGCGGTGCTCCGGCCGCGGGAATAGGATGAACCTCTTTATCATTTATATCATTATTCTCTTCAATAAAACTTGGTCGAGGAGTGGCATTTGGACCAGTTGACTTTCCTGATTGCGTGGGATATTTTCCAGCATTGTCAAGAAATACATCGTCTTTCTTTTCTCTGTTTCCGTATATGTCAAGACCAACATCTCTTGGCTCATCATCAGCATATCCCTTGGGTAATTCTTCAAACTCATCTCGTAGAGTTTGGTCACCATGAGCAATCATAACACCCAAAAGTGCTGCACTGTCCTTGGCATTTAGAACACCATGCCCTGCATTTCTTGCTAACCTATTTGTATCTGATTCTTTTACAGTGTGACCAGATGATCTACCAAATAAACCCTCTGAATCATCCTCACCGTTAACAAATCCACCTAGTGGATATGGACCGTATGATTGCTGAGAGTATGCGGGGTTATAATCCTCAATCGTTCCACCACCCTCGCCAGGATTATATACCTCTCCATCTTTGTCTTCTTTTGCGTATTGTTTTTTACCAGCAAAGTTTACTTGAGTAGATTTTTTATGTCTTGGATCATTAAAGCCTTTTGTAAAGTCAGCAGGATCAATGGGAACGCCGGGCAGAGTTCCAATAATGACTGGTTGCTGATACTCGGTATCGCGGAAAAATCCTACCACCCATCCACCTTCCAGAAGAAAAGAGGGAGTTGTTCCCATACCATGCATGGATGGGTCAGTGACGGGATGCATTACATGTGCCCACGGCAAATCCCCTGTGGGCATTGTTGTTAAATCTTCAGTATGCCACCCAAGACAACGAACCCGAACACGACCAAGTTGCTCGGGGTCATTTCTATCTTCCACTACACCAACAAACCAAGCGAACCCATCCAGGCCCATATAATTGACTGTCTCTACCATAAAATAATCCTCTCGAATTATTTATAACGGTCAATGTAAGTCTGGATCGCGCCCCATTCGTTTAGCTTCAGGCGGTATGAAGTCATACTTCACAACTTCATACTCAATGTCAGGGTTAGAATCGCGCAGTTGCATTAGCATCTCATGCGCTTCATACTCATGCATAGTGTGACATACTATATCCTTTCGGATAATTTTGTACTTTACTGTCATGGTAGATGATATTTAGTGATTATAGTCTTTGAGTGTTACCCCTACTCCCATAAACAGACCGCCATTGACCTAATCCACGGTCCTCTAACGTCTTTAAATGCGAGAATGGGTTCATAGAGAGGTTACCAGCAACCACAATTCGATCTTCACCTATATGTTTTGGCACAGAATGATGCACCCAGCCAGGAAATAAAACCATAAGTCCTTTTTTTGGAACCACACGTTCAATACCTTTGCCTGGATTAATACACCTGTCAAATAGCAGAGGTGCTGATCCCTCTGGACAGTTGACATAGTAAACAAAACTCCAGAGGTGAGGCCAGTGGTTGTGCATCACCGTATAATCACCTTCACGGTAGATTGCTCCCCAACAATCATACGGTATCATGTCTACATTTTGAGGGTTGTTTTCCGTAGCCAACTCTATTGCACGATTACACACCCACTGAAACCCCTTACTGGTATCTTGCATAAACCAATCTGTCATAGAGGCCTTTACATTAGTCCTCTTCTGTTGTGCATCTCCCAACTCTCGTATCTGACGTTCAAGATTTTCGTTCAGAGAAAACTCTTGATCCTCATGAATAGTTTTGTCCGCCACCAATGATAGATCAAGAGTGATAATTGGAAACTTTTCAGAAAATTGTTTTGATAGGGGATGCCTATCAAACTGCATTGAAGGTTTAAGACTCTTCGCTAGTGCTGCCAGACTCATTTTTCTTTATCGCTTCATTAATAAGATTAACTTTATTCTCAATAACCTTCTCAAGTCTCTCAATACGATTACGAACACTCAATGGAATACCGCCCATTCCACCATTACGGGGCGTAAACTTCAAACGCAATCGCTCTCTTTCGTCCACTAGTTTTTGCAGAGGTTGTTTGTACAACTTAATTTCTTTCGCGGGTGTATTAAAAGGAACAATCTCATCTTGAGAAGGCTTCTTTTGCGGTTTATCCGTGAGAACATAGCCGTTCTCAATCATTTCAGCAACAGCCCTCTGTCCCTCATCATCTAAAGTTTTGACTCTCATCGTATCACTTCCTCTAAGTAAATAAAATCAAAAGACTTCTTACCTTTCACTTCAAGGTAAATAGAACTCATGTCCTTGTCTTTCACAGGTTCGTAGGTCTTTTTCTTCTTAGACCAATAATGAGGTCTGGCCATCTCGCCATCTCCCAGCATCAACCATTTCACATCATCAAATCTATCTGAACTGATATCAGTCACCTCGCCAGTAACTTTCTCATCGTACTCATTCAGATAGCTAACCATTTCACCAATCATCTGTAGTATCCTTTCTCGTCTGGATAGTGCCACCACCCTGTAGTCATATACTTATCAGCAGTGTGTACAGGGTTTCCACGATGCTGAAACGTCCATCCGGCCGGGAACATTACTCCCAAACCTTTTCTTGGTCGAACTCTTAACTTTTCATAAAGGAACTCTGTCTCTCCTTCGTCCATCTCCACATCATTCAAGTAGAACGACCACACCAAGCAACGATCCATATTTTCATGATGGCTTACTTCAGCATGCCAGTTGTGAAACCCGCCACCAAAGGGTGGCGTGCATTGAATTTTAATATCAGGCGATAACAAATTCTTAGTTCCACGATAGCAGAACGGAAACTCTTCTTTGTATCTGTGCATCATGTCATACTTGCACTTCTGAACTCGCGTATAAAGATCACCATGCTTCTCAAAGGTCAACCATTTCTGTTTATCCTTTCGGGTGATACGATCCGCCTTGACAGTCTTAACATCTTCCACAGAATCAAACCATGCAATCAGTGTTTCACACAGATCATCAGGCATCGCATTTGCATATTGCCTTATAAAATTACTCATCGTCACACTTTCCGTAGCATCGTGATACTACCCTGCCTAAATTTGTGAGGTTCAATAATATCCATACGAAATGCTGCGGGTAACTGACTAACAACTTCTAGATTCTTGTTTGGCTCGCCCTTAAAGTAAGTGAAATGAAACAGAACGTACTCCGTTATCATATCCCAATAGTTTTCTGCAAAGAATTTGTATTCTTCCCAACCACCACAGTCAACCCACACAAGATCATAGGGCCCATGAATATCCACTTGACTAATTACCTCACCATCTTTCATGTCACCCTGTATGAATTCTACCAGAGGCTCACTTTCTAGAATGCTCATGCGTTTTTCCGCTTGATCATCTTCCATACTCAAGTTATCGACCACAACAAACTTAGGGCTGTACGGCTTATCCAGATAGTCCTTGTCGCAGTTACTATCCCACAGTAACCCTTCGGTGTTTTCCTTGAGCCCATTCAAAAGAAACGGTGTGGTGTAACCCATACCAAGTTCAAGAATACGCTGTGGTCTTGCAAGACCTACCAAACTCTCCAGAAACGGACCAACCTTTTCTGTTCCGTAGCCAGGAACCCACCATTCCTCATTCTTCATCGTCGCTCATCCCATACGAGAACTCTTTTCGCGCTGCTTCATCCAACTGTGCCATAACATCTTCAGTGAAATACTTCTCAGGATTGTTATTAATCGTCTTACCAAAAGTTTTACTGCCGTCTGGTAATTCAATACGAGTGGAAACGCTCTTGAAGATACCATACTTCAATGCGAGATCAAGCAAGCCGTAATACTTGTCCAATCCTCTGTCGTAAGTCAGACGAACATCAACCATCTTGTTCTCTTTCGTCAAACGACTCTTGTGATTCTTACAATGAATGATATTACCGATAACTTCCGTGCCGTCTTTCTCTTTCTTCTTACTCAAGTAGACAATACTAGAAGCTGCATACTTCAGACCAGTTCCCCCACCCATCTCTTTCGTTGGAAACATACTCCCAACCACATCATAGGTATGGTTCGTAACCACCATCGGGATTTTCGCCCGCCCAAGCTTTAGTGTCAGAACTCGAAACGCCGCTTTGAGTACTTGCGCTCGTGTCATATCACGAGTCTCTTTACCTTCCGCTGTATCCTCTACTTCTTTCGTGGTACTCAGCATACCCAAAGAGTCTAGACAGAGAAACATCGGTGGTCTATCCGCTTCATCCACAGACAGATAATCGTCAAGAACTCGAATTGCCTGTGTGCGAAACTCCTGTACAGTAGTGACCGGCATAATCACCATACGCTTCGGATCAATTCCACGATCAATCACCATTTGACGAGTGATCGCACTTTCACTCTCGAAATAAATGACCCCTGCATTCGGATCATTGTCAAGAAAACTTTTTACGATACCCATAAGGAAGAACGTCTTACCAGTTGCACTCTCACCAGCCAATGCGGTAATCTTATTGCTCGGTAAACCACCGTAAATACTGCCAGATAGTAATCCGTTGAAGATATGAGAGCCAGTATCAATAAAGGATGCAACATCCCCTGTCTCTACACCGTCGTCTACAATAGATGCGTACTCATTCATCTTAGAAACACGTTTCAGAAAATCATTCATATAAACTTCTCCATAGTATAACAATCAGTATAACTTATATATCCAGTTAAGTCAAGACACTTTG
>LULP01000146.1_pt1 | contig 16629 bp, 14 predicted proteins | sample 728111 | NCBI WGS metagenome assembly LULP01 (sample SAMN03860286, study PRJNA289734) | marine metagenome | biome: seawater column; feature: ocean; material: water; isolation source: Red Sea water column Station 149 - depth 25m | place: Saudi Arabia: Red Sea | collected 2011-10-15 | depth 25 m
ACAGACAAGTTGAAGCTATAAACTTCTTATTTTTAATATCTAAATAAAAGCTTTTAAGGTCTTCTGGCATCATAAGTCCTTTATAAACAATGGTTTCATTTGAAAGACTGCATGCATAAAATTCTTCACAATTTAAATATTTGTTCTCGATAGTCTTTAATGCTTGAAATAGGGATGATCGCAGAGATAAATCAGAACTATTATCTTTTTGTTCTAGAAATACATGAAAAATATCCGGAAGAGTATCTTTAGCCTCATCCCCAAGAACAGATACATCTATAGGAACATTTCTATAACAAATTACTTTAAGATTTTCAGATCTAAAAATCTTTTTTAAGTCGCTCTGCAGTTTGTCTTTCAATTCTTTTTTAGAAAAGAAGCAGCCGATAGCAAATTCTTCTGGTAGTGCTATAGATAATTCAGATTTTATTATCTTTTTATAAAAGTCCTTGTTTATATCAAATAGCAATCCTGAGCCATCACCGGTTTTTCCATCAAAACCAACGCCTCCTCTGTGGGCCATGCTTGATAGAGCATCAATTGATTTTTCTACTACTTTTCTGGAGGGCTTCCCATTTCTATTGCAGATAAGACCGTATCCACAGTTGTCTTTCTCAAAATTTTTATTAAATAGCATAATGGAAGGGAATAGATTTTATCATAAAAGTGTCATACTATGTCATACTTTGTGAAAAGGAAGAATAAACAATATCAAATTGAAAAAGGGCTTTTGCTGTTTACTCAGCCAAAGTCACCCTACTTCTACGGGAAAATAAGACATAACAAAAAATATCTGACTAAGTCATTTGCTCCCATTACTGATAAACAAGAAGCAATATATGAACTTTATAATTGGAGAAGTGAGCTTTTATCAGAAAAAGATAAATCAGCAGCTGAGCCAAATAATCCAAGATCGGAATATGTTGATTTTAAGGAGATAGATAATGATTTTCAGTTCTTAGATGTTGGCAGATTTGATCCACAAAAAAAAGACATAGAAAGTAGAAAAATCCATTTTGTTGAGATTTATGGTGAATACAATCAAACTCAAGCTGCAAATCAGGCTCACAGATGTCTTGATTGTGGTAATCCTTACTGTGAATGGAAATGCCCTGTTCACAACTACATACCAAATTGGTTAAAACTTGTTAATGAAGGAAATATTCTTGAGGCGGTTGAGCTATGTCACCAAACAAATAGTCTTCCGGAGGTATGTGGCAGAGTTTGTCCACAAGATAGGCTTTGTGAAGGCGCTTGCACATTGAACGATGGATTTGGTGCTGTAACTATTGGGTCTATTGAAAAGTATATAACTGATAAAGCTTTTGAGATGGGATGGAAACCAGATTTATCAAACAGATCATGGTCTGGGAAAAAAGTTGCAATTATAGGAGCTGGTCCTGCCGGACTGTCATGTGCTGATGTTCTAACAAGAGCTGGAGTTAAGAGTCATGTATTTGATAAACATGAGGAAATTGGTGGTCTGCTAACTTTTGGTATACCAGAATTTAAACTTGAAAAAAGTGTTGTTAAAAAAAGGAGAAAAGTTCTTGAAGAAATGGGAGTGAAATTCTTCTTAGGTAAGGAAATAGGTACTGATATAAAGTTCAAAGATATCTATAAAGATTATGATGCTGTCTTTCTAGGTATGGGCACATACACATCACTTGAGGGTGGTTTTAGAGGTGAAAAACTTCTAAACGTTCACAAGGCAATCGACTATTTAGTTGAGAGTAATAAGAAACTTCTTGGAATTAATCAAAAAAAAGGTTCCTTTATAGATTTAAAAGGAAAGGATGTTGTTATTCTTGGTGGAGGGGATACTGCTATGGACTGTAACAGGACTGCTATCAGGCAAGGAGCTAAATCAGTTACATGTATATACAGAAGAGATGAGGATAATATGCCAGGATCTAGAAAAGAAGTAATCAATGCTAAAGAAGAAGGGGTAAATTTTGTTTTTAATAGTCAGCCAATAGAAATATTAGGAAATAATAAGGTTGAAGCTATCAAAACTATATCTACAAGGCTTGCTGATCCAGATCATAACGGCAGGCGAGTACCAATACCAATTACTAACTCAGAAAAAATCTTTAATGCAGATGCAGTGATTGTTGCTTTTGGCTTTCGCGCTAGCCCCCCAAACTGGGCAGAAGATTATTCGATTAACTTAAAACAAAATGGTCTCGTTGATGTTGATTGTCATGATGAGCTTGACTTCCAAACAACTAATCCAAAAATATTTTCTGGTGGTGACATGGTCCGAGGATCTGATCTTGTGGTGACAGCAGTGTGGGAAGGAAGAGAAGCAGCAAAAAGTATTATAAAATACGTCCATGACTGAATTAAATCGAAATTTTATAGCTGCACTTAATAGAAAGACTCAGAAAACTCCACCTATATGGATAATGAGGCAGGCTGGCAGATATCTTCCTGAGTACAGGAAGGTAAGATCAAATTTCAAAAATTTTCTAGATATGTGTAAGACTCCTGAAATTTGCTGCGAATTAGTTTTACAGCCTATAGAAAGATATGATTTTGATGCTGCAATTATTTTTTCAGACATCTTAACGATTCCTGATGCTCTCGGTCTAGGAGTTTCTTTTGTTGAGGGAAAAGGTCCGGTCTTTTCAAATCCTATTAAAAAACCTGAAGATATTTCTAACATGATAAATTTTAATCCAGACAGTCTTGACTATGTATACAAGACTGCTGAACTAACAAGAAAAGAGTTAAATACGAGCATTCCACTAATTGGATTTGCTGGAAGTCCATGGACTCTTGCAGCATATTCAATTGAGGGTAGTAGTTCTAAAAACTTTGATCTAACTAAATCATTTATAGAAAATCATTCTGATGATGCCCATAAATTTCTCGATATCCTGGCTGATGCTTGTTTTGAATATCTAAAAAGGCAAATCATTAGTGGCGTAGATGCAATTCAGATATTTGACTCTTGGGCTAATCTTCTTTCAGAGGAGCAATACCTAGAATATTCTTTGAAATATATAAAGAAAATTCTTAAAAAATTATCAGAGGATCCCATTACAAACAAAACTCCAACTATAGTTTTTGCCAGAGATCCGAAATGTAATCTTAGTGAATTTAAATTAGATTATCTTAGTTGTTATGGCATGTTTACTTCAATTGATCCAAGCAGTGCTATAAGAGTATTTGAGGGCTCTCATGCTCTTCAAGGTAATTTAGACCCTAAGATCCTTCTTGAGGAAGATTTAGTTATTAAAGAGAGTGTTATAAAAATGCTGTCAGAATTTAAAGACTTTCCGGGCTATATTTTTAACTTGGGACACGGCATAACACCAGATATAAATCCAGATAAGGTAAAAGTCTTGGTTGAAGCAATCAGAGAAGCTGGAAGCTAGTCTTTAGGCTTGTCCCACATCCTCATTAAGCCTTCCTGAACGCAACTTGCAACTAGTTTGCCTTGAGAATCAAAAATTGACCCTCTTGAAAATCCTCTTGCATTTCTGGCAATGGGGCTATCAATTCGATAAAGCATCCAGTCTGAAAAATCTACCTTTGAGTGAAACCACATTGCATGATCTAAGCTAGCGCTTTGAAAATACTTAGACATAAAATTAATTCCATGTGGCAGTTGGGCAGTTCCAAGCAAACCGCGGTCTGATGCATACAATAATAGGGCTTGATTGATCACTAAGTCATTAGGTATTTCACCATTTGGCCTCATCCAGATATCTCTCAGTGGCTCACTCTTTTTTGGTTGAACATAGTCATTGTTTTGAGTAGCTCGCATTTCAATTTCTTGCTCTCTTAAAAAGAATTTATCCTTTTTTTTCCCATGAAGTTTTTCAAAAGCTTTATTTCTTAGCTCCCAGTCACTTGGAAGATCTTCAGGTTTTGGAATTTCGTTAAGGTCTATATCAATTTGATGCTCAAATCCTTTTTCTTCTTTTTGGAAAGAAATTGAGCATGCAAATATTGCCTCACCATTTTGTATAGCTCTAACTCTTCTCGTCGTAAAACTTTTTCCATTCCTGATTCTATCAACATCAAATAATATTGATTCCTCCATTATTCCTGGTCTTAAAAAATAAGAATGGAAGGAATGAGCTTGATGAGGGGCTTCTACAGTATGATAAGCAGCAATAAGGCATTGCGCCATGACTTGGCCACCATAAATTCTTTGCCAGCCAAAGTTTTGACCTTTCCATTGGAAGACATCTCTGTCAATTCTATCCAAATTAAATAGCTCTAAAGTACTTTTTATAGCCTTCTTATTGGGCACTTAAACCTCCATCAATAACAAGTTCAGTACCTGTTATCATTGAAGATTCATCTGATGCTAAAAATAATGCTGCATAAGCAATATCGATAGGCTCACCCAATCTCCTAATTGGAATCTGTTTTATAAGCTTTCCTTCTATGTCAGCATCTGGATTCATATCAAAAAGTCCTTTTAGGATTTCTGTTCTTGTAAAAACAGGATGAATAGAATTACATCTTACAAGGTCAGTAGTTCTTGCGCAGTGAAGAGCAACTGACTTCGATAAATGCCTTACTCCAGCTTTTGCTGAGTTATAGGCTGAAAAGTTATGTCCTGCAACAATCCCAGAAATTGAAGATATATTTATAATCGAGCCATTCCCTGATTTCCTCATCAATGGAAGAGAAAACTTGCACCCATAAAATACTGAGTCTAAATCAACTTTATGAACCTGATCCCATGTTTCTAGATCACAAGATTCGACATCTCCCCCACCGCCTATGCCAGCATTGTTAATTAAAATATTGAGTTGAGAGAAATCAGTTTCAATACTGCCTAAAACACTCTGCCAATCCCCTGGCTTAGTAACATCTAAGACATAGTAAGGAGCATTAAGCTCTTCTGCGCTTTTCTTCAAAAGCTCTTCATTTATATCAGTCATTACTATTTGGGCGCCTTCCTCAATTAATAATCTAGCCATTTCTTTACCCAAACCTTGGGCGGCACCAGTTATTAAACCAACTTTATTTTTTACTCTATTACTCATCTTATAAACTCAAAAACATTTTATAATTAGTGGAAGTTTAACTTCTCAGGATGTAGTATACAGGACTCAAAAATTGCTTATAAGATGAATACTGAAGAAAAAATTAATCTCCCAAAAAAGCCAAATCAAAAGATTGATGTAAGATCTGCTTTTAAAATAAATTCTGATTTGACTGTCAAAGGTTTTAGTGAAAAAACTGAATGGGTTCCGGAAATAGATAACTCTTATATATTTGATGAAAAAACTACCCTATCAATATTAGCTGGATTTGAGCATGACAGAAGAGTAATTATCCAAGGCTATCACGGTACTGGTAAATCAACGCACATAGAACAAGTTGCGGCAAGATTGAACTGGCCATGCATCCGAATTAATCTAGATAGTCATGTTAGTAGGTTAGATTTACTCGGTAAAGATGCTATTAAGCTTGAGGATGGAAAACAAATTACCAAATTTGTAGAAGGTATTCTTCCATGGTCAATTCAAAATCCTGTTGCTCTTGTTTTCGATGAGTATGATGCTGGAAGACCTGATGTTATGTTTGTCATCCAAAGGATTTTGGAAGTTGAAGGGAAGCTTACTTTGTTGGATCAGAATAGAGTTTTAAGACCACACTCAAACTTTAGGCTTTTTGCAACTACAAATACAATTGGAATGGGCGATTCAACAGGCCTCTATCATGGAACACAACAAATAAATCAAGGCCAAATGGATAGATGGCATATTTTATCCACTTTAAATTATTTAACTCCTGAACACGAATCTAAGTTAGTTCTTGGAAAACTCAAAGGCTTTAATTCTGCCAAAAGGAAATTAATACTTTCTAATATGATTAAACTTTGTAACTTAACAAGACAGGGTTTTATAAATGGTGATATATCGAACCTTATGTCTCCAAGGACACTCCTTACTTGGGCGGAAAACTTCATTATCTTTAAAGACATTCATGAGTCTTTCAAGCTTTCTTTTCTTAATAAGTGTGATGATCTTGAAAAACCTATAGTTGCTGAATATTTCCAGAGATGTTTTGCCGAAGAGCTGGAAGTAGAAAATAGTTAATGTCTATAAATAGCGATGAACAACAAAATGCAGCTTTATCTTGGACTAAAGCAGTAACTAAAAATAAAGAGATTGTCGCAGAGAATTCTAATAGGCTGATTCCAAAAGGCTCTAAATTAAATCTAAAAAATCCACCAAGAATTAAGAGAAAGTTGTCTGCATGGAAAGGCAGAACAGATAGGCAGGCATTTTGGTTACAACATAACCTAATCAAAAAAACATTACCTGGCGAAGCTGGAGAAATCCTTGATGAACTCAAAATGGCCAGAGCAGAAATCTTAGGTTCTAAAGAATATGATGGAGCTAAATTAAATATTCAAAATTTTTCAACTGATGTAACTAAAAACTTAGCCGATGAAGAGATTCAACTATCTACATTAATTAATCTCTGGTTTAAAAATCTAAATGGGTTTAAATTAGATAAAGAGCAAAAAAGATTAATTGATCAAATCCCAAATATAAATTCAAGAAATTCCCAAAAAATATCTGAAGATATGATTTCTTCAATTGAAGATGAAGAATCTTTTCTTAAAAGCTCATTGTCTTTACTAAATGCTCTTAAATTACTAGAGCAAGAAAAGTCAGAGGAGAATGAAGAAAACGAAAAATTTGATGAGCAAAGTGATGAGAATGAAGAGAGCTTATCTGATGATTTGAATGAAATTGAAAGTGATGAGGAGCCTAGTAATGAAATAGATCTCATGCAATCACTTGTTGATGAAATGCCAGATGAGCAAGAGATATTGCAAGAGGCTGAAGTATCTATAGATGAAGAGTTGGAAGCAAATGTTGATTTTGATGATAATCAAATAGGAAAAGAAAACTCTGATTACTCTGTTTTTACTACTCAGTATGATGAGATTATTTCTGCAGCAGAACTTTCAAATCTCAAAGAAATCAACCGACTAAGAATACAGTTAGATAAACTCATTCAACCTCATTTGCAAACAATTGGAAAATTAGCGAATAGGCTTCAGCGTTTATTGCTGGCAAAGCAGAATAGATCTTGGAAGTTTGATCTAGATGAGGGAGTTTTAGATACATCAAAGCTTACAAGGATAATTACTGATGTAAACAAACCATTAAGCTTCAAAGAAGAGAAGCAAAGTGATTTTAAAGACACGGTTATCTCCATATTGATTGATTGCTCAGGATCAATGAGGGGAAGATCAATAAATCTTGCTGCTGTTTGTGCTGAAATCATAGGAACAACCCTTGAGAGATGTTCTGTGAAAACAGAAGTTCTTGGTTATACAACAAAACATTGGAAAGGTGGAGATTCAAGAAAGAGCTGGTTGCAAAGAGGTGGTTTTTCACATCCAGGAAGATTAAATGACTTAAGACATATCGTTTTTAAATCAGCAGAGGATAGTTGGAGGAAATCACGTAAATCTCTTGGCGTCATCTTAAAAGATGGTTTATTAAAAGAGAACATAGATGGCGAAGCATTGCAGTGGGCAAATAAAAGATTACAAAAAAGATTTGAAGACAGAAAAATTATGATAGTAATATCTGATGGTGCTCCCGTTGATGATAGTTCTCTATCTGCCAATAATCCTCATTATCTCGACAATCATCTTAGAGAAGTTATTGCGGATATTTATGAAAAAGATCAAATAGAGTTATTAGCAATAGGTATCGGACATGATGTTACTAAATATTATAGTCACGCTATCACAATAAGTAATGCAGACAGTCTAGGTGAAACGTTGTTAGATGAATTGACTGGTCTTTTTGAATAACTTTATAATTGATCTATGAAAATAAAAAAACAAAGCGGACCACCTGAAGATCTAATCTATTTTGATGATGATCTTCCTCTTTCACAATCACAAGTTGAGGATGTTGTCGAAATCTTTAAAACTCCATTAACTGGTTCATATAACTGGGACTACACAGTTGCAGATAACAGAATAAAAAAACTTTATGAACTTGGTAAAGAATTAAACTGGAATGGATCAATTGATCTGAATTGGGATTATACACATCCTGCAGATGAACGAATTCTTGAGACCGATGATGAGCTGCCTCATGAAACACTAGAAGCTTATGAAAATCTTTCAGATGAAGAAAAAATCCTTTTTGATAGGCATGATGTCGCAGAATTAATGAGCCAATTCTTGCATGGTGAGCAAGGCGCCCTTCTTGTTGCTTCTCAACTAGCAAGTTGTGCACCTACCTATAATGCTAAGCTCTATGCAGCTTCTCAAACATTTGATGAAGCAAGACATGTTGAAGTTTTTAATAGATATCTTCAAGAAAAGATAGGTATTCACTACCCTATTAATCCTGCATTAAAGTCACTGCTTGATAAGATTCTTACTGATGAAAGGTGGGATCTCAAATTTATAGGGATGCAAATTATTATTGAAGGTCTTGCACTTGCAGCTTTCTCTATGTTGAAATCTACATCAAAAGATCCTCTTTTAAAGCAGCTACTTCACTATGTTATTAGAGATGAGGCTAGGCATGTAACCTTTGGTATTAATTACTTAGAAGATTTTATTAAAACCTTAAGTCCAGAAGAAATTAATGAAAGAGCTGAGTTTGCATATGAAGCTTGTGTGATTTCAAGAGAAAGACTTATTAATACCAAATCTCAACAGCGATTCTTAGGAATGTCAGAGGAGGAAGCTAGAGAGTTTCAATTAAATACTGGAAGTTTTGAAATGTTCAGGAACTTCCTTTTCTCAAGAGTGATACCAAATCTATCAAGGATTGGTCTGCTCACTGATGAAGTTAGGCCGAAATTTGAAGCTCTTGGTCTTTTAGAGTATGAAAATGCCCCTGATGACTTTGAGTGTGATTGGGCAGAGATGAGAAAGCCACTTGAAGCATTTGAAAAAATTCCTGTTTGATCCTATATAAAGAAATATGTCTAAACATTCAGCTTTAAACAACTTTGGCAGGTCTGGGAATCCGGCCTTCCGAAATCACTTTGATAATAGTCAATATGCTACTAATACCTCAGTTAGAAATCCTTCTTATCAAAATCATTTTGAGGCAAATCAAAGTCTTTCAGAAGGAACAATGTCTCTTGATGGGACGGTAAATAAAACAGGAATTCTATTGGCTTTATGTGTAGGTGGTGCATTTTTTGGTTGGAATGCTCCAGGATTGGCTCTTCCTGCAGTAATTATTGGTTTTGTAATAGCTTTATTTACAATCTTCAGGCCTAAAAATTCACCATATACTGCCCCAGCTTATGCTGCAATTGAGGGCGTTGCTTTAGGAGCAATTACAATGGTTTTCGAGGCACAATACCCTGGTATTGGTATCCAAGCAATTGGTCTGACTTTTGGCATCTTAGCTTCACTTCTATTTTGTTATAAAAGTGGGATTATAAAACCAACTGAAAACTTTCGTCTTATGATTTTCTCAGCGACTATGGGTATAGCTTTACTATACTTAATAAGTATTATTATGTCATTTTTTGGAAATAGTATTGGGTTTATTCATTCAAATGGATTGATGGGTATCGGTTTTTCCCTTTTTGTTGTTGGTATTGCTTCACTTAATCTAGTTTTAGATTTTGATTTTATTGAAGAAGGTTCTGAAGTTGGTCTCCCAAAATATATGGAATGGTATGGAGCATTCTCACTGATGGTAACTTTAGTCTGGCTTTATCTGGAAATCCTAAGACTTTTGGCAAAGATTAGATCGAGATAGATCTTGGAAAATTTATTTTTTTTAATCCTTGCTGCTTTTTCTCTCTTCGTTTTTTTTAAACTTGGAAAAGTAAAAGCGTCAAAAAAACAAACTGACAGGGAAGATCGTATAAACAGGTTTAAGTAACCTAGGAATTAATTATGTTAAAAAACTTATCTCTACAAACTTTATTTTCCATTTCTCTTTTATTTTTAAATTCACAATTAACTGCAAATGATGCACCAATTATTTTGCCAGGAGCTCCCGGTGAAGAATCTAAGAATTTGGATGCCGAGGATGCAACAAATATTGCTAATACTTCCTATATTGAAGCTGACGTCAAGTTTCTTCAAGGAATGATAGTACACCACGAGCAGGCAATTCTTATGTCTAGCATGGTTGGCAAAAGAACAAATAATCCCACTATTGTTGATTTGGCAGATCGGATTGATGCATCTCAAGAGGATGAAATTAGCTTTATGGAAGGTTGGCTCAAAGATAGAGGTGAAAATGTTCCTGAAGAAAATGAGCATTCTATGATGAGCCATCACGATATGGGAGATCATGACATGAGCATGCATTTAGATATGGTGGGTATGGCTAGTCCAAAACAATTAAAAGAATTAGAAAACTCTAAAAGTACTGACTTTGACAGACTCTTCCTTCAGTTAATGATTGCTCACCATGATGGCGCTCTTGAAATGGTAAAAGACCTAAAGAAGTTTTCAGGTGCAGCATATGATCCTATTTTGAATGAGTTTGTGTCTGACCTTGTTAATGATCAGGGTGTAGAAATTGAAAGAATGAACACTATTGCTGTTGGTTTATCTGATGATCCAAGATCTGGACTTGCTCATGGTCTTTATACTGCAGATGAAGCAATTCTAAATTTAGAATTGATAGCTTCATTAAGAAAACCAACAGGTTTTTATGATCCAAGCAATCCTGAAGGTAAAGGCTCAGAAGATCTCACTGAAGATAATGAAGGCAAAACGACCGAGGAAATTTCGAGATCTCTTAGATCACCAATGCTAAGTTTTTCAAATACTGATATGGCTTTTAGAGATGACTTACTGGTTGCGGGAAGTTATCACGGCTTCAATATGTATAAGATTGACTCAGACGGAATCCCCAATCTTATATCATCAGTTGTTTGTCCAGGTGGTCAAGGTGATGTATCAATTGTTGGTGACATACTTATTATGTCTGTTGAAGAGAACAGAAGTAGAATAGATTGTGGACTTGAAGGTGTTAGCAGAGACGCAAGTCCTGAGAGGTTTAGAGGAATCAGAATATTTGATATTTCAGATTTAGAAAGGCCAAAACAGGTCGGAGCTGTTCAAACCTGCAGAGGTTCTCATACTCACTCTGTTGTCGATGGTCCAACAGCGGATGGAAAAATAATTGTCTATAACTCTGGAACTGGCGGAGTGAGAGATGATGAAGAGATGGAAGAATGTGTAGGGAATATTGCTGGTGATCAAAGAACAGCATTATTTAGGATAGATGTTATAGAGATACCAGTTTCTGACCCATCTAAGTCTAGAATTGTATCAAGCCCGGCTGTATTCGCTGATCCTGAAACTGGGTCATTAGCTGGTCTATGGAGGGGTGGTGATCATGGAGATGATACTCAAGATACTCGAAGAACAGATCAGTGTCATGATATTACAGTCTTCCCGTCAGCAAAGATAGCTGCAGGTGCTTGCTCTGGAAATGGAATACTTTTTGATATTTCTGATCCATATAATCCAACAAGATTAGATGTTGTCACTGATATTGGTTTTGCATATTGGCATTCGGCTACTTTTAATAATGATGGAACTAAAGTTATCTTCACTGATGAATGGGGTGGTGGTGGAAGAGCTAGATGTAGAGCATGGGATCCACTAGATTGGGGAGCAGATGCCATTTACGATATTGTTGATAATAAATTAGAGTTTAGAAGCCATTACAAAATGCCAGCTCCGCAAATGGAAACAGAAAACTGTGTTGCACATAATGGCTCAATAATCCCGATTCCTAACCGCGATATTTTCGTTCAAGCTTGGTATCAAGGCGGCCTTTCAGTAATGGATTTTACAGATTCTTCAAATCCAATTGAGATAGCGTATTTCGACAGAGGCCCAATTCTGAAGGATCTTTTAATCTCTGGGGGATACTGGTCGACTTATTATTATGAAGGTTATATATACGGTACAGAAATTAAAAGAGGTTTAGATGTCTTTAAACTTTTACCAAGTGAATATCTTAGCAAAGAAGAAATAGCTGCTGCAAAAAATGCTTATCCAGCTCAAGGTCCCAGAGTATTCAATCCACAGCAACAAGTCCCTTTAGTTTGGCCAAGTGCTGGATCTGAATAGTTTTAGTCAGTAGATATGTCTATTAATCTTTTCTCCATTGGAAGAGTATTGATTGGCATATATTTTCTGCTGCCAGGAATTGCAAAGGTATTCCTTTTTTCAGCAAACTTAGAAGTTGTTATTGCAAAAGAAGTGCCCTTCCCAATCTTTTCTTTGTCTATTGTGGCATTTGCTCAAATCTTATTAGGATCATTTATCATATTGGGGAAGCATCTTAAAATAAGCTCTATTGGTTTAGCAATAACTACTTTGCTCATAAACTTTTATATTCATGATTTCTGGAATTTAACTGGCGACCCTAATCAGGCACATGAAACTCAAAATTTTGTTAAAAATATTGGCATACTTGCCGGACTACTCATCTTATCTAAAGAAAAATGATTGTTGCAATTGATTTTGGTATTACAAATACTGATATTGCAGTATCTAATGGTGGAGCATTGGATTTTTTCTCCTTTAAAACAAATCTTCCTATTGAGGAGAGCAATATTTTAGGATTACTAGATCAGATTAAAATTAATCACAAAAGCATAAAAACTATTGGAATTAGTGGAGGGAGATCTTCAGATTTTTCGGAAGATATAGATGATATTAAATTAATAAAAGTTCCTGAAGTTGAGGCAATAGGAAGAGGCGCTAAAAGAATATTTAAAGAAAATGATTCCATGCTTGTCATAAGTTTGGGGACAGGAACTGGATGTATTTTTGTAGATAACAAAACCTATCAATATGTGGGAGGAATTCCAGTGGGTGGTGGAACGCTTGCCGGCTTGTCAAAGCTCCTCATAAATGAAGATAGTATTGATGAAGTTTCAAGTCTTGCTACTTCCGGTGATAGGTCTGAAGTAGATGTTTTGATAGATGATGTTGTGAGTGGAATAGACATTTTAAAGCCTAATCTAAGTGCTGCAAATTTTGCTAAAGTTTCGAGAAATAAATATAGAAAAGAAGATATTGCGAAAGCTCTTACAAATATGATTGGAGAAATTATTGGTACTGTTGCTTTCTCAAATGCTTTTATATTCCAGAAAGCCGAAGTCTTTTTTATTGGTAGAACATTTTTAGAACCTAATATTAAGGCTGCAATTAATGAAAGACTATCAATCGCTGGAATTAAGGGAATCTACTCAGATGCACCTGGGAAGGAAAATTGTATAGGAATCTTAGATTTTTTAGAGGAAAACAATTAAAATCTCATCATGGATAAATCAATAATAATTTTTTACGCAATACCAGTATTCTTTCTATTGATAGTTATAGAGTTTATTTATGGACTAATTGTGAAGAATAATACTTACAGAATGAATGATACTTTTGTAAGTATCTCAATTGGTTTGATTAGCAGAATACCAGTCATTCTCAATCTTGGCTTTAGCGCTTTTGTGTTCGCTCTCGCCGCTACTACCTTTAACTTAAAGCTAATGCCAGTAGATAGCTGGATTACATGGGTGGTTGCTTTTCTAATGTATGACTTAATTTATTACATACAACATAGACTTCACCATGAGATAAAAATTTTATGGGCAACTCATGTGGTTCATCATCATGGTGAAGAATTCAATATGTCAACAGCCATGAGACAGACGAGCACCGGATGGCTATGGAAGTGGATGTTTTATACGCCAATGATGGTTATTGGCATTCCGGCTGAAGTCTTCATAACTGTGGGTGGTATAAATTTAGTTTATCAATATTGGGTCCACACAGAGCATGTGCCAAAACTTGGATGGCTAGAAAAGATATTTATAACTCCTTCAAATCATAGAGTTCATCATGCAAAAAATCCAGAATATATCGATGCTAATTATGGAGGTGTTTTTATTATTTGGGATAGGATCTTTGGAACATATATTGAGGAGAAAGATGAGATTAAACCTGTGTATGGAACTGTTAAAGCCCTAAATAGTTGGAATCCTATATGGGCAAATTTCCAAGTTTTTCATAGCATGCTCCTCGACTCAATGAGAACAAAAAAATGGTCAGATAAATTAAAGGTTTGGTATGCCCCAACCTACTGGAGACCTAGCGATGTTGAAGAAAAATATCCAACAAAACCGGTTGACCTTAAGAATAAATATAATCCCTTTATGACAACATCATCTAAGGTATTTACTGCTATTCAAATGTTTGGGATTATTCTCATTTCAAATTCACTGTTTCTAAATATAAATAGTTTCTCTTATGAGCAAATCGGTATATTTAGCTTACTTTTGATATCCATACCAACTATCACAACTTTATTAATGCAAAATAATAAGTTTTCTTTGCATATTATCTCAATCTTTAGCGTTATTAGTTTGCTGGTTTGTTTTTCCAATTTAATACCAACTGAGGCTCTTGCGACACAATTTACAATATTTATAAGTTTGATAAATATACTATTTGTCTTATATCAAATTACTTTTGCTGGTAAATATGAAGAATTCAAACTTAGCAATATCAGATCGTAGATTCCTAAAATCTCCTTTTTTTAGTTGCTACCATCATGAGGATGTTCTATATGGAGTTTATAATAATAGACTGTATCCTCTTAGCTGTGGATATGATGATCAAGAGCATTATAGGCATCTTAGGCAATTCTGCTGCTTGTATGATGTGCCTGAAACCCCTTTAAGAATAACTGGTAAAGATAAGAAAGAATTTTTAGAAAAAATATTCACTCGAAACATTGACAAAATTAAAACTGGAAGAGCTGTGTATGCATTCGCATGCAATCATGATGGTGGAATATTGATGGATGGAGTTTTGATGCATCCAAGTGAAGATGAATTTATTTATGTTCAAGCAAATGGTGATTTCATTAATTGGGCAACTGCGAACATAGGTAATCTTGATGTAAAAATAGATGACTTTAATTCTTGGGTCCTACAAATCCAAGGGCCCACTTCACTAGATGTTCTCTCAAAGATTACCGATATAAATTTAGAAGAATTTACATATTATTCATGCTCTAAAGTAAAAATACTTAATAAAGATTTTTATGTTTCCCGATCTGGTTGGACTGGAGAAAAAGGTTTCGAACTATATTCAGATGGTGATAATTTCTCGGGAGAAGAGCTGTGGAATTATCTTCTTGAAGCTGGAAAAGAAGAGAAGCTGATTGCTTCAGATATTGCATCAATGCACATTAGAAGGATTGAAGCTGGAATATTAGACTATGGGACAGATTTTGATCAAAGATTTGATCCTTTTGATCTTGGGTTACAAAAATTTATAGACTTTGATAAAAGTGACTTTATAGGAAAAGAAGCCCTATTGAAAAAAGGAAACAGTCCCTTGAGAATTAGGGGAATAAGGTGCCCTTCTGAAAAGCCAGTTGTTAATGATGAATTGCAGTCACTAGATGGAAAGGTTATTGGATCTGTTACAGCTGGAGCATGGTCTCCTTTTCTTGAAACAGGAATTGCCATAGTGCAATTAAATTATGATTTAGAGAGTCTTAGTGAAGGTAAATTAAGAACTAACTCGGGTATTCATGATGTTAAGATATGTGACCTACCATTTCATGATAAAGAAAAAAATATTCCTATAGATTAGATATGTTTAGCGATAAAGAATTAATTTTTACTGCAGAAACGACTCCTGACCTATCTATGGATTTAGAAAGTAGTGTCAATAAAATTATTCCTTTAGTTGGTTTAGCAGATGCAGTGAATATTACTGATTCTCCAAATTGTAAAACTAAATTATCAAGTATTCTTGTTGCTGCGGAAATTAAGAAAAAGGGGCTAGATGTTATTCTGCAATTAACCGGAAGAGATAGAAACAGGATTGCTATTGAATCTGAAATTATTGGAGCAGCATCTATCGATATAAATAAAGTCCTTTGCTTGACAGGCGATCAGCCAGGTGAAGATGGTCCTAAAGCTGTAAATGAATTTAATGGCGCCTCTCTTATTGAGCTTATAAATATATTAAATTCAGGAAAAATAACAGATGGAACGGAAATTGCCGCAACAAAAGAAATATATGCTGGAGCTGCAGATGATTTATACACCCATCAGACTAAGCCAGAAGCAGTTAATTCCCTGATATCAAAAATAAATTCAGGCGCTAAGTTTGTCCAAACTCAGTATTGCTTTGATATTGAAGTAATTAAGTTCTATTCAAATTTACTCTTAAATAATGGTAAAAATGCTTCTTGGAAAGTGTTAGTTGGTATGGGTCCATTGAAGTCTGCAAGACAAGCAGATTGGATGAGAAAGAATCTTTGGGGGATAAATATCTCTGATGAGATCATAGATCGATTAGATAAGAGTGAGGATCCAATTTCAGAAGGTGAGAAAATATGTATTGAGCTTATTGACCAAATCAAAGATCTCCCAGGTATTGATGGAGTCCATCTAATGGGTCCTAATTGTGAAAGCCAGTCTGCACATATAATCAAAGCTTCAACTTAAGTCTATTTTTCTTTTTTTATTTGCTTAATATATATACAATATGCGAACTAATGTGGGGCTATAGCTCAGCTGGGAGAGCACCTGCTTTGCAAGCAGGGGGTCCGCGGTTCGATCCCGCGTAGCTCCACCATTTTTATAATCTAAGCT
>LULP01000199.1_pt1 | contig 16625 bp, 18 predicted proteins | sample 728111 | NCBI WGS metagenome assembly LULP01 (sample SAMN03860286, study PRJNA289734) | marine metagenome | biome: seawater column; feature: ocean; material: water; isolation source: Red Sea water column Station 149 - depth 25m | place: Saudi Arabia: Red Sea | collected 2011-10-15 | depth 25 m
GCCTACTATTGCTTTTACATGTTGAATATCATTTTTTTTTAGGATTTTAATAATTTTATAATTTCTATTTGCTTGAAAATATAATGGCTTAACGGATTTATTTTTTTTTAAAATTGATCTTATTTTTTTAATGTATTTCGTTTTTGAATTAATAATTAATTTACTATCCTTATGTATATAATCTTTGAAAAGGATCATTTTACTTTTTATGTAATTATTTATAGTTTTATGATAATCAAGGTGATCATGTGATATATTTGTTAACGCACAAACATCAAAATTCATTCCATAAAATCTGCTTTGATGTAAGCCATGACTTGATGCTTCCATAACTAAATATTTTATTTTTTTTTGACCTATCTTTTTTAATTGCTTTGAAAGATCAATCGGTTCGGGTGAAGTAAGGTTATATTTATTTCTCTTTAATACAGAGTTTCCTAAAGTACCTATAGTAGCTACACTCTTTCCTGAAATTCTCAGTAAATAACTTAAAAAATATGCAACAGATGTTTTTCCATTAGTTCCAGTTATTGCAATTTTTGTTTCAATATTATTTTTGTTTATTTCAAATGCTAATAGCGATAGTGATTTTCTAATATCTTTAGCCTTTATCACTGTCATATTCTTTGGATATCTTTTTTTACTATATGATGGAACAACAATTGCTGCAGCACCTTTTTTAATTGCTTGATTTATGAACCTAGATCCATCTATTTCATTTCCAGGGATTGCAAAAAAAATATTTCCTTTTTTTATCGATCTCGAGTCTGATGAGACTCCATTAAATTTAATCTTCTTTGATTTAATTTCTTCTAGAAGGGAGTGATTTGGCATTTATCAAAGAGAGGTATTAATGAGCATGTTTTCATTAGGTATGTATCTTGCCTTTATGTCCAAAATAGGACTTACTCTATCAATAATTTGTCTTGAAACTCTTGCCGCATTCCACCCAGCATCACTCCAGTTCCAAGTATTATATGGCTCTCCATATTCTCTATTAATCCCTTTCGGGTCGTCTAATGAGATAAGAACTACATACTTAGGCTTGTGTATGGGTAGTACCGATATAAAAGTAGTTAACTTTTCTCTTGTGTAGGATTTTTTGTCTATTTTGTGAGATGTGCCTGTCTTACCTCCAACCAAATATTTAAACTTACCATCTTCTGTGTATGCTTTATCAGCATCCTTGTTAAAGGCTTCTTTGGCAGTCCCTTTTGCAACAACTTGGCTTAAAAGGTAACGCATAATTTCACTGGTCTCTTCTGAAAAAATTTGATTTTCATATCGTTTATCATCTCCTAATTTTGTTAGAGATGGCTTAATTAAATATCCTCCATTTACTACAGCTGATGTAGCTACAGCCAAATGCAATGGTGATACTGAAAGGCCATAACCGTAAGAGATTGATTCTGTATTAACTGTTCTCCATGGGTCAGGAACAATTGGAATTGCTTTTTCTGGTATTCCAATATTTACTTGACGAAGTAATCCAAGTTGAGACAAATATTCTTGCTGTAATTCTTTACCAATATCTCTAATCATTTTTATCGTTCCAATATTTGATGACTCAACAAATATTTCTTCAACAGAACACATTTTTATCTCACAAGGCCTGTGAACATCCTCTACACGGTGCTTTCCAATATAAATATGATTTTCAATCTTGTACTTTGTATTTGGCTGAAAAATTTTTTCCTCAATTCCCATTGCTGCAGTAAATATTTTCATCACTGAACCAAACTCATATACACCTAATGTGTTTTTGTTGAACTTATCATTGTCATTCGCATTTTTAGTATTGGGATCAAAATCTGGAAGTGATGTCATGGCAAGAATTTCTCCATTATTGACATTCATTATGAGCCCTGAGCCACCAGTTGCTTTATATAGTTTCATAGCAGCTAGTATTTCATCGCGAACAATGTGTTGTATTCTTGTATCTAAAGATAATATCAAATCATTATTTTCTTCATTTTGAAGAAACTTATTAAAAGATTTTTCTAGTCCAGATACGCCTGTATTATCAATGTCAACTTTTCCAACTAAATGACTAAAAAGTTCACTGTGAAGATATTTTCTTTTATAAGCATCTCTGAATTCAATTCCAGTTTCACCTAAATCTATATACTTTTGTAATTCTAAGGGTTCAACATTTCGATCAAGCCAGAAGAATTTTTTTTCAGATACCAATTTATCAAGATCAGTTGCGGAAAACCTATTATTTATTGCTGAGACTTTACTAATAAATTTTTTCTTATCGTACACAGCTTTTGGATTTACAGATATATGGGATGTTAATAAATTTGCTGTAAGAGAGGTATTATTCCTATCTAGAATATTTCCCCTTTTTGTCTCAACATTCTCAACAAAATAATTTCCCTTTTCGGTGTAAAGTAAATTAATTTCTATCATCTTGATTGTTACTGCCAAAAACAAACTACTAAAAACAATCGCTGACAATATTAAACGATTATTTATTTTAAGAGCAAAATTACTCTTTAAAGACTGTAATCTTTCAAAAGCAAACTTTTCTTTATTGTATCTGTGTGTAAATGAAAAACTTTTTTGATATATATCAATTTTCTTTCGGCCAGTATTCCGCTTTTTTTTCACGGAATTTACCTTGCCAAATTTTGATTAATTGTTGATGTTTCATAAACTTCAATAACATCATTAAATAATTCATTATTTTCTTCAATATCTTCATTATCTAATACAACAAAATACTTTTCGTAATCATTAGTAATAATCATTTCTGAAATTTTTTTAATATTCATTGGCGAGACTAAATGGTCCCACTCAATTTTATAAAGCTCATTTATCTTTTGTTCTTCTCGAAGTGTTAATTCAAGTTCATTAATATACTTTTGCTTTTCGGCTGAAATGTTTTTTATAACCATAATTGCAAGTAATCCGGTTAACAAAACAGCAACGGACAATATTTTAAAGAAAGCACTTATCATAATTCAAATCCTAACTCAGATATCGGAATATAATTAAAGTTTAATCGCTCACGCTTAATGACTCTAAGCTTTGCCGAACGAGATCTTGGGTTACTTAATATTTCCTTGGAAGATGGTTTTATTAATTTGGTCTTTTTATTTCTTAAACAAACTTTATTTGTAAAATTCTTTACCAACCTGTCCTCAATTGAATGGAATGTGACCACGCATATCTTCCCATTCGCTCTTAGTAAATTAAAAGCTTGGTTGAGACCAGCATGAAGCTCTTGTATTTCATTATTAATAAAAATTCTAATAGCCTGGAATGTTTTCGTTGCAGGGTGTTTTTTGTAATATTTTGAAGGAAACGATTTTTTAATTATTTCTGCAAGCTCAATCGTACTCTCAATTTTTTTTTGAGTTCTGTTCTTCTCTATGTTTCTTGCAATTTTTCTTGAATTTCTCTCATCTCCGTAATGATAGATGATATCAGCAAGCTCATCTTTGTCCTTTTTATTTATTAAGTCTGAAGCTGTTTGGCCATCCTGACTCATTCTCATATCTAGGGGGCCATCTTGCATGAATGAAAACCCTCTATTTGCATCATCTAGTTGCATTGATGAAACTCCTATATCAAATACGAAACCGTTAATTTCTTTTTCTTTTGTTTCTTTGAAAATTTTATCAATCTGACTAAATTTAGAATGTACAAAAGAAAACCGACTGCCGAATTTTTTTTTAAATCTTTCAGCTTGTTTTTTGACTGTTGGATCTCTGTCGATTGCAATGACTTTACATTCACAGCTTTGAAGGATTCTCTCTGTATATCCTCCGTATCCAAATGTTGCATCGATGTATGTTTCATTGTCTTTTGGCCCTAATTGTTCAATAACCTCTTCAATAAGAACTGGCCTGTGGCCAAGTTCTTTATTTGTCATTTACTCTGTCTTCTCAAGAAAGATGGAATTTCAAGTAAATCTTGATCGGTTTCTAATTCTTCATCAGCTTCAATAGAATTATGTGTTTCATCCAGTTGATGCACGTTTTGGTCACTAAATAAGTCAGGCGAATCGCTATCTGAATTTTCCCTATTTGCGTGTATTAAATCCATAATACTTTGAGAAGACTCTTCCTGCTCCATTACTGCCTCTTCGATTGGTTCTGGTTCAACTTCAGGCTCAGCAATCATTTCTGGTTCAGAAACTGGCTCTGATTCCAGTTCTGGCTCAGCAATTACCTCTTCTTCAGCAACTTCCATTTCTGGTTCTTCGATTGGTTCTGGTTCAACTTCAGGCTCAGCAATCATTTCTGGTTCAGAAGTTTCCTCTTCAACAATTGTTGTTTCATCATTCATTGAACCTAAATCCTTTTCATCTGAGCTATCCATGTACATATATGGATCAGAATTTTTGTGGATTTCATCTTCTTGATTAGCTGAAGCATGAATAGATCCTGTTCCATTCACTTGAGCTGCTGGAATTGATGAAACTGTTGAACTATTATCTACTTGTAAATCAATTATTCTCTTTGATGGCTTGTCATGAGGTTCTAACCCAGTTGCAACAACAGAAACTCTAGCTTTACCCTCAAGATTTTCGTCAAAGATTGATCCAACAATTACATCTGCATCAGGGTGGACTTGTTCTCTTATCTCATTTGTAATTTTATCAACCTCATGCAATGTTAAGTCAGTTCCACCAGTTATGTTGATCAATAATCCTTTGGCTCCGTCCAAAGAGTAGTCATCAAGCAATGGATTTGTAACTGCATTGTGAGCACATTCTATCGCTCTATTGTCACCAGACGCTTCACCTGTGCCCATCATTGCGCGTCCCATATTATTCATGATTGTCTTTACATCAGCAAAGTCTAAGTTGATTAATCCCGGTACGACCATCAAATCGGTAATACTTCTTACTCCTGCATGCAAAACATCATCCGCCATTGAAAATGCATCGGCAAATGTTGTTTTCTCATCAGCAACTTTAAATAAATTTTGGTTTGGAATAACAATTGTTGTATCTACTAAATGTTCTAACTCTTTCAGCCCTTGCTCAGCAATTCTCATTCTTCCAGCACCTTCAAATTGAAATGGTTTAGTAACAACTGCTACAGTAAGTATACCCAATTCTCTAGCAACACGCGCTATCACTGGAGCAGCGCCTGTACCAGTACCGCCACCCATACCAGCGGTAATGAAAAGCATGTTTGTACCTTCAAGTCTTTCCATTATTTCGTGTTTAGTTTCATCGGCTGAGGATTTACCGATATCAGGATGAGAACCAGCTCCCAATCCCTTAGTAACCTGAACACCCAATTGCATTTTTGAGTCACTTAACGATTTAGACAGAGCTTGTGCATCTGTATTGGCTGCAACAAATTCAACTCCTGATAATCCGGACTGAATCATATTGTTAATTGCATTACCGCCTGCACCACCGACTCCAAATACAGTTATCTTTGGTTTAAGCTCTTTTAGTTCTGGAACACTTAAATTTAAAACCATGAAATTATCCTCCTATTTTCATTAGTTATTCATTTTTCCATTTGAGATTTGCTAAATTATTTTTTGCATTATCACTTTTTTCTTTTTTGAAGGAATCATAAGTATCAGGATTCCACATTTGGAATGTTTCACCCATACCTACGAAAGAAACTTGGTCAATAATACCTGCAATAGAGATTAATCCATCAGGTATGATGACTCTGCCTTCTTGATCAAAATGAATTTGATGGCTGTCAGCAAAAATAGAAGTTGAAAAAGTATTTCTTTCCTCACTGAAGGGACCGGATGCTTCTATCGCATCACTAATCTTTTGCATTCTATTAGCAGTACATCCTTCAATTGACTTCAGAGTCGGTGAAGGATAACAAATCATACCCTTCAATCCGTTTTGTTCTAAAACACTTCTAAAAGAAGATGGAACAGAAACACGACCTTTTTTGTCAATGCGATTGATGTATGTAGATAGAAACAATGCCATTTTTAAAAAAAAGTTAGTTATTAAAATAATCAACAAAATTACCTCATTTGGGTTAAATTGGGATTACTTGGGATAGTATGGGATTATATGGGTAATGTCTATACCTATTTATGATATTTCTTTTATAATCAATTATTTAACTAATATTATACATTAGCCTGTATTTATAAACTATTGAAAATAATAGAGAAATTTTGCCAGATAATTTATAAGCCGGGTTCTGTGATTTTTTTACAAAAAACCGATAACTATTCATCTAGCTCAATTGTTACCAATTGAGTCGTGCGATCAACCCGGTCACAGCCAAGACAAGCCAATGTAACCCTATTTGATCTTGCTCCCAGTGGGGTTTACCATGCCTTTTTTGTTACCAAAAAAGCGGTGAGCTCTTACCTCACCTTTTCACCCTTACCCTTAAAATTTCAATTAGGGCGGTTTATTTTCTGCGGCACTTTCCCTAGAGTTGCCTCCGCCGGGTATTACCCGGCACTGTTGCCTTGTGGAGCCCGGACTTTCCTCTTGATCAAGCCAAGCAGTTATCCAATTATCTGGCTGAAAGGGTTTATCCTCTTAAAAGATATTGGTCAAGCCTCTCTTTGAAGAGATATAAGTTCTCTCAGATATCCCAACAATTTGCGCTTAACTGTAAAATCCTCTAACTCTTCGGGGCAATAGTGACTTTCAAAAGCGTAAATAACTTGAAGTGTTTCTTTATCCATTAAACTCGATAAAGTAATTTTATAGCCAAAATCTCTTAGTAATTGTTGTAAAGATTTAATCTCTGAAGCTCTGAGCGGCGTTTTTGAATTATTTTTCTTTGGTAGAATTACTAAGCCTTTTGCAGCCAACCTATGCCAAGGGAATAAATATCCTGGATCTATCTTTCGCAGCGGAGCAATATCTGAGTGGCCCAAAATATTACTTTTTTTTATTTTGTACTTTGTCTTTAGACTTTCGATTAATGATATAAGTGATTTTATCTGAGATAACTTGAATTTGTGATATCCAAATTCTTTACCTTTATTTTGTAACTCTATGCCTATAGACTTTGAGTTTAAATTTCTATCTTTTTTCCAACTAGATATACCTGCGTGCCAAGCAATATCTTTATCATTTACGAGTTGGGTAATTTTTCCTCTTTCATTAATAAAATAATGTGAGCTCACTTTATGTTTTTTTGATCTAAGTCTTTTAATTGACTCCTGCGCTGTTTTCATTCCTGTATAATGTATGATTATATATTTAATATTTCTTCTTTTTACTTGTTCAAAATTTGGGGATTTTAGATATTCAATTTTCATGGTGAACTTGATACTTTTTCCTCTTCTGGTTCTCTCATCATTACAATAGCAACTCCCGTGAATGACATGGTTGCACCAAAGATAATTTTAAATGTAAGCACTTCATTAAATCCCTCATAAATAGAAAAATAAGAAATAATCAATGCATTTATTATCGCAAGTACTGGAGCAAGAAGGGTTAGAGGTGTAATTTTTGATAATTCATATTTTGTTATTAAGTAATAAAAACCTGCATGACCGATAGCTGTTGCGGCAAACGCAGTAAATAATATAGCTCCCCAACCAATTATGGATGCATTTAAAATTAAGTCTAATTGATTTTCCTCAACTAAAAATGAAATCGTTGCCAAGAATAAAAAGCTTATAAAAGCAATCCAAGCTTGTAGATCAAACACTTTAACATCTTTTAACTTCTTCATAAAAAGAAGGCTGATAGCAATAGATAAAGCTGCTAATAATGCATAATAAACGCCACCGAGATCAGAAAATATTGTAGGCTCAAAAATCAAAATAATAACTCCCCCAAATGCAAGTGCTATTCCAAGAATACGCCTCCACTTAATCACCTCACCTAAAAATATAACGGATAATATAGTTGCAAATGGTACACCTAGTTGAAGAACCACAGCAACAGAGGAAATAAATTGAGAATTATCGAGAGCAAGATAGAAAAACGCAAAATGAATGCCTCCTCCCAATATAGAAATAATTAAAATATTAGTCATTTGGCCGCGGTGAATTTTCAAAAAGGGAATGAGTAAAACTGCAATGATTAAAAATCTCATTGTCGTAAATAAAAATGGTGGAAATTCATTTACACCGATTTTTGCAGAAATAAATGCCAGTCCCCACGCTAGATTAATGGATAATACAATGAATATGTCTATTGTTCTCAATACTGGCTCATTTCTGCATCATTTTCTATTTATAATACGATTACACTAAAATATTAATTTGATTAGAAAATTCATATAGAATAGCATTATTTCAATGAAATATAGAATATTAATAGTTTTATTTCTAAGTTCTGTTCTTGTATTGCAAGGATGTGCTTCAAAAGAAGCCGCAGTGAACTATAACAATTCTGAAACTGAAATAGTTAGCGTTAATGACCCACTTGAAAAAGTAAATCGTGTGGTTTTTCAATTTAATATTATTTTTGATAAGCTTATCTTAAGGCCAATTGCTGTTACGTACAGAGCCATTGTTCCAGAATTTGTTCGAAACAGAGTTACATACTCATTAAATAATTTAGGTATGCCAATCACGGCTGTGAATAATGTATTGCAAGGCGAGTTAAGAAAAGCCGGAGTATCAACATCTCGATTTATTATTAACTCAACTGTTGGAATACTCGGTTTCTTTGACCCAGCAGCAAGTATGGGTCTTGTATCTGAAAACGAAGACTTTGGACAGACTTTGAGTGTATGGGGTGTTGAGTCTGGTCCATACTTAGTTTTACCTTTCTTAGGACCTTCCACACCAAGAGACTTTGCAGGCATGCTATCAACATCACTATTGGATCCAATGTATCAAGTGGGAGGTGGGTCTGCTCCTGACTCTCTAAGAACTTACAGAATGGGCACTGGCGCAGTTGATTTTAGATCTCAAAACATAGAAATTCTTGATGATCTGCAAAACAATTCAATTGATTACTATGCAGCAGTAAGAAGCTTTTATTCGCAAGGAAGAGAAAGTCAGGCCTCAAATAACTTAGAAATTAACACTCAAGATCAAGAAAATGATATTTTTGATGACTTTGATATTGATGAAAGTTATGTAGGACCAGATATTGAGATTATTTATGATTAAAATAAAAAATTATAGCTGGATTTTAATTTTTTTGCTTTCTTTCGCGGCTTACGCCCAAAGCTCACAGTTCGCTCAAGAAGAGGAGTTTGTTTCAAACTTTGCAGACAAAGCGATTGAGATTTTAAGTGACGAGGGTATTAGCGAAAATGATAAAACGTCTCGTTTCACCAACGTTGTAATGAACGCAATTGACCTAAATTTAATTTCAAAATTCGTGCTCTCTAAAACTTGGAAAAATTCAACAGATGAACAAAAAGAAAGATATTTGATTGCATTTAAAGATTATTTTATCAACTCCTATGCAAATAAGCTTGATCAGTACTCTGGAGAGCAAGTTCAAATTGTTGGGTCTGAAGCTGCAGGAAAATACGTAATTGTTGAAAGTAATATTGTACGAGAAGGAACTGATACTTTAAAAATAAATTTAAAGTGGAGACTGATTAATAGAGACGGTGATATAAAAATAATTGATCTGAATATTGAAGGTATCAGTCTTGTAATTGCACAAAGAGAAGAGTTTCAGTCATTTCTTGCAAATAACGATAATGATATAGAGAAATTAATAGATAAGATTATTACTGTTTCTAATTAAATCTTTTTAAATTATTTTGACGGCAAGCCACTTGGTTTCCAGCCAATAACGAATCCATCTTCAACATTGTAAAGATTGTTATAACCATTTGACTCTAATATTAAAGCGGCATGCATGGACCTTGCCCCTGACTTACAAATAAAGAAAATTTCAGAATTTTTTGATACTCCATAAGAATTGAATTGATCTAAAAAATTAGTGTTTTCATCACCCTCTTCATTAATGAGAGTTAACTCTATATATTGAGCATCAAACGAGCCATCATCCACTCTTCCAAATGTTTCCCATTCGTAAGGTGTGCGTACATCAACTAGATATGCATCTTTATTTTCTTTAATTGTGCTATAACAATTTTCTGCAGATATATTTTTTATATTACTCATTACTATGATTTCTGATTAGATGATTTAAATCGATCTGAAATTGGACTAATTTTAGTTTTTCTTCCCCTTACTCGCTTTCTCCACATTAAAAAAGAGGACCTTTTCATATTCTCTTTCATTAATTTAATAACTTCTTTCTCTTGTATTCCAAATTGTTTCCTAATATCAGCGAAAGTTGTTCTATCTTCCCAGGCCATTTCTATAACGCGATCGATGTCTGACTGCGATAGTTTATTGTCCATTTTAGGTTGAAATTTTTACAGCTTGAAAATTACCAGGGCGATGTTCCCCTTTTTCCACAACGCCAAGAAGTTTTTCCCAAATTTCAAGTGCACCGTCTGCCTCTTCTTTTCCTATTAGATTTACAACATCATCATAAAGTGGTCCTCTTATATCTGATATTTCTGTCTTAACTTTTTCGAGATACCATTTATTACGATCATTTAGTGAGAGAACTTCAAATCCTGTTTCTTTTAAAAGACTTTCGTACTTTTCTAATGAGCACATAAACATATCGAGGCCTTCTGCAGCAATATATTCTTTCATCTGCTCTGATGGTTCGTTGTCATCATTTCTCATCCAATCACCAACCGCAAGAATACCATTGTCAGCTAAGATCTCGTTTATCTCTTTGAGCAAGTTTTTTTTATCGATAATATGTAAAAATGCTTCTTTACTAAATACTGCCTCAAAACTTTTATCTTCAAATTTATATTCTCCAGGCTTTGTACAAATAAATTTTGCTTTATCAGATAAATTTTTCTTTAACGCTAAATTATTTGCTGTTTCAATTACTAATGGTTCTGGATCTATTCCAATAACTTCTTTTGCACCATATTTTTCAATCATATGAAAAACTGCACCGCCCGTTCCACATCCAATATCTAGAATTTTTTTATTTTTTAGATTTAATCCTTTTAAAATCTGATCAATTTCTTCTGTCCCACCAGGTGATAGAAAACCCTCACCCCAAACAGTTTTGAGCATATTGAGTTGTTTGGGGCCGTAATGTCCTTCGTCGGTTAAGCTCATATTATTAATGATATGTTTTAGATGATCTAATTGTTTTGTTTAAGTCAATTAGACTTAAATTACATTTTCTTTTAATGACCAGCTTAATTACAGGTGGAAGTAAATTTCTAAACTTTACTCGCCTTACTAAAATATCTTGCTGCTTCATCATATGACCTATTTGAGTAAAATTTAGAAATACACAAAAGTGTTAAGTGTAAAGGTATGCCAAATAACAGCTCTGGTAGATCTAAATGCATAGAAAGATTTTAACCTGATTTATCAGCTATAATCAAGAACAACCGTTCCTGAAACAGGATCAGTTACGCCTAATTCAGGAGATAATTCCTCTAGTAAGTGTCTAACTTTATCCAAGTTTCCAATCATATTTTCTCTTTGAGCGGCTATAGCTTCCTCAGATTCCCAAATTCCAATAAAACAATATGTACGGTCTCCTGTTTTAAAAAGACGACTCATTTTCTGACCCGGTAAATTTTCAAAACTTTTGTTTATTTCTAAGTATTCTTCTTCACAACCTTCTTTAACTTTAAACCTCACGGCATTACAAAATTCCATATTTTGTCTCCTATATTTTGTTTTTTACAAATTCTAATTAAAATACTTACCTTTGAAAGAATAAATATTAGTTCAAATTTACTTCCAAGATACTCGTGCAAAGGTTCTTGTTGAGCAATAAAAAATATCATTCTTTAAGCCTGGTGTTAAAAACATGCCATTGGCAAGAGGTGAATTGAGTGCAACCTTTGAGAGTATTTCTCCACTAGATAGGTCTATTACCACTAAGTGATCGTCATTATTTTCGAAACTATTAATTACTAGCTCTTTGCTTTCAGGAAACACAACTGGTTGCATTGTTGGTCTAAGACTATCAATCTTCCACGATATTTTTAACGAGTTGTTTGATGTATCAATACCTGCTATGCCACCATTTATACTATCCCAGCATACACAGATATTGCATTCGGGAATATTTACGGGTGGTGCAATAATACCCCCTCCATGATGTTCAAATGGTTCGATATATTCAAATTGTTCTGACATTAAATCAAATCTATAAAGCCTTTGCTTGCATGACCAAGGAGCAGGACGTCTCCAACTTAATTCTTTTGGTGCAGTTTTAAATCTACCATTTGGATGTGTTGAATAAATCGCTCTTAATGAGTCGATGTCACCGTTATTCATCAGCCAGAGTGATCCATCTGATATACAGCCATCCCATGATAATCCTTGATCATCATTTGATTTCCTATAATTAGGTGACCATTCTGAAGTAACTTCTAGATCGTTAGGTAGAACTTTTATTTTCCATATTTTTTCGATACCTGGAATAAAAATGAACTCGCCATCTTCTGTTTTGTCTGAGGCAATTCTTCCCATAGATCCTTCAGGCAATTGCATGGGTTCATGTAAAACATCTAGATTTTGATCTAATCTTGTAATTGTTGAACAACCTTGACCTTCTAAACGTAAATCTTTAGTGACGATTGTTCCATCTGATAATATTAGTAAACCGTTATGCGCCTGATCAATGGGTAATTTTGACTCTTTAATCACTTCACATTCTTTTGAAATACTATGCATGTAGTTTCCATTAACCTTGATGATATTGCCGTTTTGATGTGCTGCAATAGCGCCACACCAGACGTGATCACCGCATGGTAATTTTGGTGTTTCACCTAATATTTCCAAAGATTCAGGTTCAATTTTTTGAAGCCATCCAAATGGTTCTGGACCTGTAAAGCTTGGCATCGTTCCGCCCAAAAAAATTTCATTATTATCACGATAAATTGTCATAACATTCCAGCGTTCATTTCGTATGCTTTGTACAACAGCTTTTTTTTCACGAGCGTTTAACGATCCTTCAGTTGCCTTTTGACGTCGATTTCCACCACATTCAACAGGCCAGTGAGATTTATAGTATCCCTCAAGTATGGATGATCTGTCTTGGGCAGTCATTATTTTGAAAGCAGAGCTTTAATTGACTTTCCACTCAAAGATGTTGATGTCTTAGCGTAAAGCCTAATTAGCTTTAGAGGCAATGGATCATTAACCTCTTTAAAAAATTCTTTTCGAGAATAAAGATCAAGAAACCATTCAGATATTTTTGGGTAACGGTCTTTAAATGGAAATCCTGAGACATAAAGCCTATATGTATAAATAAACCAGGCAAGATCAAGCATTGAAAGATTATTGCCCATTAAGTATTTTTGCTTATTTAATAGAGATTCGTATTTATCATAACATTTACAAAAATTATTGAGTGAGTTTTTAACTGCTTCATCAGTTATTCCATTTTCACGAAATGACTTATAAAACTTTACTTCTTTTAATTTTAGATAGTCCAGCTCACTATTAGATGATTTATATTTCGCAAAGGCATCTAATTTATTAGGGTCTTTTTTGCCAAGTCCACCAAACATGTATCGATAAGCAATATTTCTTATATCCTCATGCAAATCATCTTCTTCTTTCAGTAACGTGCTAATTTCTGTTGTATCGGAGTCAGGAACAAGTGGGTTTTCAGGAAATTTATCTTCGAGATACATGAGAATATCATTGCTCTCAATTTCTACACGACCATCATCCACGAGAACAGGAACCAGACCTTTAGGATTAATACCTAGAAAGAATTCTGAATAGTTTTTTCCTGTAGCAAGATTTATGCTGTGAGGTGTCCATGAAATTTTTTTTAAGTTTAAATAGATCCTAAGTTTTTGTGAACATGATGAAGTTCTAAAATGAAACAAATGCAAACCCTTCCAATTTAGTATTTCACTAGTTTTGATTTGATCGCTTGGAATTTGAACCATTATTTTCTTTCCTTATTGTTTTGTTTGGTAACAAGGTAAGCCAGTACAAGAATTACAACCGTACCTGTCATCATTGAAATATCTACCGACAGACCAAAGCTTAATAAAATAAAACCTATTAGGGCACCTACAAAAAAAACACCAAGAATCTGTAATACATTTTTCATTAATTATTCATTCGTTTTTAGACTAGTTTTCTGAATGATTATAACAGAAATTATTGGCACCAAAAGGGTAAGCAGAGTTACAGCAATCAATAAAACACCAAGGTCAGAATAATCAGCTATGGAGAGTATTTCATTTGTTACCTTATCCTTGACTGCCCTCGTTACTTCGTAAATTTGATTGAGATACTTTGTAAATTTGATTGAGATACTTTGTAAGCAATGCACTTGCGGATAGAGCTAAATTGGTAAACGATGCAAAGACAGCAAAAAATGTAGCCTTTAGATGAGCTGGAGCATTTCTTGCAATCCACGCAAGAAGTGGAATCATTGAAACTTGTCCCAAGGGTGATTCTAAAGCTGTATTAAATATTGCAATAAACCGTGCATCTACAACATCGTTTGTTAATGATGAAGTCCATTCATGAAATCCATAATACATGCCAACACTTGGCAAAAATAATATTGCTCCAGCAATTGATAATATCACTATAATTTTTGCAATTGAGTTATTGACCATGAAAGGCCTTAAAATAATGATGCCAAGTAAAGTCAAACAGGAAGCAAGAAGAGAAAGCACAGAAAAGAACTGCTCATCAAATCCTAAATTATCAATCTCAAACCAGGTAAGGCCTGGGCCTGGGCCTGGCATTGCTCTGAAAACAAATATGATAATTGCGGTTCCTAAAATTGTGAGTCGCATCGACTCAGGAAGTTCACGCATTAGTTTAGCCATCAGAAAAAATATAATACTTACTGATCCAATGAACACGATCTCTTGTGCATACGGAAGATTAAATCCTCCCACGCTAAGTGTAAAAATTACAAAAACGAGAGAGCCTCCAAGTATCCACCAATCAACCTTAGTTTTTTCAATTTCAATTTGGTGATCTATTCCCAACTTTAAAAGTTGATCATTTTTTTTCTTTTTTAAATAAATTGAAAGCAATACCCCTAATACTGATATGATCGGAATGATCAATGCGAAGAGGTAAATATTCCCGTACAAAATTATTTTTTCTTGTTCAGTTTCAGCCTCAACACTACTGAAAATAACAACATTAATTAATGCAACAATTACTGTACCACCAATAATTGCAAATCTACCTAGTGTTTGCATGGTGGTATGCATATTTTTTATTACATCGGGTGAGTATTGGTTTCCTTTTGGATCTATGTTTGGGACTGCTTCAACTGTCATTGCATCAGCAACAACGTCCTGAACCACATAACCTATTGGAGCTAAGAGAACGCTAATAACATACCAAGTTTCAACGCTTAAGTACCTTACCATGAAGTCAGTATGAATAATAAGGCCGTACATGATAGCAAGACTTAAAGCAATGAGATTTTTTCTTTCCCAGATTAGGTCAACTAAATGACCAAGTGGCATTTTTAATGCCCATGGAATTCCTGCCCAAAAACCAAGACCTGCTAAAAAAGCAGCCGAAAGATTTAGATAATCTTTTACAAAAAAGGTTCCAACGATTCCGGTTAAACCTGAAACACCAGCAGCAACATATATCATCAAAGGCGGTAGATAACTTAATTTAAATTGCCTTCCTAAATCAATAAAAGTGCTATCTATGAACGCATAAAATTTAATCATTTTGTAATTATATAGATTAAGATTTTTCTAACAACTCAGGGCTGTTGTTACGAGGACTATTAACATTTTTTGAGACTTCATAAACTTGAACTTGATCGTCTTTTTTTCTTTTAATTTCATGCTTTCCTTCTATCCATTCAGTTGTTTGAGATTCATCTAAAAGCAAAGGTTGTCTATGTTGCACATGAGAGACAGTTTCACTTGACTGGCAAGTAACAACCGCACATCCACTATTCAAATTATAAATACCTGCGAAATACAGCAGTTCATTTTCAATATAATGGAAAAAAGGGGTTTTAGTATTGTTTTGCCTCTGCCATTCATACCACCCATTTGCAAGAAAAACACATCTTAGTGATCCCTTAAAGGAAGGCTTTTCTAATAATGTTTCGTGACGACAATTAATCAAGTTCATATCATCTTTCCATTTTGGTGAATATGACCATTTCATAAAAATGGGATCTGGTTTTATAACCAATACATCTTGTGATGGAGCTATGTTATATGAGGGTGATAGTTCAACATTAAATTTTTCTTTAATAACTTTTTTGTCGGAGAGAACGAAACGCCCACACATAATTAAACAATAAGTTCGTTAATTAATTTGAGTCGGTCTTGCGATTTTTTACTTGTTGGAATAATTTCTAGAATTCTTTTATACGTTGCTGCAGCTCCCAAAAGATCATCTTGAATTAAATAGATTTCCGCAAGTCCATCAAGTGCTCCAAAGTGTCTTGGTTCTAGTTCAAGAGTTTTTTGGATATCAGAAATTGAAGCCTCTAAATCACCTTTTAAAAAGAGAACAGTAGCTCTTTTGTTCCAACCTTCTGCAAAATCAGGTTTAAGATCAATTACCTGCGTAAATAAAGTTATTGCTTCTTCTAAACTTCCACGATCCATCATATTGTTGCCTTCGTCAAATATTTCTTGGGCTTCAATATTTTCTGCAATAGACCATATATCCCAGATGTCAGCTAAAATAGTACTGGCTTGCAT
>LULP01000283.1_pt1 | contig 16609 bp, 19 predicted proteins | sample 728111 | NCBI WGS metagenome assembly LULP01 (sample SAMN03860286, study PRJNA289734) | marine metagenome | biome: seawater column; feature: ocean; material: water; isolation source: Red Sea water column Station 149 - depth 25m | place: Saudi Arabia: Red Sea | collected 2011-10-15 | depth 25 m
ACAGTAGCTGCTTCTTCTTCAGGAGCTACTTCTTCGGCTGAAGTATCTTCGGCAATAGATTCTTTTTGACTAGCAGCAGATTCAGCCATTACTGTTGCTGCATCATCAACTGCGCTTGGTGATGGTGATTCATTAAAATGAATATCCCAAGCATCTAGTAATTTTGCTTTTGTTAGATTGATATCTAGTTCAAGTCCATTTTCTTTTGCTACCGCAACTATGTCAGCTTTTTTCATTTTGTTAAGAGCTGATTTTGTAGGAATTTCTCTAGTATCTTCTATCCTAGTTTCTTCTTTTTTTGGTTCTTCAGGCGCGGATGAGCCGCCAAATAATCGGGAAAAAAAACCTTTTTTCTTGTTTTCTTTACTATCGCTCATAATATTCGCCTAAAAAGGGCTATAGGATAGCCTTAGATGACCATTCTTCCAAGAGTTTTTTTTGTTTTTTTGTTAATTTTATTTTTTTAAGTAAATCTGGTCTTTTTTTAAATGTTTTAAGTAATGACATCTCAGATTTCCATGCATTTATCTTTTCGTGGTTTCCGGATAATAATATTTCAGGAACCTTGTTAGAATCAAAAATTTCAGGTTTTGCATAAACATCTTCTTTAAGTAATCCATTAGAAAAAGTATCTTTCAGATATGAATCCTTATTTCCAAGAGTTCCAGGTAAATGTCTTGAAATTGCATCAATTAAACATATTGCTGCGTACTCTCCACCACTCAAAATAAAATCTCCTATTGATACTTCCTCATCTACATAGTTATCAATTACTCGTTGATCAATTCCTTCATATCTTCCGCAGATTACTGTCATATTTTTGAGTTTAGATAATGAAATTACTTTTTTTTGAGTTAGTAATTGTCCCTGTGGTGACATATAAATAACTGGTCCAAGTTTTCTTTTATCAATACTTTTAATAGTCTTAATCAATGGCTCTGCCATAATAACCATACCTTCCCCACCTCCGTATGGCTTTGAATCAACATTTTTATGCTTATTAGTAGTGTTTTTTCTTATATCCAAAGCTTTGATTGACAATATGTCTTTTTTCATAGCTTTTGAAATCACACCAGAATTTAAAATTTCAAATATTTCTGGAAAAATTGTTAAAACATTTATATTCATTCTAGTAATCGCTTTGCCAATAAACTTTAAGAACTCTTTCTTTCTTATCAATAGAGTCTATAAATTTTTCTTTTATAAATGGTATTAGTCTTTCTTTTTCATCAACTGAATCAGGCGTAGGTTTAACTATTAAATAATCATTAGCGCCAAAATTATTAAGTTCTTTTACTTCTCCTAAAATTTCATTTTTATTGAGTCCAATTACGATCATTCCTTTTAAATCATGCCAATATACCTCTTCAGATTTAAGCTCAGGAAGATTTTCAGAAGAAATATAAAGCTTTATGTTGGTGTATTTTTTAATTTCATCAACACTATCTATGTTTTTTAGTTTAGCTAAAAATTTTGAATTAATTTTTTTAATGTATTCGATTGATAATTTATTTTCATTATCTATAAAAATATTATCAATATAGTTGAGAATATTTTCCTTTGGAGAGCAGAATGAGTTTAGGAAAAATTCTCCCTTAAGACCTCTAGGTTTTCCTATGTTGGCAATACAAACTTGTTTATTTTTTTTCATCTTCTGAAGAATCATCTTCAGCTGGAGCTTCTTCCTCTGCAGGTGTTTCTTCAGCTGGAGCTTCTTCCTCTGCAGGTGCTTCTTCAGCTGGAGCTTCTTCCTCTGCAGGTGCTTCCTCGGCTGGAGCTTCTTCTTCTGTAAGTGCTTCTTCTGCAGGTGCTTCCTCTGCAGGAGCCTCTTCAGCAGCAGCTTCCTCAGCTTCTTTTGCTAATTTTTCTGCTAATGCAGCTTTTTTGGCAGCAGCTTTAGCCTTTTTTGCTTCAACTTTTGCTGCGAATTCCTCTGGTGTTAATTTAGCTTCTTTAATTAGCGCACTAACTCTTTCACTAAGTTGTGCGCCCTTTGATACCCACTCATCAATTTTTTCAAGATCAATTCTAAGTCTTTCCTCTTGCCCATTTGCTGTTGGATTAAAAAAACCTAATCTTTCAATAAATGCTCCGTCTCTAGGACGTCTTTCGTCAGCAACAGTTATAAAGTAATAGGGATTTTTCTTTGCCCCACTCCTTGCTAATCTTATTATTACCATACTAAAAAATATTTAAATTTGTTTAAAAAGATGTGTATTTTAGGGTAACCTTGCTAATATTGATAGTATTATTATGCAAAGTTTTAATTAATCTTAATTTTTAATGAGTTTTATCGCCCAAGTAACTATAAGTATAGTTATATACTTTATTATTAGATTCTTTTATCAAAAAGAAAAATCTTTGTATTTTGCTGGATTTATAGCAGCATTTTCATATGTTTTAATTTATTTGGCGACTTATGAAATTATAAGTATTATGCCTACTATTCATTTTATGGTAACTGGATTAAGCCTACTTTTCATATTTATTGCCTACAATGAAATTATTATTCTTGAGAGGAAGGTAAGAAAGGTTAAAAAAGGTGAGTTAATAAACATTGAGCCTTTCTCTGTCGAAAGAAACTACAAAATCGTATTTAAGCTTCTTGGAATAGGATTAATTTTTCTATCATTGGCTTTAGTTTCAGGATTTACTTTGCAAACTATTTTTACTGCTAATCTATTATTTAAAGCAATTTTCACATTCATTGCTTGGATTATATTCTTAATAACATTTATTGGCGTTCAATATGCAAATTTCCCAATTAAATATGCAACTAGAAGCCTATTTGTATCAATGTGGGCTGTCCTAGGTGCGTATTACATGAATTCATATTTGGTTGGTTCGTAATGCAAGAAGATCCTTCGTTAATAGTTCTTTTTTCAACACTAATATTTTTATTAATTCTTAGTGGATTTTTTTCTGGTTCAGAGACTGGAATGATGGCTGCGAATAAAATTAAGTTAAGAAACTTATCAAAAAAATCTAAAACTAGTGCTAAAAGAGCTTTGGATCTTTTGAAAAGACCTGATCAGCTACTTTCTGCAATATTAGTTGGAAATAATTTTGCTAACATTTTAGCTTCAGCAATTGTCACTATAATGATGCTTAATTACTTCGGAGGAAACGTTGTTCTTGGATCAATAATCTTAACGATTGTGATTTTAATTTTCTCAGAAATTACTCCAAAGACAATGGCTGCTATTAAACCTGAGAGTTTTGCAACTAGATCATCTTTTATATTAAATATTCTTGTATACATTTTTAAACCTTTGATATTTCTTACAAACTTCCTAAGTAAGCAAATTCTAAAAATATTTAAATTAGACGCTAAAGACGCGACATTAAATGAGAATCTTAATACCGAAGAACTTAGAACACTTCTTGAGGAATCTGGAGACCTAATTCCAAAACAATATAGAAAAATGCTCTCCTCAGTTCTTGGTATGGAAGAATTGATTGTTGAAGATATTATGATCCCCACTTCAGAAATAATTGGTATTGATATAAATATGGATTATCAAAATGCAACAAAAATTATTCAATCAACTGAATATACAAGACTACCAGTCTATAAAGACTCTATTGATAACATGATAGGTGTGCTTCATCTAAAAGATTCTCATGCATTTCTTAAAAAATTTAATGAGCAAAAAGACATAAATGAATTGCTTCAAAAAACTTATTTTGTATCTCAGTCAACATTGCTAATGAAACAATTGAGGGAGTTCTTAGCTAGTAATCAAAGCATTGCTCTTGTTGTTGATGAATATGGAGAGATTGAAGGCCTAATATCAGTTGAAGATATTTTTAAAGAAATTACGGGTAAATTTGGTGGTGATAAAGAGGAGCTTGAAAGAGAATTTATTAAATTAAAAGATGGGTCTATATTGACTGATGGTAATTCTAAAATAAGAGATTTGAATAATTATGTTAATTGGGAAATTCCTGAAACAAGCTCAAAAACTATAAATGGGTTAATAACTGAATATCTTGATCAAATTCCTCAGGCTAATTTATGTATTGAGATAGATAATTATAGATTTGAAATTCTCGAGTTAGACGAAAATTTAATTTCAAAGATTAAAATAAAAAAGGGAGCTAATGCTCCCTAGAAAACTCTATGAATCTTATAAAAAATCAGTAATTAATTTAAAGATTATTGCCAAAACAAAAGAGGATGTTATGACTGCTCTTACGCTGGCGATTACTGGAAGCATCTTGCCCCATATAGCATTAGCTTCAATTACAAAGATTATAGCAAGACCGATAATAAGACTTAAACTACTCCAATCTTCTAAAACTAAATAAGAACCAGGTGCATGAGCCGAGTAAACCATATACATCAGCATAGGAACAGAAAATAATGTGTTTGTTCTTGATGCTAAGCCTGCTTTTGCAGCAGCAGTTGCTACATCACCATCTTTCATACCAAGGACAATTTTTTGATTTCTCCATATAATTCCCCATACATTGAGCATCATTATTGTTCCCATTGTCACACCTAGTATTATTTCTGTACCAATTCTTGCTGTTATTTGATGAATAAGGATCAAGCCTGTTAAAAAAGTGAAAAATGCTGCCCACCTAAACCACCATAGCGCATTTGGAGCTAATTTTTTCATTACGTCTGCTTTTGCATCAGGATCTGCAACTTTCACATATTCAGTTTGAACAAAATTAAAATAATACAAAAGTCCAATCCATGCTATTCCAAAAAGAATATGGAATGATCTAAAAAAAGCTTGATCAGTTAGTAAATCCATAATAACTCCTCTAAAGTGTGTAGTTATATATTAATTGAAATAGTAATTGAAATCTAATAAAAAACGGGGATAAATCCCCGTTTTTTTTGAGTAAAGGTCGTATTACATCATACCGCCCATACCGCCCATACCGCCCATATCTGGCATTGGTGGCATTGGTGCATCATCTTTAGGTACGTCAGTTACCATTGCCTCGGTAGTGATCATCATACCTGCAACAGAACCAGCAGCTTGAAGAGCAGTTCTTGTGACCTTAGCTGGATCAAGAATACCCATCTCAATCATGTCACCATACTCACTTGTTGCTGCATTGAATCCAAAAGAATCTTTACCATCTATAATTTTATTTACAATCACTGATGGTTCTTCTCCAGCATTTGAGACAATTTGTCTTAGAGGAGCCTCAAAAGCTTTTTTGGCAATATTAATTCCAACATTTTGATCATCATTATCGCCTTTAAGCTTTGAAACGGCCTCAAGACATCTGATTAGTGCGGATCCGCCTCCAGGGACAACTCCCTCCTCTACAGCTCTTGAAGTTTTTCTTTATCATAATCTGATGATGTTTCCTCGACTTGAGCTCTAATTTGATTAACCCTAGTAGCTATAGAATTTTCATCTCCAGCACCATCAATTATGGTTGTATTATCTTTATTTAAGACAACTCTTTTAGATGTACCTAAATCTTCAACAGTTGCTCCTTCAAGCGAAAGACCAACTTCTTCGGAGATAACAGTTCCACCAGTAAGTATAGCTATATCTTCTAGCATAGCTTTCCTTCTGTCACCAAAACCAGGAGCCTTACAAGCTGCAGCTTTAACAATACCTCTTAAATTATTAACTACTAAAGTAGCTAAAGCTTCACCTTCAATATCTTCAGCAATTATTAAAAGAGGTTTACCAGCTTTAGCAACTGATTCTAAAAGAGGTAATAAGTCTCTAATGTTAGATATTTTTTTATCAAATAGAAGAATATATGGTGTATCAAGTTCAACAGTCATATTGTCTTGATTGGTTATAAAGTAAGGAGAAAGGTAACCTCTATCAAACTGCATACCTTCAACGACATCAAGTTCATTTTCAATACCGCTTCCTTCTTCGACAGTGATTACACCCTCTTTTCCAACTTTTTCCATAGCTTCTGCAATAATTTCACCAACTGCGGTGTCACCATTAGCAGAAATTGTACCTACTTGAGCAATCGCTTTATCATCAGTACATGGAACACTTAGTCCTTTAACATGCTCAACTGCACTAGACACAGCCTTATCAATTCCTCTTTTAAGGTCCATTGGATTCATTCCAGCTGCAACAGCTTTATTACCTTCATTAACAATAGATTGAGCCAAAACAGTTGCTGTCGTAGTTCCATCTCCAGCCTCGTCAGAGGTTTGAGAAGCAACTTGTTTAAGCATCTGAGCACCCATATTTTCAAATTTGTTTTCTAATTCAATTTCTTTAGCAACTGAGACTCCATCTTTAGTAACAGTTGGAGCACCAAAAGATTTATCTAATACAACATTTCTACCTTTTGGTCCTAATGTGACTTTAACCGCATTAGCAAGAGTATTAACTCCATCAAGCATTTGCGACCTGGCATTATCACCAAATTTAACATCTTTAGCTGACATAATTTATCTCCCTATTCTTATAATTTATTCAACAACGCCGAAAATATCTCTTTCACTTAAAATAAGATATTCTTCGCCGTCTAACTTAATTTCATTGCCACCATATTGGCCGAAAATGACTGTATCACCAACTGATACATTCATAGATACTGACTCACCTGAATCAGAAACCTTTCCAGGCCCAACTGCTACAACTTCTCCTTGAGAAGGCTTTTCTTTTGCAGAACCTGAAAGGATTATTCCACCTGATGATGTTTCCTCTTCTTCAGTTCTTTTTACAAGAACATTGTCGTGTAATGGTCTTAATTTCATTTATCTCTCCATATAAATTACTTAAATTTATCTTATCCAATAATTAAGGGCTAAAAAATATAAATCAATAGGCAATTTAACTTTTTAACTTATTAATTAGAAGCGCAATTGTAACTCCAAAAAGGTTTGCAAGTAAGTCAAAATACTCAAAATACCTATTTGGATGAAAATAATGTATTAGTTCGATAAACGCTCCAAATAAAAAAATATAAATAGCTAAGGTCAAATTAGAAATTTTGAATTTACATATAAAACCAACAAAGCAAAGGTATGCATAAATTGATAAATGAACTAACTTATCAGACAACATAGATAAAGAATTAAATCTTGGAATGTCATTAGCGTTTACGGTGCTTAATATAAATACAACAATAAGTGAAAAATAAAATATTTGCCTGCTATATTTCATTATCTAGTTATTTAATTAAATTAAAAAAACTTCTATTTTGATAGATCATCAGTATTGCTGGCAAAGCTAAGATCGATGTAAATATATAAAAAGACATCCACCCATAGGAGAACCCATATAGGCTTTGAAAATTTTCAACTATTAATCCAGAAAATCCTGCAAATATTTTTCCTAAGAATGCCATTAATGAGGTCAATAATGCGTACTGAAATCCTGTGTACTTTTGAGAAACTAAACTAGTTAAGAAAGTAATATTTACAGTACCTACAATTCCTGCTGCAATGCTATCGGAAGCTACAATTGAAGCCAACAAGGTCAGATTTTTTCACTTAAAGCTGCATAAGAAAAAAATAAGTTTGTAAACATTACTAAAACACCACCAATAATTAATGACTTATATAAACCAATTCTTTTTATTAATATGCCACCCAGAAAGACTCCAAAAATTGTTGCAATTAATGCGACTACTTTCACAATATAACCTATTTCCTCAAGCGTATAGCCCATATCAATATAAAAAGGATTTGCCATTGGGCCCATTACAATATCAGTTAATCTGTATGTGGCTACAATTAAGAGAAGAATTGAAGCCATCTTTATTCCAAATCTAGTAAAGAAATCCTTTAATGGTTCAATTATTGAATTGATATGATTTAACTTCTGAAGATCATGATTTTGTGATTCACTTGAAATAAGCATTGATAAGACTATGTTCACAATAAATATTAAAGCCATTAATTGATAAGCAAATGACCAAGAGAAATTAGCTGCGATTATTAGTGCTAAAGAAGACCCTACTAAGATTGCAATTCTGTATCCAAACTGATAACCAGCTGCTAAATTTCCTTGATCTTCTAGCTTAGCACTTTCAATTCTATAGGCATCTATTGCAATATCTTGTATCGAACCTGCCAAAGCAATAATTAGAGCAATAAATGCAAAAAAAGAAAGATTTGTTATTGGATTTATAGTTGAGAGTATAAATAAAGAAATAATTATTATGATTTGCATCAAAACAATCCAACTTCTTCGTGAACCAAAAATATTAAAAAAAGGTATCGAAAATCTATCTATAAATGGTGCCCAAAGAAATTTAATTGAATACGCTAAGCTAATCCAACTTATAAAACCAATAATACTCAAATCTATGCCTACATCCCTTAACCATGCAGTGAGTGTTATTAGAATTAACACATAAGGCAAACCAGAGGCAAATCCAAAGCCCGAGAATGACATTATTTTTAAATAGTCATTCTTAATCATAGTGCATCTAAATATCTTCGCCATTCAAATTTATCACCAGGATCTGTTTTCCTTCCAGGTGATATATCAGAATGGCCAACGATATTTTCCTTATTTATTTCTGGATAATTTTTAATAATCAATTTTGAAATTTTAATCAATGATTTGTATTGTTCGTTTGAATAAACATCACAGTCTGTTCCTTCCAGCTCAATTCCAATTGAATAGTTATTACAATCTTTAATGCCCTTAAAAGATGATTCGCCAGCATGCCATGCTCGCATGTCTAAAGGTACAAATTGAATAATTTCACCAGTTCTCTTTATATAAAGGTGAGATGATACTCTTATATCTTGAATCTCTTGAAAATAATCATGATCAGATATGACGAGTTTGTTCATAAAAAAATCTTCTACATAGTTATTTCCGTAAACATTTGGCGGAAGGCTAATTGAGTGAATTACTATTAAGCTTATTTTTGTGTTTTCAGGTCTTTCATTAAAATTTGGAGAATCGACGAATTTAATATTTTTAAAAATATGATTTTCAATTTCCATTTATCTCAATCCAGGAGGCATTTTAAAATAAACATTCTCAGTATCTTCGCCATCCTCAATAAGCTTTGCACCAAAATAATCTTCAAGAGATTTTGCGATTTCCATAACTCTTGATTCTGGAGCAGATGCTCCAGCTGTAATAGCAATATTTTTACATTTTTTAATATCCTCAAGATTTAAGTCTGAAAATTCATCTATTAAAGTTGATTTGCAACCACATTTTTCAGCAAGCTCTTTAAGTCTATTCGAGTTTGAGCTATTTTTTGATCCGACTACAATAATATAATCTGATTCAAGAGCTAGCTGTTTTACAGCATCTTGCCTGTTTTGTGTTGCATAACAAATATCATCTTTTTTTGGAACTTCAATATTTGGAAATCTTTTTCTTAGTATATCTATTATCGAAATTGTCTCATCAACACTTAGTGTTGTCTGAGTGACAAGAGCAAGACTTTCACTATTGTTTACATTAATATTTATTGCATCATTCTCATCTTGAACTAAATATATTGAACTATTTTCCGAATTTATATGACGGCCCATCGTACCCTCAACTTCTGGATGGCCTTCATGGCCAATTAAAATAATATCTCTATTTGCTTTAGCATGTTTTCTTACTTCCATATGAACTTTGGTAACTAAAGGGCATGTGGCATCAAAAAAATTTAGATTTCTTGCCTTAGTAGTCTCCTCTACTTCGCTGGATACTCCATGGGCACTAAAAATTACTAATGAATCATCAGGAATCTCATCAATTTCCTCAACAAATACTGCACCCCTATTTCTTAAATCATCCACAACTACTTTATTGTGAACAACTTCATGTTTCACATACACAGGAGCTCCATATATATCAAGAGCTTTATTTACAATGTCTATAGCTCTATCAACACCAGCACAAAAGCCTCGTGGGTTGGCTAATTTTATTTCTTTAGTCATTTCAAATAATCTTTAAATTCAAAGTACATAATTAATATTGCGCCTATCGTTATAAATGCATCAGCTAAATTAAATACAAAAAGCGAGTAATTATATATTTTCAAATGAAGAAAGTCTGTTACGCTCCCATCATTAATTCTATCAAGGACATTGCCAATCGCGCCGCTAGTTATAAATGACAAAGCAATTTTATTTCTGTCTTTAGTTTCATTGATGATCATCCATAAAAGATAAAGAGTAATCAATATAGTTAATATCAATAATAAATTTGAAGCCAACTCACCCTTATTATCAAAAATTCCAAAAGCAATTCCTGAATTGTAAATTAGTAGAAGTTCAATGAAAGGAAAAAAAGTTTTTATTGATTCTCCAAATAACAAATAACTATTTGCAAAAACTTTTGAGGATATATCTATTAATACTAGGAAAAAAATAACTAATATAAATCTATAGCTATACAGATTTTCTTTGCTCGCCATCATTTTCTATATTATCAATGCATCTATTACATAACTCGGGATGTTCTTTGTTTGATCCCACTGATGAACATCTATGCCAACATCTTACACATTTGGAATTATTTGAAGGATTGACTTTAATTTTAAAGCTTTTTCCTTTACTTAGGTTTGCCTCTGAAGAGATAAATAAAAAGTGAAGTTCTTCTCCAAGCTTTTTAAGAATACTCATGTCATCTGGAGTAGCCTTAATATCTACAATTGAATCAAGTGATCCTTTAATTGTATTTTCATTCCTCATTTCCTCTATTGTTTGATTGACAGCATCTTTAATCTCAAAAATTCTTTTCCATTCAGATTGATTAATATTTGATTTAGAATCCTCTTCAAAATTTTCAAAGTTGGAGAGAAAAACAGAGTCTTGCTGACTATTCAATCTGTCACTTGTTTGCCAAATTTCTTCTGCAGTATAGGAAAGTATTGGAGAAATAAGCCTTACTAAAACATTCAAAATACAGTCAAGGCTTGTTTGACAAGATCTTCTTGCTAAAGAATCATTTTTGCATGTATAAAGCCTATCTTTAATTATATCCAGATATACTCCTCCTAATTCGTTAACACAAAAATTATGTATTTTTTGAATTGCTTTGTGGTAAGAAAAAGATTCATATAAGCTTATGACTTCTTTTTGAAGGGTTTTTATCTCATTTATAATCCATTTATCAAGTTCAACTTGATCTTCAAACATAATTTTATCTTTATCACTAAAATCGCTTAAATTTCCTAAAATAAATCTAAAAGTATTCCTTATTCGTCTGTATTGATCTGAAGTTCTCTTCAATATTTCGTCAGATGCTACCATTTCACTTCTAAAATCTGTTGAGGCTACCCAAAGCCTTAAGATATCTGCTCCTAGGCTATCCCAGACTTTCTGCGGAGAGACAACATTTCCAAGTGATTTTGATTGTTTTCTTCCTTTTTCGTCTACAACAAATCCATGAGTAAGAACCGTTTTATACGGCACTGATTTATTCATTGCTATACTTGTTAATAATGATGATTGGAACCATCCCCTATGTTGATCTGAGCCCTCTAAGTAAAGATCGGCAACAACATTAGCGCCAAATCTTTTTGCAGAAACTGCGAAGTGGGTTACCCCAGAATCAAACCAAACATCAAGTGAATCAGAGGTTTTAATATAATCTTCATGATCATCGATATAATCTTTCAAATCTAAGGTATCCCAAGCAGAAATTCCATCTTTTTCAATAATTCGTGCAAATTTTTCAAATAGACTATCTTGATCAGGATGTATTTCACCAGTATCTTTATGAACCACCAAAGTTATAGGAACACCCCAGTTTCTCTGTCTTGAAATACACCAATCAGGCCTATCGGTAAGCATAGATTCAATTCTTTGAAGGCCCCAAGAGGGTTCCCAATTAACACTTTTAATTAGCTCAAGAGCATCTTTGTTTAAGTTATTTTTATCCATAGAAATAAACCATTGTGGAGTAGATGTAAAAATTAAAGGCGTTTTTCTTCTCCAACAATGAGGATAAGAATGATGATAGTCTTCGATATTAATTAGAGCGTTATGTTCTTGTAATTTTTCAACAATAAGCGGGTCTGCTTTCATAGCTGGTAGTCCTGCAATAAAATCAAGCTCATCTTTGAAGAAACCCTTATTATTAAGCGAATGGATAGTTTCAATATTGTTTTTCTTACATATTAAATAATCATCCATACCATGAGCAGGAGCGGTATGAACACAACCTGTTCCTGTTTCAGTAGTGACATGATCTGCATGAAGTAGAACTGATTTTCTTTTTAAAAAAGGATGGATAAGGTCAATATCAATTAATTTATTGCCTTTTATTGTCGATATAACATCAAATTTTTGCTTCCATCTTTTGGAGCATTGATCAATCATCTCAAATGCAATTACATAAAATTTATTTTGCATACTAATGAGTGAGTATTCGAATTCAGGATTAATACAAACAGCTACATTTGAAGGAATTGTCCATGGCGTTGTTGTCCAAATAACAAAGAAAATTTCGTCTAGATCCTTAAAACTAAACAAATCTTTTACCTTCTCTAAAGATGAATCATCTACTTTGAATGAAACATCAATTGCTTTTGATGTTTTATCAATATACTCAACCTCTGCCTCTGCTAGTGATGACCCACTTTCTTGGCACCAATGAACGGGCTTCTCACCTTTTTCTAGGTGACCTTCTCTAAAAATAGCACCTAAAGACCTAACAATGTCTGCTTCAAATTTTGGATCTAACGATTTATATGAATTTTCCCAATCACCAAATACTCCCAATCTTTTAAAATCATTTAATTGATTATTAATTTGGCTTTCAGCATATTCTTTACAGGCTTTTTGAAAACTTTCTTTATTTTTCACGAGTTCGCTATTTTTTCCATGTTTCTTTTCAACATTGAGTTCAATTGGAAGTCCATGACAGTCCCAACCCGGCACATAAGGAGCATTAAATCCTTGAAGGGTTTTAAATTTTATAGTTATATCCTTAAGGATTTTATTAACTGAGTGTCCTAAATGGATGTCTCCGTTTGCATATGGAGGCCCATCGTGTAAGAGAAATAGTTCTTTATTCTCATATTTTTTTCTAATCTTTCCATATAAATCTGTTTTGGACCACAAATCCAATATCTCTGGTTCTTTTCTGGGCAATCCAGCCTTCATTGAAAAATCAGTATCTGGAAGATTTAATGTATCTCTATAGTTAACTGTCATCGGAATTTTGTAAAATATTTTTTGCTATTGATATGTCCTCTTGGATTTGTGATTTTAACATGTCTAAATTATCAAATTTCTTTTCGTCTCTTATTTTTTTTACAAATTTGACACGTAATCTCTGGGAATAAATGTTCTCATTAAATTCAAATAAGTGAACTTCTAATACTGGTTTTTCACCACCAACAGTTGGTCTAACACCCATATTAGCTATCCCATTTAAACTAAGATCATTTAATTTGCATTTGACTGCATAAACTCCCTTAATTGGCAATCTTTGATTAGGTAGCCATATATTTGCCGTTGGAATATTAATCGTTCTTCCTAAATGTTGTCCATGAACGATTTTTCCTGAAAATGTATATGGTCTTCCAAGCAATTTTTCAGCATTATTAAAATTGTTATTTAAGAGTTCCTCTCTTATTCTTGTGCTGCTTACTCTTTGACCATCCAAGGTTATTGTTTCGGTGTTTTCTACCAAAATTCCTTTTTTCTCTCCCCAATTTTTTAATAAATCAGTATCCCCTTTTCTGCCTGCTCCAAATCGGAAATCATCTCCTACAGTAAAACTTACTAAATTTATTGAATCTAAAATTTGAGAAATGAAGTCATCAGGTGACATTGTTCTAAGTTTGCTATTAAATTTTAAAAAACAAGCAAAATCTATTTTACTTTTCTTTAGAAGTTGAAATTTTTCTCTCCATGGGCATATTCTTGGAGGTGGAATTTGATTCTTATCTCTTACTTTAGAAAAATATTCTGCAGCATGGGGCTCAGTAAAAAAAACTATTGTTTTTGCATTATATTTTTGTGCATTATTTTTTATTTTTTCTAAAATTGCCTGATGTCCTAAGTGCAATCCATCAAAATTCCCTATTGTTCCTGATAAAAGAACATTGGGATGTCTTGATTTAAATAACTTTAAGTTGTGTTGACCTCTTATTAAATACATTTTAATCAAATAAAAATCTGAGTGGCTTATTTAACATTAATCTTGAAATTGAAAAATAAATAACTACAGAAGCAAAGACTTCAATTGATAAATAAAATATCCTTTCAACTTGGGTTAATTTCATAAAATTTATCTCTGAAGTATAAAAATATAAAAAAATTATTAAAAATAAGCTCGAAATAAATAAGTTAAAACTAAATTTATTTATAATGCTCTTTGATTTAATAAACCCATCTCTATACAAAACAATTTCTAGAGTTAATACGCTAATTATAGCTGCTAAAGAACTGCCAATTGCAATGCCTACGTGTCCATAATCTAAAACAAATGCTAAATAATAATTAAATATCACATTCAAAAATAACGATGCTAGAGCAACGTACATTGGTGTTTTGGTATCCTTTCTTGCAAAAAATGCTGGAGTTAAAACTTTCATGAGCATAAAAAAGGGCAATCCAAATGAAAATGCCATCAGACTATAAGATGAATTAATAACATCCATTGATGAAAAAGCACCTCTGTAAAAAATAGTACTTATCAAGTCTTCTGCACAGAAAAATAAACCTATTAAAGATGGTAATCCAATATATAAAACAAATTTTTGGCCCTTATGTATTCCTTCAATAAATTTATCCTTTTCATGATTAAGATCAAATTTTGATAGCGTTGGCAGTAACACTGTGCCAATTGCAATCGCAAAAATTCCCATTGGAAACTGAATTAATCTGTCAGAAATATATAGCCAAGTTGGACTTCCTGTTTCTAGTAAAGATGCAAAAATTGTATCTATAAGTAAATTAATTTGAATGATTCCACCAGCTAAAACTGCAGGAACAATTAGTCTAAAAAACTTCTTTATGCCCGGGTTATTAAAATTAAGCCTTGGAATTGGTAATCTGTTTATTCTCCATAAAGGTAAAATTTGAATGAGAAGCTGAACTATACCTGCTAACAAAACTCCCCACGCAAGAACATAAATAGGCATTTCGTACTTTGGCGCAATTGCCACTGCAGCAATTATTAGGGATAAATTAAAAAAAACAGGTGTGTAAGCTGGAATTGAGAATCTCTTATGAGTATTTTGAATCCCGCCTGCAAAGGCTACCAGTGAAATTAAAGCTAGATACGGAAACATTATTCTCAAAACATTAATTGCCAAATCTTTTTTTACAGGATCAAAATAAAAACCAGGAGCAAAAATAAAAATAAATATTGGTGCAAAAATTAATACGATTAAAGTAAAAATAAATAATGTAGTTATGAGAATTCCAGCAAGGGAATTTAAAAACTCAAACGTACTGTCTGAATTATTTTCTTTTTCATAATCACTGTATATTGGTATAAATGCTTGATTGAAAGCTCCTTCGGCAAAAAACCTTCTAAACAAGTTTGGAATCTTTAAACAGATTACAAAAATATCATGAAATATTGATGCGCCCAGAAGGTTTGTTGTTGAAATATCTCTAATCAAACCAAATATTCTTGAAAGGCCTGTTCCAGAAATAACTTTTCTTAAATTAGTGAATAATCCGCCAGAGGATTCTTTATTTATATTATTGATTTTGTTCAAAATCTAAAGATGCAGAATTTATACAATATCTCAAACCAGTTGGTTGAGGTCCATCATTGAATACATGTCCGAGATGAGCGTCGCATTTAGAACACTTTACTTCAGTTCTAGTCATTCCAAATGAATTATCTTCAAACTCATTAATACAATCACTATCAACAGGAATAAAAAAGCTTGGCCAACCGCAGCCAGCATCAAATTTGGTATCTGATTCAAAGAGACTTTCTCCACAACAGATGCATTTATAGATGCCATCTTCATTAAAGTTCCAGTACTTGCCAGTGAATGGCCTTTCAGTTCCAGATTGTCTGGTTACCCTAAATGACTCATCGCTAAGGAGTTTTTTCCAGTCATTGTCTGTTTTAGTATGATTCGACATACCTAATTGTAATTAAAAAGAGTGTAATTAGATAGAAAATAGATTATCAGACTTTATGAAGTAGAACCATTAACAGGAAATAATGAATTTGCACTGTTCAAAAAATCATCAACTAATTGTTCTGTTGGTTCATATATTCGTCTTCTCTTATCTTCTAAAGAGGATTTCTCACTAATATATCCCAATGCAACTGCTTGCTTAAGAACTTGGAGGCGCTTTATTCTTGAAGCATACTTTTTTGGAACAAGTGAAATTGCATATTCCTGAGACATCTCGTTATTTTCTAAATGCTCCCACATAAATCTCATTAAAAAATAGAATCTGTAAGTATCAGCTTGAAAAAACTTCAGAGAATCTGGATTATCAGGATTATCAAGGGTCTGGCTTAAGATTGTCCTAATAACGTTTTTAGCATTAGAAATGTAGCTATTTTTTTGTAAAGTATTCAATTTAGTTTTAATTTAATAATTACTTATATAAGTTTATATGCAATCTATATGCCAAAATTCATACAAATACTATAAAAAGTTTATATATTTAAATTTTATGTATATTTCTAATGAGTATTGTTAGGAAAAATAATGCTTTTAAGCCAATTTATGAATGTATTATTTTGTAGCGAATATC
>LULP01000700.1_pt1 | contig 16576 bp, 22 predicted proteins | sample 728111 | NCBI WGS metagenome assembly LULP01 (sample SAMN03860286, study PRJNA289734) | marine metagenome | biome: seawater column; feature: ocean; material: water; isolation source: Red Sea water column Station 149 - depth 25m | place: Saudi Arabia: Red Sea | collected 2011-10-15 | depth 25 m
TGAAATTTTGTATTTTTTACTTGCTATGAAGTTTACAGTTTGCTTATCCTTCTCACAACCAAAAACACATGGCTTTTTTGAAAATCCATGATCAGGAGATGAATTAATGAGTTTTCCTCAAGTTTAACTTAATACCAACAAAGGTCGTATCGTACTTGAACTCAATACCGAGAAAGCACCAGTGACCGCTGAGAACTTTCTACAATATGTACGTGAAGGCTTTTATGATGGTGTGATTTTCCACCGTGTCATTGACGGCTTTATGATTCAAGGTGGCGGTTTTGATGAAAACTTCAAAGAAAAATCGACTCGTGATTCGATCGAAAATGAAGCGGACAACGGACTAAGCAATGACGAAGGGACTGTGGCAATGGCACGTACCCAAGCACCACACTCTGCTTCTGCACAGTTTTTTATCAATGTAAAAAGCAATAGCTTCTTGAACCACACTGGCAAAACTGCGCAAGGTTGGGGCTATGCAGTATTTGGTAAAGTCGTTGAAGGCATGGACGTTGTGGCTGAGATCAAAAACGTGCACACAGGTAGTCGTGGCTATCATCAAGATGTTCCACTTGAGAACGTGGTCATTGAATCTGCAAAAATTATTGCTGAATAAATAATCCCTCCCAACCTCCCTTTAAAAAAGGGAGGCGTTCCCCCTCTTTTGAAAGAGGGGTTAGGCGAGATTTTAAAATGCAACAATTATTCATTGCTGATTTACACCTATCTGATGATCACCCTCGATTAATTCGAGGGTTTTTATCGTTATTAGCGCACTATCAATCCGAACCAACTGAACTATATATTCTCGGTGATTGGTTTAATGTGTGGCTTTCCGATCGTGATCCAAGCGATTGGCTATTACCCCTGGTCAAACAGTTACGAGCATTTACCGCAACAGGCAATCAAGTCTATTTCCTCTGTGGCAATCGTGATTTCGTGCTCGGACAACGCTTCTTAGATCGTTTTGGTGGAAAGTTATTACAAGAACCCTATGTGTACGACTGGCAAGGTTTAACTATTCGCCTCGAACATGGAGATGCACTCTGTACTGATGATGTAGAATATCAACACTTTAAACGCATTATTCGTAATCCTGTATTACTGGGATTTTTAAAACTTTTTCCATTTTATCTGAAACGTCGTCTTGCGGATTATGCCCGCCAAAAAAGCCAAAACCGCCAGCAGAATGCACATTACCAACCTGTCGATGTCAATCAAGCTGAAGTGCAAAAACAAATTCAAAATGTTGATTTATTGATACATGGTCACACCCATCGCCCTGCGATTCACAGTTTAGAAAATATCAAACAACGTATTGTGCTTGGCGATTGGCGAGAGGATACGGGCACAGCCAAGATTTTGTTGTTAAAATCAGCGCAAGACATTTCATTTTTTGATTGGCAGTTTGAATGATCATGGCAACTGAAATAGCTCAAAATACTTTGAATCTCACACCCGACTTCACCGTTGATGCATGTAATCAGCCTTGCCCTATGCCTATTCTGATGCTCAAGCGTTTAATCAAAACCATTGAAAAAAATAAAATATCTACTGAAAGTGGAAAGATTAAACAACTGATTTTAATCAAAGCGACTGATCCCAATAGTCAACAAGATTTGGCGCATTTTTGTCAGATACAACAATTGAAAATTGTCCAGCAAATGATTGTTGATGATGAATTTCACTATTATATTGAAAAATAACCCTTTTAAATTTTACAATACGCACCATATCGCATTAATTACTTACACATTTACACGTAATCCTACTTACATGTGCATAGCGTTGAATTATTATATGATTTTGGGAACTTCATCCCTATCAAGGAGATTACATGGCCACTGACAGTAGCAACCAATTGATGCCCCTGTCATTGACTGCGCCTGGGGTTAACCTCGGTGCGTATATTAGTACGGTGAATCAAATTCCGATTCTCACCCCTGAGCAAGAAAAAGAACTTGCTGACCGCTATTATTATGATCAAGACTTAGATGCCGCCAAGATGTTGGTGATGTCGCACCTTCGTTTTGTGATTCATATTGCACGGAGCTACGCAGGCTACGGTTTACCTCAAGGTGACTTGATCCAAGAAGGTAATCTTGGCTTGATGAAAGCGGTGAAACGCTTCGACCCGACCATGGGCGTACGCTTGGTGTCATTTGCTGTACATTGGATTAAAGCGGAAATCCACGAATATGTGATACGTAACTGGCGTATCGTCAAAGTCGCAACGACCAAAGCGCAACGTAAATTATTCTTTAACCTGCGTAGCCTCAAAAAATCCAGTAAAAAGCTGACTTTGGAAGAAGCACAAGCGATTGCTAACGATCTAAATGTGACCCCAGACAAAATGATGATGACGATGAAAGTCATTACACTGCGCCTGCACTATATCTTGAGGACAATCGTTACGACCCTGCCCGCCTTGCAGAAGAAGAAGACTGGGAAGCGCAAAGTAACAACGCGCTACATGATGCGATGGAACAGCTCGATGATCGTTCACGTAGTATTTTGCAACGTCGTTGGTTAGATGATAATAAATCGACTTTGCATGAGTTAGCAGCGGAATATAATGTGTCTGCAGAGCGTATCCGTCAGCTTGAAAAAAATGCCATGGAAAAGATCAAAACCGCAATGTCTGCGGGATGATTTAATATTTCGTTTGACTGAATCATATTTGAATTTAACACCATTCCAATTGGTCTCACCTATAAACTTGGGTTTTATAGGTGATATTTTCACAGACGTTCATCTCAAGTGAATTTTCACCCACCTTAATACGAAAAAAATCCATCTTTAAAAGCAAAGACATAGGCATAAAAATAACAATCCTCTATACTACTCGCACTCATTTTAGCACTTTGCTTGGAACGACTATGTGGATTGGTATCGCTGCCCTTAACTTAGCCTTAGCCGTGATGCTCGGTGCGTTTGGTGCACATGGCTTGCAAAAAATAGCCAATGCACAGCAAATAACGTGGTGGCATTCTGCGACTGAATACTTTTTCTACCACGCTTTGGGTTTATTACTACTTGGTATCATGGCTAAAGTATTACCATCTTTTTCGATCAAAATGCCCTTTTTACTCATTCAGATTGGTATCGTGCTTTTCTGCAGCTCTTTATATATCATGAGTTTAGGCATGCCACGTATCTTGGGTGCGATCACGCCGATTGGTGGATTTTTCATGATACTTGGCTGGTTGGCTTTGGCTTGGCAAGCCTTTAAACAACATTGATTTGAGCATATTAGTTTTAAAAATTGAAGATTGATTTACCCATGAATATTTTTTTAAATGGCGAAGCGCTGACTACAGAATTCAACACTTTGTTTGAATTAGTGCAATCGCTACAACTTGATGGAAAACGTTTTGCTGTAGAAATGAACGAACAGATCGTGCCAAAGAGCCGTTTGGCGGAAACCATCATCCAAAACAATGATAAGATTGAAATTATTCAAGCCGTAGGCGGAGGTTAAAGGCAATATTATGCAACGTGATACACAGCTAGAAAATTCAAGTGATTCCTCATTTAAAATTGGACAACGTGAGTTCCACTCGCGCCTACTGGTCGGCACAGGCAAATATAAGGATTTAACTGAAACAGGCTTAGCAATTGAAGCCAGTGGTGCTGAGATCGTCACGGTCGCAATCCGCCGTGTCAATATTGGACAAGATCCAAGCCAACCGAACCTGTTATCTGTAATCCCACCTGAAAAATATACTATTTTGCCCAATACCGCAGGCTGTTTTGATGCCCAAAGTGCGATTCGTACTTGCCAACTTGCCCGTGAACTCCTTGATGGGCACAACTTGGTGAAATTGGAAGTCTTGGGCAATCAAGAAACGCTCTATCCCAATGTGGTCGAAACGATCAAAGCCGCTCAAGTGCTGATTGATGATGGATTCGATGTCATGGTCTATACCTCAGACGACCCAATTGTGGCACAAGAGCTTGAAGCAATGGGCTGTGTTGCCATCATGCCTTTAGGCAGCTTGATTGGTTCAGGATTAGGGATTTTGAATCCGCATACATTGTCGATCATTATTGAAAATGCAAAAGTGCCTGTCTTAGTCGATGCAGGTGTCGGTACAGCAAGTGATGCTGCGATAGCGATGGAATTAGGTTGTGATGGCGTGCTGATGAATACAGCGATTGCGCAAGCACAACAACCGATCTTGATGGCAAGTGCCATGAGAAAAGCTGTCGAAGCGGGACGTGAAGCCTTTCTAGCAGGTCGCATGCCACGCAAACGCTTAGCCAATGCCAGCTCACCTGAAACGGGTTATTTCTTTAAATAACGAATATTGTATTTTTTATTTAAGTAATCATCTCGCTGAGAGTAAAAAAATTGCAGTGAATATCGTTGCAGTTTTTTTATATCAATAGATTTTTTAAATTAACTTGGCAGTCGTGGTTCTGCTTCTAAAGCACTGCGCTTTATACGACTATAAACCGTTTCTAGATTAAAATCCGAGAAGTCTTTTTGTACTTTAAACATGATTGGCAGTTTATCAATGCCTGTTTCGCCTTGATTAAATGCTAAAAATACATTATTGCCTTCTAGAGAAAATGCATTTTTATTTTCAACAATCGTCACGCAATAGTTCTTATATTGCTTTGGAATATTCATCAAATCATGAAATGCAGATTTTTTTATCACCATCATTTCATGGTATATCTCTTGATAACGTTTTAAGTTTTGATTTCGACCAGCGAACAACCCTGCCAAAGCGCCTTTTTTATTTGGTGTACCCTGATTTCTCTCAATTTCTTTGAGTTCAAATTGTAAGCCACGATACCAACTCATTTTGTTATCAAAACTTTCAAAGAGTAAGTCCAAAGGTTGTTTTGCGACATCACCGACCATTCTCAATTCATGCGCACTGATATTCACAAACAAATCACTACGACGACGTTCAAGCATTTTCATATAAGAAATAATTTTGTAGCCAAATACCTGAACTTGCGTATTTAAAGATAATAATGGTTGCTGTTTAAATACATCAAAACTATTAATCATATCTTGGAACATATGTTTAATGGTGTAATACACATAATCATATTCATCTTGATGGGTAATAAAACTGCTCATCGCCTCTTTTAAGGGCTTAAGAATAATTGAGTGAATCAAATTTTCAATTTTGGATAAATGATTACCGACGATCAAATCCATATTGCTTTCTTTAAATTCAATCGGTTGGGTAAACATCGGCATGATTTGATTGTTAAATGCTGTCTGTGTATTGGCAACAAAATCAACCACTGACTGATTTAAGTTATATTCCACCGTGACCATATTGGAGATGAGAAATTTAAACTTTTTAATGTCATTCATCTCATCAGATGCCACCAATGGCAATGCTAGCGTATAAATATAGACTTTTGGACTGTGCTCAACAGTTTGCTCAAGTAAATAACGGCGTATTGAGAAAATATTTTCATCAAAGCTACGGCCAGGCGCCACGAGGAAATAGTATTTACTGGTTTTCACCACAGAAAACTTACGGATCGTCGCTTCTTTTCGGATGATATATTTAAAATATAAATTATCTTCATTATTGATTTCATAGCTACTCATGCGCTTGAACCAATAATCCAAAAGTTCATGCTTGATATACACTTCTAAGATGTAAACTTTTAATTCATCTTGAGTGATGCCACGAGTATTTTTTGGAATTTCAAAATGCTTAATTTTGACAATTTCAGCGATATGATACAAAAAGCTTTTTTTCACTTGATAGAGCTTGTCACCAAGACTGAGGTCATCTTCCGAGTCTATGGCATTGATCTGACGAACAATATTTTCAACATATTCAGCGAAGAAAACTGCATTGTGATTGTCTTCAATAAAGCCAAGCGATTCGATGATATGATCTAGAATATTCAAAATTCTGACATCATCTTCCATGGTGAATTTTAGCTTATCTAAACTGATCGCAGGCTTGGAATCGAAATGATTATTTTGCGCAGACCATGTGATACTTTTGGTTTGCAAAATCTGACGATCGATTTCTTCTTTAAGATGTTCGTCATCTATTTTGGTGAATATACTTTCCAATCGGGCACGCCAGTTTGATCTTAATTGAAAAAATAAAAAACCAGGCAAAATGTATAATCTTGCATGGTTTATTCGATTTAACGCATTGTATTAGTTGGTATTTTCTAATACTTTTTTGAACAATGCTTTTTGCTCTGCACTTGGTTGAGCTGTTTGCAATGCCATCAATTGGCTCATGTCGCCTTGTACTTTAATCTGACCAGTCATAAATGCTTGCATTGCTGCATTCATGTCAAATTCAAGAAAGACTTTACGCAATGTATCAGCATCCATATTTAAAGTCGTTTTAGCATTGTCAGCTAAACCTTTTTGAATCTTACCGCCGTCTAATGCAAGCTCAGTATTTGAACCATCTGCATTATCCACAACCATATTCAATGCAAGACTTTGTAGTGCTGGTGGTAAGTTCAAATCTCCTGCTTCAGCAGTCAGTTGCTCTACAGTATTAAACCAATCTTCAGATAAAAAAGCAGGCATGTGTATTCCTCGTTTTTCCTTGTTGAATCACTTTTATCAATCTTGTAGATCTCCCACGATGTTTGCGTAAGTCGATACAAGTTGATCTGTCCGCACTTGTTATAACACGACAAGCACAGATTACCATAGCCAAATTATAACTTTGGATTCATTTTTTCGGTCAATTGATTACATTGTGTAGCAAATCGCATTTTTACATGTATCAAACAGCCATCAATAATCAAAAAACTCAACTTCACCTGTTTCAAGAGAATATTCAGCACCTACGATCATCAATTTACCCTGTTGCGTTAAATTTTCTAATACCGCTGAACCGTGTCGTAATTGATTGACTGAAGCAAATACATTGGCTCTCACTGCATGTTTTGAGAGTTTATCAACATCACTTTTGAGATCAGTTTGAAATAGCATCTCCACAGCAGGTCGTACACGATTAACGATCGACATTAAATTGCTCGAATGCGGCGTATTTGGGTTGATCAAGGTATCAATCGTCGCTTGAATCGCACCGCAATGAGTATGCCCAAGTACCACGACCAAAGGAGAACTAAAATGCTCCGCGGCAAATTCAACGCTACCTACTTGCGATGGCGCAACAATATTCCCTGCTACTCGAATCACAAATAGATCGCCAAGCCCTTGATCAAAAACCATTTCCGCAGGTACACGCGAGTCTGAACAACCCAAGATAATGGCAAAAGGATTCTGCGCATCTGCAAGATCAGCACGTGCCTGATGAGAAAGATGCTTATGCTGTACTTCACCATTGATAAAGTTGATATTGCCATCTTTGAGACGTTGTAAGGCTTCTTGAGCGCTGATCATTGCAAACTTTTCCAACTTAAATTTGCTTTTATTTTAAAAGGCTGCAACTCAGTTGTCATTGATTAAATTTGTTATTTTTTGAGAAACACTAAAATTTATTCTATGTAAAAATTTCTAAATTTTTATTCAATATTCTTTCGTTCAGCGCCTTGATCATTCTGCCCAAAACCATGTGATTTAGGCAAATTACAAAAGCATTCATTTTCAATTATAGTAAACTTAGTTCATCGCTAAGGATTAGCCATTTATGTCAAACCATAACGACAACGTGATATCGCAAAGTCGCAATTCTAAACTTAAAATTGCGCTTCTGAGTGCTGTGATCTGTCTCGGTTGTGCATATCATACTGCTCATGCTAAAACGAATGAACAAATTAATACCACATTTAGCTCGATTCTAGCGCAAGAACGTACTTGGGCAGGGTTAAAAAGTCAGAAAAAACAAGTCGCCGAAATTGAATGGCACTACAGTGAAGGTGGTAATACGAGTAAACCCACGATTCTTTTAATTCATGGACTGTCTGGCACACGTGACAACTGGAATCGAGTCGCACATTATTTAACGCCCTACTATCACGTCATCATTCCAGACTTGCCATTTCACGGTGACACCAAAGTGCCAAAAGATTTTGATTCTTCTGTTCCGAATCTCACAGAAAAGTTAAAACGCTTTACTGAAGCATTGGATATTAATGACTCCATTCATGTTGCAGGACACTCGCTGGGTGGTGCAATTGCTTATCTGTATAGTGCGCAATATTCGCACAAGATCGACAGTTTATTATTGATGAATGCAGCAGGTGTCTACAAAACCGCAAATACCAAGTTTTTAAAAGACCCAGCACAGCTAAAATCATTAATCGTTGATCAGTCGGGTGAATTTGAGCAACTACTTGAGCTAACGATGGAAAATCCACCTTTTATTCCCAAAGAAATTTTAAAAGAACAAGAAAAACTGATGATCAAAAACGCTGCGCAAACACAGCACGTCATTGATCAGATCGTGATGATTCAACAAGCCTTTACACCTGAAAGCTTTGCGTTGGCGGGCCGTATTATTGACTCGCCTGTACTGATTCTTTGGGGCGATCAAGATCGTATCATCAACAAAGAAGCTGCATCGGAGTTACAATCCTTGCTTAAAAATTCCCAAAAACCAATTATTTATAATGGTGTGGGACATATGCCATTGATAGAACTCGATCAAGTAGTAGCGCAAGATTACCTCAATTTTTTAAATAAAGTTCAGCTTGCAAAGAAAAAACAAAGCACGCAAACTGCACCTTAAACCGAATTTGGAAAAGCTCATTTTAGATGAGCTTTTCTTTTAGTTTTTTTTCTTGTACTTTTCCTTAAAGTGTCAACTTTTTAGTGAGCGTTTGAGAATATATGTCTACGATCAATCCTAAAGCCCAAGCCTTACTCGATGCACAAATCAAATTTATTGAAGCAGAGCTCTCTCGAAAGCAAACCATTATTGATGAGTTTATGGGATTTTTTGAATGGTTCACCCAGCAAAAAGTTGGCGAACTTTGGCAACATGCAGAAGTCAATGCACTGTTACAAGAGCAAATTCTCAATAGCAAAGCTTCAACAAATTTAATTACATTGATTGAACAGCATATTGCCCTTGCCCTTGAACATTCTGATAATGTCAGTACAAAAATTGATGACGTGCTTGACGTGAATACTGTTGATGAAATCGCTCAATATATCGCATCGAAAACTGAGCACCGCAAAGCACTGATTAATCAATTGGTAAATAACTCTGCTTATGTTGAACTGATGACCAATATTGTGCAACAAAGTATCAAGGACTTCATGGACAATACCATGCTGAGTAAAAAAGTCCCTGGTATGGGCTCATTGATGAAGGTTGGAAAGTCTGTTTTGGAACGTGCTTCTGACAACTCATTTGATGAGAATCTACGCAACTACTTACATAAGAATTTCTCTAAAATTAGCAATCTAAGTGAACGATTAATCAACCAATATCTTGATAATAATAAGGTATATCACCTTCAAGCAAAGTTTTGGCATAGTATTAAAGTTGCACCTTTAAGTTCAGTAAAAAATTATATTTTGGTTGAAGATTTACCGCATACTGTCGGACTCGGACATAAAATCTGGGATCATCTTCGCCAAACAGAATATCTACAGGAGCAAGTATCAGCGGGTGTTACGCATTGGCTTAATGCCCATCAGAATGAAACTTTTGCCAAAGTACTTACCGACATCAATGTCGATCAGGACTTACTACGTTCAGAACTTGCGGATTTGTGTTTACCGATTATTGAAAAGTTAGTAAGTGACGGTTATTTATCAAATCGAATTCGTTTTTATCTGATGCAATTTTATGCGTCTGATGAAGTGAAAACTATTTTACAGATAGATTAGCTTATTATTTTCTCATACTTTGCTAATGAGCTTGAACTCTCAAAGTACAAACTCATATTTGGTTTTTACAAAAAATAAAGTACTGTGCAAAGTGAGTCAATCAAAATGATATTTTTATGTAATACTAAGAAAAATATCATTTAAAACTTGTTTTGGATTTTCCGCTTGAGTAATTGGACGTCCAACCACCAAATGCGTTACACCATCTTGGATTGCTTGCACTGGTGTCACAATTCGCTTCTGATCATCGGCATTACTCCCGACTGGACGAATCCCAGGCGTCACCAATTCAAAATCTGCACCGATTTCTGCACGTAGCATTTTCGCCTCTTGCGCTGAACACACCACGCCATCTAAACCACATTCATGAGTAAGCTTTGCAAGGCGTAATACTTGGTCTTGTGGATCAATGTCTAAACCGATATCGAGCAAATCTTCACGCCCCATGGAGGTCAGTACGGTCACCGCAATCAATTTGGTTTGATGTTGATGCTGTGCCAAACGTTCGGCACAAGTTTGCATCATTTTACGTCCGCCACTGGCATGCACATTGATCATCCACACACCCAAATCAGCTGCTGCCAAAACAGCTTGCGCCGCTGTATTGGGAATATCATGAAATTTTAAATCTAAAAACACTTCAAAACCACGTTGATGCAAGGCTTTCACAATATTTGGACCAGCGTGGGTAAATAACTCTTTACCGACCTTAACACGGCATTGATTTGCATCAAGTTGATCTACCATCGCTAATGCTTGATCTTGGCTTTTTGCATCTAGGGCAACAATAATACTCAAAACGAAAACCTCTAAAAATTCGTCATCGGATAACGAAAAATCAATATAAAAAAAAGCCCATTATAAAGGGCTTTTATCGTTTGGCTGTACATCCAAAACGGTTTTTTCATGCCTTGCAGAGGCAGCAGCTTCAGCGGCGGCATTTTGTGCTGATTGAATTTGCTGTTTACGCAAATAATCAATGTCTTTTCGTAGACGTTTGATTTCCCATCCTTTCTGAATTACTTTAATCGACAGCAGAAGCAAGCCAAGAATAATACCCAAAACTAATGTCAGCAAAAGTAACAAACCCAATCGCATTGCAGGAACTTCGATGAATAATAAATTCACAGGTAATTCATCTGGGTTTTGTAGCACTAAGCCCAATGCATATGCAAATATCGCAATTGTCAGCGCAATGAGAAAAATACGCATTTTTTCTATCCTTATAAAAATTCAGTAGCTGTAAGTAAACACTTCAAATAAGCGTTAAAACATACTGTAAATTGATTGAAGACTATTATTTTCCAGCTTGCGCATTGACTGCATCACGTAAGGCTTTGCCTGGCTTAAAGTGCGGCACGGCTTTGGCAGCAACTTGTACTTTTTCACCTGTTTTAGGATTACGCCCCATACGTGGTTGACGATGGTGTAATGCAAAACTACCAAAGCCACGAATTTCAATGCGTTGATTATTTGATAGTGCTTCGATCATATGATCAATCATGATTTTAATTGCATCTTCGACCAATGGTTCGGCCAAATGCGGATTTTTTTCTGAAATTTTTTCAATCAAATCAGATTTGTTTAAAGCTTCCGTTGTCATGAGATCCCATCTCCATGTTCACTTATCTGTTTTAAATAATAACCTGTTTAAATACAAAAAGGTAGCATTAGAATTGTATCTAATGCCACCTTTTACAGTATAACAATAAACTTTTAGTAAAAAATGAACAAACTAAAAGTCAATTGAGCTTACTTGTTTTGTGCTGCTTTGATCAAATCGCCCAAAGTTTTTGGACCATTTGCATCGCTACCAGCTTGTGCAGCTGCTTGACGTGCATTGTTCAATGCTTCTTTCTCTTCAGCTTCGTCTTTTGCTTTGATCGACAAGTTAATCGCACGAGATTTGCGATCGACATTGATGATCTTCGCTTCAACTTCTTGACCAACTTCCAAGAACTTAGTCGCATCTTCAACGCGATCTCGGTTGATTTCAGATGCTTTCAATTGTGCTTCAACTTCGTCAGCCAACTTCACAGTTGCGCCTTTCGCATCAACAGCCGTCACAGTACCTTTCACTAAAGCACCACGTTCGTTAGCTGCCAAGAAATCATTGAAAGGATCGCTGTTCAATTGCTTGATACCTAGGCTGATACGGTTGCCTTCAGCGTCTACAGATAAGATCACAGCTTCTACAGTGTCACCTTTCTTATAACGACGGATTGCATCTTCACCAGACTCATTCCAAGAAATATCAGACAAGTGAACTAGGCCGTCGATACCACCATCAAGACCGATGAAGATACCAAAGTCAGTGATTGACTTGATTGAACCAGATACTTTTTTACCTTTCTCGTTGTTTTTCGCAAACTCTTCCCACGGATTCGCACGAGTTTGTTTAATACCTAAAGAAATACGACGACGTTCTTCGTCTACTTCAAGTACCATCACGTCAACTTCATCACCAATCTGAACGACTTTAGATGGGTGAATGTTTTTGTTAGTGTGATCCATTTCTGAGACGTGAACTAGACCTTCTACGCCTTCAGCAATCTCTGCGAAGCAACCGTAATCAGTTAAGTTGGTCACACGTGCTTTGACGATAGAACCTTTTGGATAGCGATTCATGATTTCCATCCAAGGATCTTGACCCAATTGTTTCAAGCCTAGAGAAACACGATTACGCTCTTTGTCAAATTTAAGCACTTTCACAGTGACTTCTTGACCAACTTCGACCACTTCAGATGGATGCTTGATGCGTTTCCAGGCCATGTCAGTAATGTGAAGTAGACCGTCGATACCGCCTAAGTCAACAAATGCACCGTATTCTGTAAGATTCTTGATTGTACCGTTAACAGTTTGACCTTCTTCCAACTGTGCGAGCAATGCTTCACGATCAGCAGAAGATTCAGCTTCCATCACCGCACGACGAGATACAACAACGTTGTTACGTTTTGCATCAAGTTTGATGATTTTGAATTCTTGCTCTTTGCCTTCAAGGTGAGTTGTATCACGGATTGGACGAGTGTCAACCAATGAACCTGGCAAGAATGCGCGAACTGGACCGATATCAACAGTGAAACCACCTTTGACTTTACCAGAGATGAGACCAGCAACGATTTCACCATCTTCAAAGATTTTTTCAAGTTTTGTCCAAGTTTCAGCACGTTTTGCTTTTTCACGTGATAAAACAGTTTGACCCATACCATTGTACCCAGTCGTCATCAATACTAACAACAACACCTTGGATGACTGCACCCTTTTCGACGTTGAGATTTAATTCACTTTCTTCAAAGAGGGCTGCAAAAGATTCGGTCATGATATACCTAGTAATAAATAGCGCCTTGGATCAGTTCAAGAGCGGTTTCGTTGAGTTTCAAATTTGACATAGCACTGACCGTCAAATTTAAAACTTGAGTAAAATTTGAATTAGCGAGGATCGAAATCAGGATTTATTTTGCGAGGCGTTGATCGATATGTTGACACATTTGATCGAACACTTGTTCGATAGATAATGCTGAACTATCAATCACTTTGGCATCGTCGGCAGGCTTAAGAGGCGCAACCGATCGCTCCATATCACGCTTATCACGTGCTTCGATGTTGGCTAAAATGGCGTCTATTTTAGCATCAGCACCCATGCCTTGCAACTGTTTTACACGACGCTCAGCACGGGATTGCGCAGAAGCAGTGAGATAAATTTTTGCATCAGCATCAGGAAAAACCGTGGTCGCCATATCTCGACCATCAGCGATAAGTCCTGGTGCTTGCGCAAAATCTTTTTGGCGTTGTAACAATGCATCACGGAGTGCAGGAATTGCAGCGACTTGGGAGGCAAACGCACCGACTTCTTCAGTACGGATTTGTTCAGTGACATCTTGACCGTCTAGTAATACACGAATGCCACTCATACTCGGAAGAAATTCAATCGATAGGTTTTTTGCCACATCCACACATTGTTCAAGCGCTGTATCCAATTGGTCTAGCAATTGACGTTGATACAAACTCAAGCCAAGTAGGCGATAGATCGCACCTGAATCCAACAAATGATATCCATAATGTTCAGCAAGCATTGTAGCTAAAGTGCCTTTACCTGAGCCACTTGGACCATCAATGGTAATAATATGTGTAGACATTGAAGACCTTTAAACAAAAAACTAACCAAGAGTTTTGGCAAGATTCGCCAAACCGTGACCTACTGCAAACTTCAATTGTGATAACACAAGCGAACTTGCCAGCGGAATTCTAGCATCAAATTCAATTGTATATACAACTTGGGTTGTATGATCGTCGATTGAAGTAAAACTTAATCGACCTAAGTGATGTCGTACAATTGGATTTTTAATGATTTTATATTCAATGAGCTCATTAGGCACAAGCTTGGTAATTTGTTCTCGAATCGGCTTCACCAAACCAAAACCCATTTTACGAACAGAACCAACACCATCCGGACGCTGTGGGTCTGTTGCATCTTTGATGCGCACCACTTGAATCGGCTTAAAAATACGATTATATGACGCATGCTTAGACAATACATCGAATACTTCAGCAACTGGTCGATTAAACTTTTGCTCAACCACGATCATTTTTGACGCTTTCTTTGTCATTTACTTGTTCCTTTAAGTTTAATCATTTGACTATTCATTTTACTGATTTGATGGGTCAATGACTTGACTATTCTGACGGCGAGCTTTAAAAAATTGTCGAAGTAGCTCAGCTGACTGATCTGCTAAACATCCACCTTCAAAGGCAAAAAAATGATTATAAAACCCATCACTCATCAACTGCCTAGCACTAATCAAAGAGCCTGCTCTCGGCTCTGTTGCTCCGAAAACAACTCGGCTGATTCTCGCATGTACTAGCGCACCAACGCATTGCGTACACGGCTCTAAAGTCACATATAAGGTTGAGCCTTCAGGCAATCGATAGTTTTGCAATTGAAGACAGCTATGTCGAATCGCTTGAATTTCAGCATGTGCAGTGGGATCGTTGGTTGTAATTGGACAATTAAATCCCTGACCGATGACTTGACTCTGATGCACAATAACAGCACCTACTGGCACTTCGCCTTGTGCTTCAGCAAGCTTGGCTTGCACTAAGGCAAGTTGCATCCACTGTTCATCAATACTTTGATTTAATTCAATCTCTTGCATACATAACACAATACGACTAAGAACTATGCTTAGTCTGACAAAATACCATATTGACGAAGTAACGCATTCCAACTATCAATCTGCGCACTGTGAGGTATAGCACTTGGAAAAAGATCTCGAATATTTTGATAATCTTGTACTTGCCAATCAGGTTGCAAATCCTTATCCACCAAACGAGCACGAACACCTTCGATAAAGTCTGCATGCTGAATTTTCCATGCAGAAATTTCTTCCTCTAAGGTAAAGACGTCATCCCAAGAACGATGTTGTTTCGCCCACTGCCATAATAGCCACGTGATCGCAGCTGTAGTTGGTGAGCCATTTGTTAAATTTTCACTGGCTTGACGGAGCCAATCACTACGAGCAGTGGCAAGTCCTTTGATCGCTTGCACATCTTGCATAAAGTCTGAACCACGACAAACACTATGAATCACATCAAGCGAATCCTGCAAAGGTCCTGCAGCAAGCGGGCGATGCAAACTATTCAAAGTATCTTCGATCGCACGATAATCCCCCGCAGGATAGTCTTGCCAACGGATATGAGTCAATCGTCCAAGTACATTCTCACGACCCTGTTCACAGACATGCGTCGCCCAACCGATACTATATGCACCCGCTGCCGTCATGATCGAACCAGTCATTCCAATAAACAAGCCAATCGCACCACGATCCGCAAGGAAACGTGTCGCACCCACACCAGGGTATAAACCAATATTAATCTCAGGCATTGCAAGACGTGAATGTGGTGTCACCAATCGAAATGGTGCAGCCATAAATAAGCCAAGACCACCGCCCATCACATAGCCCTCACCCCATACTACAACTGGTTTGACATAGTGATGAAGTAAGCGATCTAAGGCGTATTCATGATGAAAAAAAGATTTGGCTTGTTCTACTTCTTCGTTAATTACCAACTGGCGCAATTTACGTACATCTCCACCCGCACAGAATGCTTTTGGTGTCGTGGAATCAAACCACACTGCTTTGACTGCATCATTGATATGTAAATATTCAAATATCGAATGTAACGCAACAACGATCTGCTCATCCAAAGCATGTAAGGACTTTGGACGATTCAAACGCACAGCCCACCAGCCATTGGTGAGCTCTTCTACAAGAATGTCAGGATGATTAATATAGTCAGTCATGATGTTAATATTCCGTTATGCGTCGAGTTGCCAGTCGATTGGCGCAATACCTTGTGCATTTAAATAATGATTGGTTTTAGAAAATACTTTACAGCCAAAAAATCCGCCTCGATTTGCTGACAATGGCGATGGATGTGCTGCTTTTAATACCAAATGTTTATTGCTATCAATACGTTGCCCTTTACGCTGTGCATAAGCCCCCCACAGAATAAAGACCACTGATTGACGTTGTTCATTAATCACATCAATCACCGCATCGGTGAACTGCTCCCAGCCTTGCTTTTGATGTGAGGTCGGTTTTGCTTGCTCAACGGTAAGTACGCTATTCAGTAACAATACACCTTGCTCAGCCCATTTACTCAGATCGCCATGCGCAGGCGGTGTAATCCCCAAATCTGTACGCAACTCATGATAAATATTGCGCAGTGAAGGTGGTAAATCAATACCCTTATTCACAGAAAAACTAAGCCCATTCGCCTGACCTACACCGTGATAAGGATCTTGACCTAAAA
>LULP01000963.1_pt1 | contig 16488 bp, 17 predicted proteins | sample 728111 | NCBI WGS metagenome assembly LULP01 (sample SAMN03860286, study PRJNA289734) | marine metagenome | biome: seawater column; feature: ocean; material: water; isolation source: Red Sea water column Station 149 - depth 25m | place: Saudi Arabia: Red Sea | collected 2011-10-15 | depth 25 m
AGCCTGCGTCCCCTTCTACACTTGGTAAAGAAATACTTGTATTTAATAAAAGACTTGAAAGACAGACTGATCAGCTAAAAAGTATTAATCCTATGGCGAGATGGGGAGGAGCTACAGGAAACTATCATACAATTCTTTTAGCTAATAAAAATAAAGATCCAGTTAAGATAGCAACAAAATTTATTAGGAAGTTCAAAGTTGAACATAAGGTGGTCACCACACAAATTGAACCACATGATTGGATAGCTGAAACGTGTCATGCCCTTATCAGGGTTAACAACATTGTGAATGATCTTAATAATGATATGTGGATGTATATTGCCAATGATATTTTTATCTTAAAAACAATAAAAGATGAGGTTGGATCATCAACAATGCCTCATAAAGTCAATCCAATAGATTTTGAAAACTCTGAGGGAAATATAGGCCTAGCAAACTCTATGCTTAATTTTTTTGCTGAAAAACTTCCAATATCTAGGTTGCAAAGAGATTTGAGTGATTCAACTACATTGAGAAATATAGGTGTTGCTTTTGGTTATTCTGTAATTTCTTATAAGTCAACTTTAAAAGGATTACAGAAAATAACTCCAAATAAAAATAAAATAAATGAAGAGCTAGATAATAACTGGATTGTTTTAAGTGAAGCTGTGCAGACAATAATGCGCTTAGAAAATATAGAGAATGCATATGAAAAACTTAAAGATTTAACAAGAGGTAAAAATCTTAATAAGGAACAATATCTTGAATTTGTAGAAAATTTAGATGTTACACAAAAGAACAAAGACTATTTAAAAAATCTAAATCCGAGAAACTATATTGGAGTTGCTCCAAAACTTAAATAAATGTTTATATTTCGAGCATAAAATATTATTATGGAAAACCTTTTGAGGTATCAATATGAAAAAATATAGCGATCTTATTAAAGAGATTAAGAATTCTGAAAATTTTAAAAGTTCTTCATGGGAATCTATTAATCCCGAATATGTTGCAAGGATGCAACTTCAAAACAGATTTAAGTCTGGGATTGAAATAGCTAAATATAATGCTGCGATCATGAGAAAAGATATGGATGATTATGATAGTGATTCTTCAAAATATACTCAGTCTCTTGGTTGTTGGCATGGCTTTATAGGGCAACAAAAATTAATATCAATAAAAAAACACTTTGATACTAACGATAAAAAATATCTTTACCTTTCAGGTTGGATGATAGCGGCTCTTAGATCACAATTTGGACCTCTGCCAGATCAATCGATGCATGAGAAAACTTCTGTTGCTAGTTTGATAAACGAACTCTATACATTCTTAAGACAGGCTGATGCAAGAGAGCTTGGTGGGCTCTTTAGAGAGTTAGATGAAGCAAGTGATGAAAATGATAGAAAAGAAATTATCAACAAAATAGATAATTTTCAAACTCATGTTGTTCCTATCATTGCAGATATAGATGCAGGATTTGGTAATGAAGAAGCTACATACTTAATGGCAAAGCAAATGATAGAAGCTGGCGCATGTGCGATTCAAATAGAAAATCAGGTATCAGATGAAAAACAATGCGGACATCAGGATGGGAAAGTAACTGTTCCTCATGCTGAATTTTTAGCAAAAATTAATGCTGTTAGATATGCATTTCTAGAGCTTGGTGTTGATGATGGTGTTATAGTAGCCAGAACAGACTCTCTTGGCGCTGGATTAACCGCAAAAATTGCAATCACAAAAGAAGTTGGTGACTTGGGTGACCAATATAACTCTTTCTTGGATACAGAAGAAGTTAATGAAACAGATATTAAACATGGAGATGTGATGATTAATCATCATGGAAAAATTGTTAGACCAAAAAGATTACCTTCGAATCTTTATAAATTTAAAGAAGGTACAGGTGAAGCTAGGTGTATTTTGGATTCAATTACAAGCCTACAAAGTGGTGCTGATTTAATTTGGATTGAAACAGAAAAACCACATATAGGACAAATTGCAGAGATGATGAATGAAATTAAGAAAGTTGTCCCTAATGCAAAGCTTGTTTATAACAACAGTCCGTCATTCAATTGGACTCTTAATTTTAGACAGCAAGTCTTTGATGCATGGGAACAAGAAGGTAAGGACCTAACACAATATGAAAAAGATGATTTGATGGCTGAAAAATATGATTCTACAGAACTAGCAATTGAGGCCGATGAAAAAATAAGAACATTTCAGGCTGATGCTGCAAAAGAAGCAGGTATCTTTCATCACCTAATAACACTTCCTACATATCATACTGCTGCCCTTTCTACAGATAATCTAGCTAAAGCATATTTTGGTGATGACGGTATGTTAGGTTATGTTAAAAACGTTCAAAGGCAAGAGATTAGACAAGGTATTGCCTGCGTCAAGCATCAAAATATGGCCGGTTCAGATATGGGCGATGATCATAAAGAATATTTTGCTGGTGAGGCTGCTCTAAAAGCTGCCGGTAAAGATAATACTATGAATCAGTTTTAATACAATCACCCTGTTCTTTTCCACAAAACTCGCAAGGTGCACCTTCCTCAAAGGTTGAGAGGCCACCGCATGAACCCTGCAAAGGTTTATTATTAAGAATAAAACCAGCAGCAAGGCCACAAATTGCAAGCGCAAAGACTAAAGATGCGATTAATATCTCACTCATAATTCATATTTTGCCATGATTTTGATTCAAAATACTTAATTAAGCCATCACTAATATAAATAATCTTAACTTTTATACCTAATGATTCTGATAACTCTACAGACTCATCAAGTGACATAATGTTAAATGCTGTTGCAAATGCATCAGCTCTACTAACTGACGATTCATCTAAAACAGTTACGGAAAGTACATTATTATCTTTAGATTTAGTAATTCTTGGATCTATAGAATGAGATACTAGCTCACCATCAAGATACTTAAAATTTAAATAATCACCAGAAGTTGCAACACCGATGAATTTACTAGAGTTAGTCACTGTAAATGAAACATTTTGCTGCAAAGATTGAGGGTCTTGAATACCAATAGTCCAAACACCATTTTTAGATGATCCATTAGCTGCAATCTCACCACCAATATCAATTAAATAATTATTAAAATTATTTGCTAAGAGATAATCAGAAATTGCATCTACAGCATAACCCTTAGCTACTGATGATAAGTCAAAAACAACATCTTTGTATTTAGAAATACTTTTATTTTTATCATCAATCGAAAACTTTAAGGAATAGGATTCAAATACATACTTATTATCAAGAAATAAATTAGGGCCAAACCCAAGATTATTTACAAGAGAACCTACTGTAATGTCGTATACACCATTAGTTTTATCTGAAACATCCAATGCTATCTTAATAATTTCGTACAGTTCATCTGAAAGAAAAAACTCTTTATCGATATCATAAAAATTTAACTTATTAACTTCAGAATTTTGCTTATAGTTTGATGCAATTAAATCAATATCATTGAGAATATCCTCTATTTCATCAATATATTGTTGATTTATAAATTCTTTAGAGGATATTTTCCAATAAGTACCATAGATCTCCCCTTGATAGATATAATTATTCTTTTGATTGTAGTCGTAAGCGAAATAGATGCAGACTAAACCAACAACAAGGGCTATGAACTTAGAAATATTTGGTCTTGTAATAATAACTAACCACCGAAATCATCTAGTGCAATGTTTTCCCTTTCAACTCCAAGATCTAAAAGCATATCTATAACAGCTTTATTCATCATTGGTGGGCCACACAAGTAGTATTCACAATCTTCAGGTGCTGGGTGATTTTTTAAATAATTATCAAATAAAACCTGATGGATAAATCCTGTATCGCCACTCCAATTATCTTCTGGTAAAGGATCTGAAAGAGCTACATGCCATGAAAAATTATTATTTTCATTATCTAATTTATCAAACTCATCAACATAGAACATCTCTTTTAAACTTCTTGCTCCATACCAAAATGTTATTTTTCTATCAGTGTTAATTCGAAGAAGTTGATCAAAAATATGTGCTCTCATTGGAGCCATGCCTGCACCACCACCGACTAAAAACCCAAGAAGACATTAAACCCGGAGGAAAATCGCTACCAGGAGGTGGTGAAGCTATTCTAATATTAAATTTTAGTACTCCTTTCTCTTCAGGATAGTTTGCCATCGAGTAGGCTCTTATAACTGGTTCGTTATTTACAGCTTTATTATCCCAAATCTTAAATCTATCCCAATCTTCATGATATTCATCTTCAATATCAAAATCCTTGTAATCTATTTTATATTCAGGAGCTTCTAGTTGGACATATCCACCAGCTCTGAAGTCCACATTTTCACCCTCAGGTAATTTTAAAATTAATTCCTTAATAAAGGTTGCAACATTGTCATTAGAAACCACCTCACATTCCCACTCTTTAACTCCAAAAACATCATCTGGCACTGTTATCTTTAAATCATTTTTAACTGCAACCTGACATGACAATCTCCAACCTTCATTCTTTTCTTTTGCATTAAAATGACTTTCTTCAGTTGGAAGAATTGAACCTCCACCTTCAAGAATTTGGCATTTACATTGACTACATGTTCCACCACCGCCACAAGCAGAAGAAAGGAAGATTTTGTTATCTGCTAATGTTTGTAGGAGTTTTGATCCTGTTTGTACTTCAAGTTTATTTTCTTCATCTCCGTTGATTGTTATTGAAACATTGCCTGAAGCAACTAATTGACTTCTTGCAAGAAGAATTACAACTACAAGTAGTAAAACTATGCCTGTAAATGAAACAACTCCTAATACTAAATCCATTTAAAATCTCCTATAAAGATATTCCACCAAATGACATGAAACCAAAGCTCATTAAACCAACAATAATAAAAGTCATACCAAGACCTTTTAGACCTTCAGGAATATCTGAGTACTTTAATTTTTCTCTGATCCCTGCAAGTATCACAATTGCCATAGCCCAACCAACACCTGCACCTAGACCATAAGCAATACTTTCAGTGAACATTAAGTCTTTTTCTACCATAAATAAAGAAGCACCTAATATTGCACAATTAACTGTGATTAAGGGTAAGAATACCCCAAGAGCATTATATAAAGCTGGTATATATTTATCTAAAAACATTTCTAAAATTTGAACTGCAGCAGCAATCACGCCAATGTAACTAATTAGTTCTACAAACTCTAAGTTTGTATTTGGAAGGCCAGCCCAAGTAAGAGCACCCTCTCTTAATACATAGTTATAAATTAAGTTATTTAAAGGCACTGTGATAGCACAAACTACTATGACGGCTATTCCTAAACCAAATGCTGCATCAATCTTTTTAGATATAGCTAAAAAAGTACACATGCCTAAAAATAAAGATAAGGCTATATTTTCAATAAAGACAGTATTGATGAATATATTTAGATAATGTTCAAACATTTAACTCTCTTTTATTTAAATTTGGTGCAACGGAATGTTTTGATAAATCAAACTCATCCTCTTCAATCTGATCATTGTTATAGCCCCTAATTAACCAAATAAATAAACCAATAATAATAAATGAGCTTGGTGGTAGCAGAAGGAGATTATTAGTTGGGTACCAATCACCAAAAATTGGAATACCAAACAAAGTTCCTGCACCGAAAAGCTCACGAATAAATGCAACACCAATAAGTATTAAACTATAGCCAATGCCATTACCAAGGCCATCTAAGAAACTTACAAAAGGTTTTTCTTTCATTGCAAAAGCTTCAGCTCTTCCCATTACAATACAATTGGTAATAATCAGACCAACAAATACTGATAGTTTTTTGCTTGTTTCATAGTCATAGGCCTTAAGGAGTTCGTCAACCAAAATAACCAATGTAGCAATGATAGTCATTTGAACAATAATACGGACAGATGAAGGTATGTAGTTTCTAATGATTGAAATAAATAGATTTGAGAGTGAAACAACAGATGTTAGAGCAATACACATTATCAATGTGACATTTAAATTACTTGTTACAGCTAAAGCTGAGCAAATTCCTAAAATTTGGAGCGTTATTGGGTTCTCCTTGATTAGAGGATTTACTAGAACTTCTTTATATTGCTTAAGACTCATAATCAAAATTTTCTAAAAGTTTTAAATAACCTGAATCACTAAACCAGTATTCAATCATATTAGAAACACCCCTACTCGTCAGAGTTGCTCCAGAAAGACCGTCAACCATATATTTAGCATCATTCATGTTCTGATCAACAGCACCTTTTATTACTTGTAGTTTTACATCTCCAGATTGATAAATCTCTTTTCCAACCCAAATATTTTTCCAATTAGGATTATCAACCTCTCCACCAAGACCTGGTGTTTCCTTATGCTCATAAAATTCAATACCTACAACAGTATTAAAATCATTTTCTATAGCAATATAACCATAAAGAGTTCCCCATAAACCATAGCCACGTATTGGAAGAATTAATTTATCTATTTCATTATCTTTAGTTGAAAAATAAATTTTTCCAATATTTTCTCTATTTTTAATAATCGCAATATCTTTATCAGCTGGAACCGGCTTAGACTGATCTGAGAATCTCAATGATTGTAGTTGATCATATTTATCTATATCAAAATCTTTATACTCCCTATATGTTTCTCCGGTATCAAAATCTAAGAAACGAATCTCAAGGTTTTTAAATTGATCTTCAACTGACATTGATTCATCATAAATATTTGCAGCTTCAAGAATCTTAATTCTTTTATCATTGAGCTTATTTGTATTCTGTTGGTCTCTGAGAGATACAGCGGTAAAAGAAACAAATAAAGAGCATAGCAAGCAAACCCCAAGGGTTACACCTAAAGTCTTCATAATTGTTTCATTCATAATGCTTCTCTGTATTTAAGTTTCTTTTGAATATTATTATTTACAACTAAGTGATCTATAACAGGTGCTAAAAGGTTAGCAAAAAGTATAGCAAGCATCATTCCTTCAGGAAATGCTGGATTAACAACACGTATAAGGACTACTGTAACTCCTATGACTATTCCATATATCCATCTACCTTTATTGGTTCCTGAGCCTGAAACTGGTTCGGTAGCCATAAAAACCAAACCAAATGCAAAACTACCAATAACAAGATGCCAATAAAATGGAACATTGAACATTGGGTTAGTTTCTGAACCAATAATATTGAATAGCGAACTTGTAACAAACATCCCTAAAAGTGTTCCGAGCATAATCCTGTATGAGGCAATTCTTGTCATCAAAAGAATTACTGCAGCAATTGAAATCGCAATAATAGATGTCTCTCCTACTGAACCAGGAATATTTCCAGCAAAAGCATCAAACCAACTAAATTTATCAGTCAGTCCAGGCACACCAGATTCTGCAGCAACACCAAGAGGTGTAGCGCCTGAATAACCCTGTGGAATAATCATTTGATCTCCTAGTCCAGAAATCCAAACTTTATCACCAGAAATATCAGATGGATATGCAAAATAAAGGAAAGCTCTACCAGTTAAAGCAGGATTGAGGAAGTTTTTACCAGTTCCTCCAAAAATCTCTTTTCCAATAACAATTCCAAATGTTATACCCAATGCAGCTTGCCATAAAGGAAGATCTGGTGGACAACTTAAAGCAAAAAGAACTGAAGATACAAAAAAACCTTCATTAACCTCATGTTTTCTAATAATTGCGAATAAAATTTCCCATGAAATACCTACTAAAAATGTTGTTGCATAAATAGGAATAAAATAGACTGCACCGAACCACATTTTATTTATAAAACTATTTGGCTCATACCCAAAAATATTTACAAGATAATGATGCCAGTCACCAGTATTAGGTGTATCAATGAGCGCTAAATATTCAAGAGACTGGTTTCCAATGTTGTACATACCAAAAAACATTGCTGGAAATGTGGATAGCCAGACTATGACCATCATTCGTTGAATATCTAGTGCGTCTCTTATATGAATTGGATTTTTGGTTTTATTTCTGGAAAGAAAAAATAAGTTTTCGAAGATATCATAAATTGGGAAATATTTTTCAGCTATACCACCTTTTGAAAAAGAAGGTTTCGCGTCATCAAAAAGATTTCTAAGAAATTTCATTGCAATTCTTTATATATTAATTCTAAGTTTTCATCCAAAATTGAGCAGTAATCATATTTACTAGGACATACATAACTACATAGGGATAAATCTTCAGGAGCCAACTCTAAAACACCAAGTTTAATAGCATTTTCAATGTCTTTTACAACAATAGATTTTAATAACTGGAGTGACATTATATTTAAGGGCATAACCTCCTCATAAGCAGCAACAGGAACTATTCCTCTATTACTGCCATTAAGAGCAGTATTGAACTCAAACTCATCGGGTTTTACCCAGCTTGATATGAAGGCGCCAAGCTTAGAATGCAGTTTTGATCCTGGCATAAGCCAGTTAAGAAAAGTATCAGGTACTTCATCTGAAATAGCGGAAATCTGATTATGATAAAAGCCTAAAAATGTTAATGAATCAGTAATTTCATATCCATTTAGAACGGATCCAGATATTAATCGAGAATTATCTTTTAAGTTACCTGCAACAAGTTCTCTGCAATCAGATCCAACTCTAGCTTTAACAATTTTTGGTTCAATAATTGAAGGTCCGCCGATAGATACATACCTAGAGGTTCTTATCTTATTATTAAGAGCAAAGTCACCAAATGAAAGAATACCCTGCACATCTATGTACCAACACTTAGAGTTTATATCTACAGGTTTTATAAAATGTATATGTGTTCCTGAGAGACCTGCAGGATGAGGACCCTTAAAATTATAGTAATTTATTCCATCTATAAAATTATTAAAGTCATTATTTTGATAGCAAACGTGTATATTACAGTTAAAAATTTCCTTCAATTTCATCAACGATCTATTGAATAAATCTATTTCATGTTGAAGATAAATATATGGATCAACCGATAAAGGGTTTGTATCACAAACATTTACAAATATATCATTAGGAATATCATTGGGTTTTGGTGTTTTGTTAAAGGGTCTTGTTCTAAAATTATTAATGACTCCATATTTTGATAGGTTTTTGAAAAGAATCTCATCACTATCATTTAAAATTTCAACTTGATTCTCTTGGTCAGCAACCTCAATCTCTATACTTATAAAACGTCTCTTTTCACCTCTGTTAATAGATTTTATTAACCCTCCAGCTGGAGAAGTGAAAAATACACCTGGATTTTTTTTGTCCTCGAATAAAACTGAACCAATTTTTACCTGGTCACCAACTTCAACCATCATTGTTGGTTTCATACCAATATAATCTGGTCCAAGAATGCCGACATGAGATATTTTTGTTGAGTCGGAGACAGTACCCTCAGGTGACCCTGAAATAGGTATATTTAAGCCTTTTTTTAAGTTATACAACTTTTAACTTCCTATCTTAAAAAAACGTTTGAATTATAGTATTTAAAGCCTCTATATACTACTAATATCAAACCTTTACGGGCAATCTAATGAGATTTATGCCAGCAATATTTTTAACTAAATTAACAACTTGGACTGAATAACCATACTCATTGTCATACCAACAATATAAAGTAATTTTATTGTCAGAAACTATAGTTGCTTGTGAATCAATTACGGAAGCAAAAGGACTTGAGTAAAAGTCAGAAGAGACAATCACCAGTTAATTTTCCATCAAGTTCAGGTAATGCTTTAGAAACTGCTTTTACTGCTCCTGTAGATGTTATAACCATATTTAAAGCGGCACTTCTTCCTCTTCTATCTTTCTTATGATAATTATCGATTAGATTTTGATCATTGGTATATGCATGAACAGTTTCGATATGTCCTGATATTATTGAATATTCTTTATTTAGAATATCTAAAACCGGAACAATTGCATTAGTCGTGCAAGAAGCAGCTGAGATTACGTTATCAGATTCATTCAATATGTCGTTATTAATACCGTTAACAATATTCTTTATTTGACCCTTCCCAGGTGCAGTTAGAACAACTTTGCTAGCACCAGATTCAAGATGAAGAGATAAATCTTTCTCCTCTCTCCAGACACCTGTGTTATCAATAACAATTGGATTGTCTATATCGTAATCGGAATAATTAAAGTCTTTTGGTCCATTTGCATAGATGATCTTTACAGGATTTCCATTTATTACTAAAGTTTCCGTCTCATTATCGACTCTAATAGTTCCATGAAATGAACCGTGAACAGAATCACGTCTCAACAAACTAGCTCGTTTAAGCAGATCGTTTGTATCTGATCCTTTTCTCACGACAATTGCTCTGAGTCTATAATAATTACCTGGGCCTGTCATTTGAGCCATAATGCGTGAAACTAACCTACCAATTCGACCAAACCCATACATAACTATGTCCTTGGGTTTTGAAGGTCTTTGCTGATCAACTTTATCTAGTGGGTCTAAAATATATGATTTAATGTGAGAGTCAATTTCTGAATTATCTAAAGATTTATTCTCTTTCATGAAATCCACTACTATCTCTCCTAGATCAATCTCACAATCTTTAATATCTTGGAGTTCAATTCTTTGTAAAAAGGGATAAGTCTCAAGTTCAGAAATCTCAGTATCTTCAACTCTTCTTATAAATCTATGTGACTTCATTATTTCAATAGGAGATTGATTTATTAATGAATGTCCGTACATGAGAACATTTACACCATTTCTATAAAGTCTTCCTATTATAGGAACCATTAATTCTGCTAAACCTTCACGCCATTTCCAGTCACCAAAAAAATCATCTGGCTTGTCTCTTAACCTGAGATCTGGATTTTTTGTGAGATCAGTCATTAGGAATTATTAAATTTTTTCAGATGAAAATGTGAATTACCAAATTGCGAATCAATTGAAATAAATCTTTTTAAATAATGGCCTATGGACATTTCTTCACTAACGCCCATACCTCCGTGGAGTTGAACTGCATCCTCACCAACTTTCTTCCCCGATATGCCAACTTGAGATTTTAAGGCGGAAACTGATCTATATTTAGAATCATTATTTTCATGCATATCAATCATAGATTTGTATAAAAGAGATTTGCAGAGTTCAGCCTCTATAAACATATCAACCATTTTATGTTGTAAAACTTGAAAGTTACTTATTGGTTGACCAAATTGTTCCCTACTCTTTGTGTATTCAACAGTTTTAAGGTAACAAGATTCCATGCATCCAACAGCCTCTGCTGATACACATAATGTTCCATAATTAATTGCATCTTTGATCAGTTGTTCTGCCTCATCACCTGTTGCAACTATTTGATCTGCATTAATTCCAACATTTTCAAAATTAAGTTGAGATATACGTCTGTCATCAACAGTTTTAAAGTTATTGATTGATAATCCATCAGTATCTTTGCTTACAAGAACTATTGTAGTCACATCATTATGATTAACCGTAACTAAGTAGTGATCGGCATTTGAACCATTTAAAACAAGGTTTTTAGTCCCATTTAAAGATAGAGAATCAGTACCTTCTAGAAGACATGTAATGTCTTTAAATTCATAATTACGATTTTGTTCCATGTATGCAAGAGATATTTGCTCTTCACCTGAAATAAGTTTTGAAATAAAGTCATTCTTTTTATCAAAGGAAGAATTATCAAGAATATATCCAGAAAGAACAACATTACTAAGATATGGTTCTAATACTAGAAATTTACCAAATTCCTCAAAAAGTATAGATAACTCTATAGGTCCAAAATCAAAACCTCCGGATTCACTGGAAAATGGCATAGCAAGCCAACCTTGATCTGCAAAAAGTTTCCATTTTACAGGATTAGATTCATTAGACTCCCAGTACAAACTTAGAAATAATATTCTTTTGAATTTCATTACTACCACCATATATGGTTACTTTTCTCATATTTAAATATTTTGATAAAGCATCATTGGTGTACTCTGGTCCATTTGGCTTAACATTTGATCCATAGCCATCAGGTCCTCCATAAGGAATTGCAAATTCTCCTGCAGCTTCTACATATAATTCTGTAAGACGCTGTTGTATCTCTGTTCCTTTAATTTTCAATATAGAAGATTCAGCTCCAGGATTTCCTCCACCTTCTAAGGCTGAAAGAAGTCTAAGTTCAGTAAACTCTAGAGCCATAATATCAATTTCTAACTGTGAGACTTTAGCAATGAGATCATCATCTCCTAAATCTTTAGAAATTTCTTTAAGTCTTTCAAGTTGTCTTTTAGAAGCACCAACACCCGCAATACCAAAACGCTCATGAGCTAAAAGGAATTTTGCATATGTCCAACCTTTGCCCTCTTCCCCTATAAGGTTTTCAGCAGGCACTTTAACATCAGTAAAAAATACTGAATTAACTTCGTGATCACCATCAATTGTGATGATTGGTTTAACTTCAATACCGGGAGACTTCATGTCGATTAGTAAAAATGAAATACCTTCTTGTTTCTTTCCAGAAGAATCAGTTCTTACTAAGCAAAAAATCCAATCAGCATTTTGTGCAAGTGTAGTCCATGTTTTTGAACCATTGATAATGTAATAATCCTTTCCATCTTCATTAATGAGTTCTGCTTTTGTTTTTAAGGAAGCTAAATCTGAACCAGATCCAGGCTCAGAATAACCCTGACACCACCATGTATCAAAATTAAGTATATCTGGCAAGAATCTATCTTTTTGCTCCTGATTTCCAAATGTATAGATAACAGGACCAACCATACTTACACCAAAAGGAATAAGTGGCGGGCATCCTGCGAGTCCAAGCTCATTTTGGAAAATATAAATTTGTGCTGGTGACCAACCAGTACCGCCATATTCGACAGGCCAATTAAAGCCCATCCAGCCTTTTGCAGAAAGTGATTTGTGCCAATCAACTATGTCTTCTCTAGTTAATGGTTCACCATTTTCTATTTTCTCTTTAACATGCTTTGGATATTCATTTGCTAAAAAATCTCTAACCTCATCTCTGAATTCCAAGTCCTTTGAAGAAAAGCTTAATTCCATAATATATTTCCTATAAATAGTTACTTATAATGTGCACTTATTATACAAGACACTAGATTGAAAAAACAGAACAAAGAAACCTTTAAATCCCTTAAAAGCTCTTTAGAAAAAAATAGCAAAATATTGATAATTTGCTCGTCAAATTCAGAAATTGAAGATCTATACGAAGAATTAGTTGATTATGTAAATAAAAAAAGAATTGTTCGATTTTATGATAGAGAAATTCTTCCCTATGATCACTTCTCAACACCGGATGATGTTATAAAAAAACGTTTTCATGAAATTCAAAATATTTATGATGCTCGTTTGATTATATCGTCTTTAAAAAATCTTTTTGAAGTCTATCCAGACCATAATTTTTATAAGTCACTAAAAGAATTTAAAACTAATGACGAAATATCAATTAGTAAAATAAAAGAAATTCTAGAATCAATAAATTATAAAAGAGTAGATAGAGTTTCAAGCTTAAATGAATACTCGACCAGAGGTGGAATTGTAGATATAAATTCAAGTAGGTTTAAAAATCCTATTAGGATTGATTTTTTTGGTGATTGCATTGAATCAATAAGAGAATTCGATATTAAAACACAAAGATCTATTAATGAAATTAAATCATTTAAATTAAATTCTGGTTACGAAATACCTTTAGATGATGAAATTATTAATGAATTTAAGGATAAATGGAGAAACGAATTTCCACTATTAGATGAAAGGGATTCTAATTTTTTTAATAGCGTAGCAAAGAATAAACTTCCAGAAGGTTATGAAAACTACCTATCAATATTAATTAATAATCCTATTAATTTCTTCGAACTTGTTGAGTGTGATTCAACTTACATTACCAGTGATTCAGATATTGATGATTACAAGCAATTTATTATTGATCGATTTAATGATGAAAATAATGGAACAAGAGAACTTATTTCACCAGAAAAACTTTTCTTTGATGTTATAAATAAGATTAAGGGAGAGAATCCTATAAAAATTATTTCTAATCCCAAAATTTATGAAAGTAAATCTAAATACAAACACTTTAATGTTATTAAAAATAAAGTTTCTAACCATCTAATTTATGATAATTCCTTAAATATTAATGATTTAGTCATTCACGAGGACTATGGTTTAGGAATATTTGAAGGCTTGAAGACAATTAAAACCTCTAGTAAAGAAAATGAATATCTATGTATAAGATATAAAGATGATGAATTGCTTTATGTTCCTACTTTTAACTTTAATTTATTATCTAAGTTTCATAAAAAAACAGATGATACGAGTCTTGACTCACTGTCTAATACAAATTGGTCATCCAAAAAAGAAAAAGCTAAAGCAAGAATATATGATCATGCATCAGAAATCTTAAAAATAGAATCTGATAGATTAAAAGCAACATCAGCTGCCTTGAAGGTTTCTGATGATGAATACAAATCATTTATTAATGACTTCCCATTTGATGACACCGAGGATCAAGAAATTGTTTCAAGGGATATTAGAAAAGATCTTTCATTAATTAAGCCTATGAATAGATTGTTATGTGGCGATGTTGGTTTTGGTAAAACAGAGATTGCAATGAGAGCATCATTTATTTCAGCCCTATCAGGTAAACAAACCATTATTTTAAGTCCAAGTACTGTTTTGACTGACCAACACTTTGAATCTTTTTCTAAAAGATTTAGCAATGAATTTAATCCTAATTTAGTTTTTGGTTTAATTTTGTTATCTTCAATAAGCTTTCTAGCTGCATTTTCCAAGGAAGTTTTATTTATTTTTGCATGCTCATTGATTAATTTAATTGTTGTATCTCCAATTGACCTCTTAGGAACATTAATTATTCTTTCAAAAGATAAGTCATCAAAAGGTTGATGAATAACTTTTAAATATGCAACACAATCTTTAATTTCAGCTCTTTCATAAAATTTAATACTTTGACATTTCTAAAACAACTTAAACTTACAAGCTCTCCATCATCATGACTTGTGAACAAAGTTTTCCCTACTCGATTTTGATTATTTTTAATTAATTTAGACGCAACACTCAAAATATTTTGTGTTGATCTATAATTTTTTTCCAAACGAATAACCTTAGTATTTTCATAAACTTTATCAAATTCTAGAAAGTTTTTTATTTCCGCACCTCTCCAACTGTAAATTGATTGATCATCATCCCCGACACAACAAATATTTTTATTATGATCTGATAGATATCTTAACCATTCACTCTGAATAAAATTGGTATCTTGATATTCATCAACTAAAATATATTTAAATTTCTTCGAATATAACTGAGCAATATCATTATATTTTTCGAATATTTTTACAGTATGCAAAATCAAATCACTAAAATCTACTGAATTTAAATCTATCAATTTTTCCTGGTAAATTTTGTAAATACTCAAAAAATTTTTTTCTAAAGGATCTTTTCTTTTCAGAATAACATCTTGAGGATAAAAACCTTTATTTTTCCATTTATCAATAATGGCCAGAATGAACTTTGGTGATATTTTTTTTATGTCTACATTCTCTGCTTTACATATATTTTTTATAAGTCTTACCTGGTCATCTTGATCTATGATTGAAAAATTACTTTTTAGTCCAACTGCATCAGCATGTTTTCTAAGAAGTTTTGCACTAATTGAATGAAATGTGCCAAGCCACGGTAATCCCGTAGCATCTTTCTTTAGTAATTTTGATACTCTCTTGGTTCGGGAATGCTTTATTTTTTTTTATTATATGTGCAATCCTTGAGGTAAGAACTTTAGTTTTACCTGATCCAGCGCCGGCTACTATTAAAAGAGGACCATTTAAACATTCAACAGCTTCTCTCTGATTTTCGTTTAAATTGATTAAATATTCTGAATTTAACATCTAATTTTTTATAGTATAAGCCATATTAAATTTTATGAGGAAAAGAAAAAAAATAGACTCTCCCACAATTATTTTGTCATCAATTATTGTAGTTTTTACAATAATTATATTTTTATCATTACCAGTTTTTTTTAATTATAAAAGTATACAAAATGAAATAGAAAATAAATTTTTTTCAGATTTTAAGATTAATTTAAAAATTTTAGATAATATTTCTTTTAGAGTGCTTCCAAGACCACATTTGTTGATTAAAAAGGCGAATCTCGATTTTAATTTGGAAGATGAAAAATCTGCGATTGCAGAGGTAGAAAACTTAAAACTTTTTATCCCAAGTAATAAAATTTATTCAAAAAAAAACATAATCATTACTGACGCAAAGTTTCAAAATATTAATTTAAATCTTAAAATAAGTGATATTAAAGATATTAGAAACCATCTTTATTACAAAATTAATAAACCAATTAATATTTCTAACATAAAAATATTTCTTAATGATAATAAAAATAATACAATCTTAATTGCGCCTATCAAAAAGGTGAATTATCAGATTAATGAGAATTATTCAGCAAAGGAATTTCAATTAAAAGGATCAATATTTTTGGCATCTTTATAAATTGTCATAAGGTTGTCATATGCAATTTTTATTTCATTGATATTTTCTTCTGGAATTTTCCAATATG
>LULP01000942.1_pt1 | contig 16409 bp, 16 predicted proteins | sample 728111 | NCBI WGS metagenome assembly LULP01 (sample SAMN03860286, study PRJNA289734) | marine metagenome | biome: seawater column; feature: ocean; material: water; isolation source: Red Sea water column Station 149 - depth 25m | place: Saudi Arabia: Red Sea | collected 2011-10-15 | depth 25 m
TTACCAGGTATACTTTTCCTACCTGAAGGACGTATCCATCCTATTTCCATCAAATGATCTAGAGAGCCTCTACCCATTTGAACACCTCTAATATTTTCAATTTCTGATCTTGTTATTGGTTGTTGGTAAGCAATTATAGATAATGTTTCTAGTGCTGCTCTTGATAATTTTCTTTTCTGTGTTTTAAAAATAGTTAATTCATCACTGAGATCTTCAGCAGTTCTAAAAGACCATTTGTTGCCGGTTTTTATTAAATTAATACCTCTATTTTTATAAAAATCTTTAATTTCTAGTAATTGCTTACTTATATTATTTTTATCTTTAATTTTTTCTTTTAAATCATTTTCATCAAGTGGCTCTCCTGATGCAAATAATATTGCTTCTAAAATTTTAATATCTTTATTATCCATTTTGATTAAATTTTATATAAATATTACCAAAACTTTCATCTTGTTTTAAATCAATAAAGCCATTTTTTGATAATTCTAAAGAAGCAACAAAGTTAGATGAGATAATTGATTTATTAATTGTTTTATTAGCTTTAATTAAATTTGGAATTACATTTAAAAAATTAGTCCATTCTGTAATATTTCCAAAAATACCTTTTAATCTTTTAACTGCTTGATCAACTGAATAAAGTTCTGAATACTCAATAGTTAATTGTTTTACCTGTTCATTCGATTTAAGTATTTGACTATATGATTTTAGTAAGTCATATAAATTAGAAGTATAATTTATATTATATTTAACTTTAAGACCTTCAGATGACCCCCCATAAAATACATCTCTATTAACAAGAGGTCTTGAATATATGATTTTAGAAATATTTTGAAAAGCCTCTAGTCTCTGTAATTGATATTTTAAAGCCTCTTCTAACTCATCGGCTGTATATTCATCTGTTTTTTCTTCTTTTGGTAGTAGTAATCTTGATTTCAAATACGTAAGCCATGCTGCCATCACTAAATAATCAGCAGCTATTTCAATATGAATATTTCTATATTGATTTATAAAATTAATATATTGATCAGCTAATTCGGATATAGATATATCAGATAAATCAACCTTCTGTGATCTAGCCAAAACCAACAAAAGGTCTATAGGACCCTCAAAATTGTCTAATAATAGGTTAAATTGACCTTCTTTTATTTCTGTATCTGGAATATTTAACACAATTTTTTATATAAAATTATTGAGATTCTCTCAATATTATTAATTTTGTAAATTAAGTATTATGCAACTCTTAACAATAGTTAATAAATCACAAGCTTCAGAAGCATTATTCTTAGAAATGTAATTTTTATAGGTAATAAAATATTGAGTACCTATTTCAGTTTTTTTATAAAAAACAAAAATATCTTCATGATCTATAATTTCTTTTTTATTTTCTAATAAATTGTTAAAGTATTTATTAATATTTTCAAAATTATCATTGCTATATAATTGAATTGTAAAATCAAGTTCGTCTATATTTTTAAAATCAAAATCTTGAATTTCATTATCTATGTTATTTAAACTTTTCTTGTCTAAATAATCAACAACCTCACCTTCTTTATTAGTAGGAATAACAAAATATTTATCAGTAAATTTAGGAATGACAAAATACTCCCTATTACTAAAATAATAAAATGAGATAAGATAAAGAATAATAATAAATAGCAATAATAATAAAGAATATTTTAAAATGTAATTATTTTTTCTTTTAAAAATAATTCTTTTAATCATTACATTGTTTCAGGTGCACTTATATCAATTATTGAAAATATATCTTTTAAAACAACTCTAAATGACTCCAACCAAAATATTTTTGAAATTGTCTTTTCTGCATTTTTTTCATCTATAAAACGAAGTGATTCATTATCTTTACCTTTATTCCAAATTGAATGGAAATCAGAGGATATTTCTTCTAAGTAATTGATTAGTCTATGTGGTTCATTATAATATGATGATTGATACAACAAATAAGGATAACAAATTAACTTTTTGATTAATTTTACCTCCTCATCAGATAGATTTTGTATTTCAGTAAAATTATAATCATTTTTAATACTTATACCTAATTCGTTTGCTTTATTAATTACTGATGAAGCTCTAGCATGTGCGTATTGACAGTAAAAAACTTTATTATCTTTATTTTTTTCAACAACAGCATCTAAATCAAAGTCAATTGCTGTCTCATTTTTAGTAGAAATCATGTAGTACCTTATAGGATCTTTTCCAACCTTAGAATGAACATTAGCTAATGTCACAAAATTTCCAGATCTTTTTGACATTTTAATTTTTTGTTTATTTTGAATTAAACTTACAATCTGACAAGTTAAAATGTTTAAATAAGTTTCATCATCTTTAATAGCTTTAATTAACGAATTCATTCTTGGAATATAGCCAATATGATCAGACCCCCAAATATTTACTAATCTATCAAAATTTCTTTTACATTTATCTAAATGATATGCTGCATCATTAGCAAAATATGTCCATTCACCATTTGATTTTTTTAATGCTCGATCTTCATTGTCTAGTAATTTAGAGGATCTAAATAATAATTGCTCTCTTGGCTCCCAATCAGAATCATCACCCTTTGGTTTCTCTAAAATACCTTCATATAGTAATTTTTTTTCATCTAAGATTGAAAAAAGTTCATCAATAATTTTACTTTTTTCTATTTCAGTTTCATGAGTAAATTTATCAAATCTTATGTTTATTAATTCTAAATCTGATTTTATGCTTAAAAGTATATTTTTTAATGCAAAATTTTTAAAATATTGAATAGTTTCTTCTTGCTGAAAGTTTAGCCACTTATCACCATCTTCATTTTTAATTTTTTTGGCAATATCTATTAAGTATTCACCAGGATACTCATCTTCTTCTAACTCAATTTTTTTATCAAATAATTGTAAATATCGTTTCAAAAGAGAGTTTGATAATTTATCAATTTGAGAACCTGCATCGTTAACGTAATACTCTCTAGTAACATCAAAACCTGTTTTAGTATAAAGAGAGCTTAATACATCTCCAAATACAGCACCTCTTATATGAGCTATATGCAATGGTCCAGTTGGATTAGCTGAAACAAATTCGACATTTATTTTTCTATCTGCACCATAATTAACATGATTTAAAAAATTTTTACTATAAATTTCTTTTAAACTTCTTAATACAAATTCATCTTTTAGAAAAAAATTTATAAAACCATTTTTTGAAACCACAAAATGATCGATAAATTCAATAAATTTAATTCTATCATTTAGTTCTTTTTCAATATTAAAATTCTCATTAATAATTTTTCTTCTAATAATTAAATAAAAGTTCGTTGCCAAATCACCTTGTTTATTATTTGAAGAGTAATCGATGCTTAGAGCAAATCTATCCGTCATTCCTGAAATATAATCACAAATTAATCTTTCAATTTCAATATTTTGATTTCTCCAATCTACTGGTAGTTTATTATTATTTTTTACGAAATAAGTAAACAAAGTAGATATAACCTTTTTTGAATACTGTCTCTTATCTGATAAATGACTGTGATTATAAACTTTATCAAATAAGAATTTTTTAATTATGTCACAATTTTTCTTCATTTCATTTGAAAATGAAACAACGAAATTATTTTTTTTACGTATATCATCAATAGAATTGATATTATTTTCAATTAAATTTTTTTTTGTAGTTTCATATATATCATTTATCATATTAGATATGGAGTTTCTTAAAACTTGATACACTAGAAGTTTATTTGGAATATCTTTGTAGTGATCCTTTAAATTAATTATAATTTTTTCAAAAAAACTTAACTCTGCAATATCATCTAATGATATTAAGTTTGCTCTAATAGCATCCTCTACATCGTGATTATTATAAGCAATATCATCAGATATACTTGCTATCTGTGATTCTAAATAAGGTTGATCAGTTAGATTTAGATTGTGTAATTTTGAATAATTATCTAAGTGATAAGGTAAATGATCACTCAAAATTCCATTATGTTTTATTATTCCCTCTAAGCTCTCCCATGTTAGATTTAATCCATCAAAATCAGGGTGTCTTTTTTCTATAAATGTTAAAACTCTCAAGGTTTGATCATTATGATTAAAACCTCCAAACTTTTTCATTGAATTATCAAGTGCATCTTCACCAATATGACCAAAAGGAGGATGACCTAAATCATGTGCGAGAGCAACTGTTTCACCTAGATCTTCATCTAATTCAAGTAATCTACAAATTGATCTTGATATTTGGGCAACTTCCAAAGAATGAGTTAGTCTAGTCCTAAAATAATCACTCTCACTTTCAATAAAAACTTGGGTTTTGTGTTTTAATTTTCTAAAAGAATTAGAGTGAATAACTCTAGCTCTATCTCTTTCAAATGGATTTCTCAAATCATCATCTAGCTCATTATATAATCTTCCATTTGAATTATCTGGATTGGAAGCTAAATGTTTGAACATAAGAAAATTTATATTATAGTTGTAAAAAAATAACTAATAACAATATTTAGATAAATGGACAATATAATTGAAGTAACTGAAAGTGCTCAGAATCATATCAACAAGATACTTCTCTCTGAAAAATCTAAATATTTCAGAATTACCGTATTAGGTGGTGGTTGTGCTGGATTTCAATATAAATTTGATTTTTCTGATAAACCAAATGATGATGATTTAATCTTTAATTATAAAAATGCTGATGTATTGATAGATAAAACTTCAATTGAATTAATAAAAGGATCGAAAATTGATTATGTTAATGAATTAATTGGATCATCATTTAAAATTTCTAATCCACTAGCATCTTCATCATGTGGGTGTGGTACTTCTTTTTCAATATAAATGAAAATTACTACATGGAATGTAAATTCAGTTAATGCAAGAATAGAACATTTAATAAAATTTATAAAAAAAGATCAATCAGATTTATATTTAATTCAAGAATTAAAATGCACAAATGAAAGTTTTCCTAAAGAGGAATTAGAAAATATTAATTATAAATGTTATGTAAATGGGCAAAAAGCTTGGAATGGGGTAGCCATACTCAGCAAAGAAAGTATTGAAATTTCAAACTTAAAAATTCCTAATTACCAAGATGTAAATTCCAGATTTATTGAAACAGAAATATCCTTAAAAAATATAAAAAATAAAATTAAATTAATAAATATTTATCTTCCAAATGGAAATCCAATTGAAACAGAAAAATTTGATTACAAAATTGATTGGATGATAAATTTTAATAAATATATCAAAGAATTAATTGATAATAATCAACCAATTATTATAGGCGGAGATTTTAATGTAATACCTAATGATGAAGATGTGTATTCACCAGAAAATTTTAAAAATGATGCTTGTGCCCATCCATTAACAAGAGAAAAATTTAGAAATCTTTTGAATTTAGGTTTTGTTGATACAGTTAAATACTTTGTTGATGGAAATACAAACTGGACCTTTTGGGGTTATAGAGGTGGAAGTTGGCAAAAAGGTAATGGTCTTAGAATTGATCATTTTCTTACTACTCCAGAAGTAACTGATTTAATTAAATCAGTTAATGTTAATCGTGAACCAAGAGGTTGGGAAAAAGCTTCTGATCACACTCCAGTTACGATTGAATTAGTTAATTAATATTAAATATCAGCGTATGTATGCGTTTCGTCTTTTGCTCCTGGTTGAGTAACAGCACCCTCGTAAGCTGGCCCAACAGTTTGAGAATATTTCCATATAGATCCAGAATTATGATTAGTTTTTCTTGGTTTCCAATCATTTTTTCTCTTTTCTATTTCTTGATCTGAAAGCGTAACGTTGATTTCGCCTTTAACAGCATCAATAATAATCTCATCGCCATCTTTAAGTAAACCTATCATACCTCCTACAGCTGCTTCTGGTCCTACATGACCAATACAAAATCCTCTTGTGCCGCCTGAAAACCGTCCGTCTGTAATTAAAGCAACAGTTTCACCTAACCCTTGCCCATATATTGCACCTGTTGTTGAAAGCATTTCACGCATACCTGGTCCTCCTTTAGGACCTTCATATCTAATTATTACAGCATCTCCTGCTTTAATTTCATTTTTTAAAACTGCGGTTAAAGCATCTTCTTCTGAGTCAAAACATTTAGCTTTTCCTTTAAAAGTTAAATTTTTTAAACCTGCTATTTTTGATATACATCCATCTGGAGCAAGATTACCCCACAACCCTACGACTGAACTATTTTCACTAATTGGATTATCACATTTATAAACAACATCTTGATTTGTAGGAAATATTACTTCTTTATGATTTTCAGCTATTGTTTTTCCTGTAACAGTTATGCAGTCTCCGTTTATATAACCACCATCTAATAAAGATTTTATAACAACTGGCACACCTCCTACATCATATAAATCTTTAGCAACGTACTTTCCACCAGGTTGCATATCTCCGATATAAGGAGTCGAATTATAAATTTCTACAACATCTCTTAATGTAAATTTTAAACCCGCTTCATTAGCTATCGCAGGAAGATGGAGTGCTGCATTAGTTGAGCCTCCAGTAGCTGCAACTACTCTTGCAGCGTTTACTAATGAATCAATAGTTACTATATCCCTTGGTCTTATATTCTTTTCTAATAAATTCATTATAGCTTTACCACTCTTTTCACCATAAGCTTTTCTTTCTTCAGTATTTACTGCTGGTGGCATAGCTGAATTTGTTAGAGCTAAACCAACTGCTTCAGAAATACATGCCATTGTATTTGCTGTAAACTGACCTCCACACGATCCAGCAGATGGGCAAGCAACTTGTTCAATATCTTTTAAATCTTGATCTGAGATAGTTCCAGCAGCATGTTTTCCAACTGCTTCAAAAACATCAATAACAGTAACATCTTTACCCTTGTATTTTCCTGGTAAGATTGAACCCCCATAAATGAATACAGATGGTACATTTAATCTAACCATAGCCATCATTAAACCTGGCAAAGATTTATCACAGCCAGCAAGTCCAACTATTGCATCATAACAGTGACCTCTCACAGATAATTCAATGGAATCTGCAATAACCTCTCTACTAATAAGAGAGGATTTCATTGCCTCATGGCCCATGGCAATTCCATCTGTTACTGTTATAGTTGTAAATTCTCTTGGTGTTCCTCCAGCATCTTTGACACCTGTCTTCACATGTTGCGCTTGATCCTGAAGAGTAATGTTGCAAGGAGCTGATTCATTCCAGGTGCTAACAACACCAACAAATGGTTGATAAATTTCATGTTCTTTCAAACCCATAGCATAATAATAAGATCTATGAGGCGCACTTTTAGGCCCTACACTAACATATCTACTAGGTAGATTAGATTTTCTATTTGAACCCTTATCTTCCATTCTATTTGATAGTATTTATTATTTGATCAATTTTTTCAATAGAAGATTTATAAATATTTGCCTCATTTTTAAATTTATTAATAATTTCTTCTGAAGCTTTATTCATGAAGTTATCATTTTTTAATTTGTCATTAACTTTATTAAATTTTTCTTGCTCAACTTGCTTTTTCTTATTTAATTTTTTTAGTTCTGCTTCTGAGTCAATAATACCATCTAAAGGGATTAAAACTGATAATGATGTTAACACAATTAAAGCTGAATTCTTATTAGGTTGAATTTTATCAAAACTAATATTTTTGGTTTTTAAAAAATTACTTATTTCATTTTTATATTAAAAGAATTATTTGTTGAATAATTTTGAAAAACTTGGTTCATTAAATATGATTTATCGTCAACTAAAGATCTCCATAATTTTTCACTTATAAATGGCATAATGGGATGTATGATCTTTAAAACTTGAATAAATGTCCATCCAGAAACTTTTTTAATTTCATCAGCAAATTTTTCATTTTCAAAATTTTGTTTAATAATTTCAATGTACCAATCACAATAAGTATGCCATACGAAATGATAAATTTTATTGGCTATTTCATGAAACAAATACTTTTTAGTTAATTGATCAAGTTGAGTGTTCAAATCATTCAATTCTTTTATTATCCATTTGTTTGCATCAAAAATAATTGAATCAATTGATATATCATCTATAAAAATTGAATTATTCAATTGTAAAAATTTTCCAGCATTCCAAATTTTATTTGTGAATGATTTATATCCTTTAACTCTAGCTTCAGATAATTTTACATCTCGTCCAGGATTTAATAGTGCTGTTAGTGTAAATCTTAATGTATCAGCGCCATATTTATCTAATAACTCTAAAGGATCAATTATGTTTCCTTTTGATTTAGACATTTTTTGTCCTTTTTCATCACGTATTAAAGGATGAATATAAATATCTTTAAATGGAGTTTCCTTCATAAAATAAGAACCCATCATCATCATCCGCGCAACCCAAAAAAATATGATATCAAAACCAGTAACCAAAACGTTACCAGGATAAAATTTATCTAATTCATACGTTTTATTTGGCCAATCTAAAGTAGAGAATGTCCATAGAGCAGAAGAAAACCAAGTATCTAGAACGTCTTCATCTTGTCTAAGCTCAACATCCTTTCCATAAAATTCTTTTGCTTGATTTTGTGCCCCTTCTAGAGTTTCACTAACAAAATATTTATTATCAGGACCATACCATGCAGGAATTTGATGTCCCCACCATAACTGTCTTGAAATACACCACGGTTGAATATTTTCCATCCAATTATAAAATGTATTTTCCCATTGTTTGGGAATAAATTTAGAACTATTATCTTTAACAGCTGATATTGGATCAACTGATAATTTTTTTGCATCACAAAACCATTGGTCTGTCAGCCATGGCTCAATAACAACACCTGATCTATCACCATATGGTATGACCATTTGCTGTTTTTCTTCTTTAATTAATAAATTCATTTCATCTAATTTTTTTAAAATTAGTTTTCTTGCTTCAAATCGATCTAAATTTTGAAATTCTTCAGGCACATTTGAGTTCAGTTTAGCATTTTCATCAAAAATATTAATAAATTCTAAATCATGTCTCTTTCCTACCTCAAAATCATTAAAGTCATGTGCAGGTGTAATTTTTACAGCTCCAGAACCTTTTTCAGGATCTGCATATTCATCAGCAATGATTGGTATTTTCTTATTTGAAATTGGTAAGTTACAAAATTTGCCAATTAGATTTTTATATTTTTCATCATCTGGATGAACGGCAACTGCAGTATCACCTAACATTGTCTCAGGTCTTGTTGTTGCAACAATGATATGATTATTTTCATCTATAGGATATTTAATATGCCATAAACTTCCTTCAGTATCTCTTTGCTCTACTTCTAGATCAGAAATAGCTGTTAAAAGTTTTGGGTCCCAATTCACCAATCTCTTATCTTTATAAATAATTCCATCATTAAATAAATTAACAAAAACTTTCTTAACTGCATTAGAAAGTCCTTCATCCATAGTAAATCTTTCTCTTGACCAATCTGCAGAAGCACCAAGTCTTCTTAATTGATTACTTATCTGACCACCCGACTCTTTTTTCCATTCCCATACTTTTTCAATAAACTTTTCTCTACCTAGAGATCGTCGATCTAGGTTTGACTCACTTAATTTTCTTTCAACCACCATCTGAGTAGCTATTCCTGCATGATCTGTCCCTGCTTGCCACAATACTTCCATACCCTTCATTCTATGGTATCTGATTAATATATCTTGAATTGTGAAGGTTAAAGCATGACCCATATGTAAGCTGCCTGTAACATTAGGTGGTGGCATCATTATAGAATAAGGTTCACCTCCTTTTTGTGGTTTAAAACAATTTGATTGCTCCCATTGCGAATAAAGATTTTTTTCATCTTTTAAAAAATCAAAAAATTTATCAAGCTGCATCGTAACTATTTTGAATCGAAATAATTTTTTAGTAATTTTGGGATTTTCTCATCAAGTATTTTTTCAATTTTATTTTCTACAAGATAGGAGAGTTTTTGATCTATAATATCATTAATTTCACTATTTATCTCTTCATCTTTTTGAAGTAATTTTATTGTACCATCACTGTTAACCTTTTGATTAAGTATTAAAATATTAGATGAAGAATGTTTATTTGAATCGTTTTTTTCATCTTCAAGCGCTCTTCGTATGACTTCTAGAGATTCATTGATAGAATTTTTTGTATTCATATAGGTATTATAAATGTTTAATTAAATTAATAAAACTCTAATTATAGCTAGGAAGATACTCCTCAAATAATTTAATCAGTGAACCATCTAAAGCTAGTAAATTAAAATAATTAATCAGATAGTTTTTATTTGCATTAAAATATTCAACATTTACGTTTAAAAGATTAGTTTCTGCTTCTATTAGATCAGTGATAGATTTTGTCCCAAGGTTGTATTCCTCTTGAGTACTTTCTAGAAGAGTATTTGCATACTCTATAGTTAATAAAGATGTATTTAAATTTGATTTACTAACTAAATAGTTTTTATAATAGTTTGATACCTCAATATTTAAACTTTCTTTAAGATCCTCTAACTCAATTTCAGTTTGTAAAATTTGAGAATTTATTTTTCTAATGTCTGATTTGTCAATGTTTTGCTGAAATATAGGAATTGTTAAAGTTAACCCTAATGTTGCATTGGTATTTTCACTTCCTGCATCTATTCGTGAACCATCCGAATACTCAGTGGAAGCTGTTATATCTAAGGTAGGTCTATTAGAACTTTTTTCTTTTGAGAGATCAAGTTCTTTAATTTTAATATTATTTTGAGCAATTAAAATATTAAAATTATTCTTATAAACTTCAGAAAGTATGTTATCAAAATTCAAATCATCTTCTATATTTACATAATCTTCTAAATTAATAGCTTCTTTACCAACAATTGATTTAAATGTTTTTAAACTGACTTTGTAGTTTTGTTCGGCTGAAAAAAGATTTGTTTCAGCAATTGAAAAAGCACTCTCAGCATTTTTCAATTCAGTTATGGTTGCTGATCCCAATTCATATTTTAATTTTACTTCTTCTAAAAATCTTGAAACAGAATCAAAATTTTTTTTGGAAGCCTCTAATGATTTTTCATAATTTATTACTGTTAAATAACCTTCTACAGCTGTTAGTGATAAATCTTGAACTGTTTTATAAAAGTTTATAACTGCATTTTCGTAAATAATTTTTGATCTTTCAATTTCTAAACTTTTTTCACCACCATCATACAAATTTTGAGTAATACTAATTTTATATTTATCTGTAAAAGTCTCTGGTGTTGTTGATACACCAGCTGCTGATGTTGTATCACTATTACTATATGTACCAGAAATTGTGCCAGTAACTGTTGGAAGTTTTTTGCCTATAGCTACCTCAATAGTTTCTTTGCTTTCATTCAGTTTTTCAAAAGCAATTTTTACTTTCAAATTATTTGCAATCGTACTTTTTACAGAATCATCAATCGATAGAGCAAATATAGATTTAGAATAAATAAGTAATAACAATAATATAAATAATCTCATTTAAAATTTAAAATCCTCTTGTTGTTCTTGAATTTGATAACTACTCATTACATCAAATAAATACTCAGATGAATACAAATCTTCATTTCTTATAATTTTATAAGCTTTACCCAAATTATCATATATTTTTTTAATATATATTAACCTTCCTCCATTCATTGCTAGTTGATTCTTTAACTTATCAGTTATTTTAAATATAGGTCCATCAATAATAATTAAGCTAAATGGAGCTTTATCAGATAATCCATCTAATAAATTATGATTAAATAAACTAATATTAGTATTATCAGTATTGTTAATATTATGTTCTAATAATTTAAATAGTTCTCTATTTTCTTCTACAACATGAAGTTCTTTACATAGTGAGCTAATTAAAGCAGAAAAGTAGCCCGTTAAGCCACCTATATGCAATACCTTATCATTAGGTAAAATTTTCGAATATTTTATAATTTGAGCTAGGTGTAAATTTTTAAGATATCCTCTTTTGTCAGTTATATCTAAATTATTATCTAGGTAACAATTCTTACCTAAGCTGACATCCAAATAATTTTCTTTTGGAGTATTTTCAAATATTTGTAAGATATTTTCTTCATTAATTTTGTTTGGTCTTAACTGATTAACAACCATATTTTTTCTTGCAATTTCAAATGTTTCACTCATTTCTTAAAGGATGCTTTATATAAACCTATTATATAATCAATTATTTAAATTATATTATTAATCTTTAGAATTTTTTTTCATTAATTGACTAGAAATAATATAGTGATAATTGTCATTTTTTTTAGGCTCGGTGGCAGAGTGGTGATGTAGGGGCCTGCAAAGCCTTGCACAGCGGTTCGATTCCGCTCCGAGCCTCCAAATTTTTCTTGTTTTTTAATTTTTTTTTATTATCAACAAAATTGTGTTCCTCGGTAGCTCAGTGGTAGAGCAATCGGCTGTTAACCGATCGGTCGCTGGTTCGAGCCCGGCCCGGGGAGCCATTTTATCTAAGCCTTAACTTCTACCAATTCTTCAAAACGTGTTGTGTAACATGGGGATACGTTTTCTCTTTTCATCTTCCATATTTTTTCTATACCTTCAGAAGCTATCTTTAACGTTGAACTTCCATATCTAGAATTAATATTATCAATAGTATTCATTATTCTATCCGATGTATCACGGTCATAATCAAGCAATCCTCTAGTTACATTGTGCCTGCTAAGACCATATAATATAATTCCAGCTTTTTTATAACGAAATCCTGGTCGATATATTTTTCTAATTCCTTCAAGAGCTCTTTTAACAATTTTTATGCTATTATTTGTTGGAAAAGGTAAATGTAGTTTTATTGAATTTGAATATTGTTTCTCTCTTCTATTAAAATGATTTGTCAAAACAAAAATACTCATCGACTCAGCGACTAACCCCTCTTCCCTTATCTTCTCTGATACTCTTGATCCATAAGTTGATATTGATTCCTCCAAATCAAATAATTTTTCTATTGGCTGACTAAATGATCTTGAGACACAACAACTTTGTTTATCACTTGGAACCAAATCAAGTTCTAAACACGATACACTATTTAATTCTAGGTATGTCTTCTCTCCCACTACACCCATATTTTTTCTTATCCATCCTCTGTCCATTTGTGAAAATTGATAAGCATTATGAATATTATATTTTTTCAGGAAAAGAGATAATCTTCTTCCAATGCCCCATACTTCTTCAATAGATGTAAATATCACCATATAAAGAATAATTAGATGAAAAAACTTTAACATCATTTTTTTCAATAATATTTTTTGCTTTAAAATAAGGTTCACCCATTTTTATCCCTAATTTTTTTGCTTCTTTTGATCGTGCAATGATACAACCATCATTATTGGAAAGTACGACAATTGGTTTTCCTATAAGTTTTGGATTAAATATTCTTTCACATGATGCATAAAAATTATTGCAATCTATCAATGCTATAGATTGATTTACTGAGTTATGATTTCTATTAAGTAGTTTTGTGTATGACATATGTCACTACCCCCCATATAAAACACTCCATTTCTTCTTTAACTTGAATACTAGGATACTCACTATTGGCAGAAATTAAAAATAGTGACTGATCTTTCTTTTTCAGTTTTTTAACTGTTAGGTCACCAAAGATGGAGGCTATAACAATATTGTCGTTACGAGGTGTAATACTTCTATCAACAATAAGTAAATCACCTGATAATATGCCTGCATCGGTCATAGAAGGGCCATTAGCTTTAACGATATAGGTTGCTGTTGGACGTTGAACCAAATATTCATTAAGATCAAGTTTGTTTTCCATATAATCAGTAGCTGGAGATGGAAAACCTGCAGATACTGTATCAAGAAAATAAGGTGTTATTTGATCTCCTTTGGATTCAGCTTTAAATATTAAGTTTTCTATTTTTTTAGACATAATATTAGAAAAAATATTTAAATAATTGATAAATAATAATTATATTATTTATAAAATTATTTGTTCTACTTTTGTTCTAATTTATTCAGAATGAGAAAAAAGTCAATATAATATTTTTAAAATACTGTTAAAAAACGCTATGACAAAATTATTCGAAGATGATGCATACCTTAAAGAATTTAAAGCAAAAATTATAGGTATTGTGAAAGAAGAAAATCGTATTGAGTTAGATAAGACAGCATTTTATGCAAAAAGTGGTGGTCAACCTGGGGACACAGGTGCAATAGAAGCTGAAAGTACAAAAATAGAAGTTTTAGATACTATTAAAGAAAATAATAAAATAATAAATATTGTAGATGATCTCAAAGATCTTGAAGAGAATGCTGACATAATTGGAAAAATAAATTGGGATTTACGATACAAGCATATGAGAATGCATACTGCACTGCACTTGTTGTGTTCTATAGTCCCTTTAGGAGTAACTGGCGGTCAAATTGGTTATGAAAAAAGTCGATTAGATTTTAATGATCCAGATAAACAAATAAATAAAGAAGAATTAGAAGAAAAAATAAATTTGTTGGTTGAAGATAATCATACCGTTACTAGTGAAGTAATTGAAAGTAGTATATTGGAAGAAAAACCTGAACTAGTCAGAACTATGTCAGTAAAACCTCCGCAAGTAGATGGTAAAATAAGATTAATTAGAATTGGTGATATTGATTTACAACCTTGTGGTGGTACACATGTGAAATCAACTAATGAGATTGGTAAAATTCAAATCGGCAAAATAGAAAACAAAGGTAAAATGAATAGAAGAGTTAATTTATTGTTATCTTCTTAAATTACTGATGAAGAATCTGACTTAAAAATAACTTTGTACGATCACTCTCTGGATTATTAAAAAACTTATCTGGGCTAGCTTCCTCAACAATTTTACCTTCATCCATAAACACCATTCTATCAGCAACTGTTTTAGCAAAACCCATTTCGTGAGTAACAACAATCATAGTCATTCCACCGTTTGCCAAATCAACCATAACATCTAAAACTTCTTTAATCATTTCAGGATCTAGAGCTGAAGTTGGTTCATCAAAAAGCATGATGTTAGGATTCATTGCAAGAGATCTAGCAATTGCTACTCTTTGTTGTTGACCACCAGATAATTGACCAGGATACTTGTTGGCTTGTTCAGGAATTTTTACTATTTCTAACTGTCTCATAGCCAGTTCCTCTGCTTCTGCCTTTGGCATTTTTTTAACCCAAATTGGAGCTAACGTTATATTTTCTTTTACAGATAAATGAGGGAATAAATTAAATTGCTGGAATACCATCCCAACTTCTTTTCTAACATTATCAATATTTTTTAAATTTCCTGTTAACTCAATTCCATCAACAACAATTGAACCTTCTTGGTGCTCTTCCAATCTATTAATACATCTGATCATTGTAGATTTACCAGAACCAGAAGGGCCACAAACTACAATTCTTTCTTTCTTCTTAACTTCAAGATTTACATCTTGTAATACATGAAAATCTCCAAACCACTTGTTAACATTTTTTAATGAAATTATAGATTCTTCACTCATTTTAATCAGCCCCCATATTAATACCTGTTTTTAATTTCTTTTCCAAATACAAACTGTATCTAGACATTCCAAATGTGAATATAAAAAATACCAAACTTACAAAAAAGTAAATTTCATAAGATAAACCTAACCAATTTGTATCCGCTAAAGTACCTCTTCCAATACCTAATAAATCTAATATTCCTACAATAATAACTAACGTTGTATCCTTAAATAAACCTATAGATGTGTTGACAATTGGTGGTATGGAAATTCTAATAGCTTGAGGAAGTATTATTAATAAATTCATTCTCCAATAAGACATCCCAAGTGATTTAGCAGCTTCATATTGACCAGGAGGTATTGCCTGTAGTCCTCCTCTTATAACTTCTGCCATATAAGCAGATTGAAATAAGGTAACCGCTACAAGAACTCTTACCAAACCATCCATATCTATTCCTTCTGGTAAAAAAAGAGGAAGCATTACCATTCCAAAGAATAATAAAGTTATAAGAGGAACACCTCTAATAAACTCAATAAACAATGTACACATCATGCTTATAACTGGTAATTTAGATCTTCTCCCTAATGCTAGCATAATCCCAATAGGAAAAGCTAAAGCTATTCCAGTACAGCCTAGGACGAGTGTTACTAGAAGACCACCCCATTTGTTAGTAGAGACTTCAGTAAATCCCAACCCGCCATTAAGTAAAAAATAAGCAATAACAGGAAAAATGTATGTAAAATATAAGAAGTACTTTCTATATGGAAGTTTTGCATACAAAAGAGGTAGCAGCGCAAAAGCTAACATCACATACGCTAAATTAACTCTCCAAACTTCAACCTTTGGATAAAATCCATAAATAAATTGATAAAACCTTACATATATAACTGCCCAACAAGCTCCACCATTTTCAGGATCTAAATTTCGTGAACACATTTCTTGGTTAGTAATTTGTTCACCAAGATAATTATATTTAAA
>LULP01000373.1_pt1 | contig 16360 bp, 17 predicted proteins | sample 728111 | NCBI WGS metagenome assembly LULP01 (sample SAMN03860286, study PRJNA289734) | marine metagenome | biome: seawater column; feature: ocean; material: water; isolation source: Red Sea water column Station 149 - depth 25m | place: Saudi Arabia: Red Sea | collected 2011-10-15 | depth 25 m
CCATGACCAGGAGCAGTATGAACAATTCCAGTCCCTGATTCTGTAGTAATATAATCTCCTCCAATTACAATTCTGCAATTTTTATTCTTAGAGGGATGTTGATATTCAATATTTTCCAATTTGGAGCCTTTAACCTCTAATAGCACCTTGAAATCTTTATTAAGTTTCTTACTTATTTCAGAAGATAAATCCTCAGCAAAAAGGTAAATTTTCTTCTCTTCATCGATAGCAAAAACGTACTTTATTTTTGGATTTACTGCAACTGCTTCATTTGCAGGTATGGTCCAAGGAGTAGTGGTCCAAATAGTTATGAAAGAATTATTTTGAAAAAAATCTTTTTTGATATTAAGATTTTCTTGGATGAAATTTAATAGAATTTCCTCAGGTATTTTAGTGATTTTTAATGAAACATAAATACTTTTTGAATAATGTTCATCAGGGTATTCTAATTCTGCTTCTGCAAGTGCAGTCCTTGAACTTGGACTCCAATGCACAGGTTTAAGACCTCGATATATATAGCCATTTAAAAACATTTTCCCAAATACTCCAATCTGAGCAGATTCATAACTTTTCTTAAGAGTTAAGTAAGGGTTATTCCAATCTCCCCATATGCCCCACCTTTTGAAACCCTCCTTTTGATTATTAATTTGGATATGGGCATAATCTGTTGCTTTTTTTCTTAAATTTAGAGTGTCAAGATTCTTTCTTTCATCAGATTTTAAATTCTGAAGAACTTTTAATTCAATAGGTAATCCATGACAGTCCCAACCAGGTACGAAATGAACCCTAAATCCTCTTAAGGTTTTGTACTTATTTATTATGTCTTTTAAAACTTTATTAAGGGCATGACCCATATGAAGAGCTCCATTTGCATAAGGAGGGCCATCATGTAATGTAAATATTTCGCCTGAATTGTTTGAACCTAATTGGAAATCAATATCATTATTAGCCCAAAAATTCTGTATCTCAGGTTCTCTTACAACTGAGTTAGCGCGCATTGAGAAGTCAGTTTTTAATAAATTTAAAGTTTCTTTATAAGAAAAGTCTGATTTTTGTTCTTTGCTATTTTGAGATTTCATACGACGATATAAGAAATATTGGTGATCAAAAGAATTATTTAAATAAATCTAATTCATTATATTCTTTCTTAATTGACCTGTAGTTTTTTTGGGATGTTTCAAATAACCAATTTATTTGATTTCAGACTTTTATATTATCATTTTTATCATTTCTTACCCACTTTTTTTGGGTTGTATTTTTATTATTGCTACCAAAATTAAAAAAATTTGAAGGTTTCGTAAAATCACCAAATACCAGATTTATGGATTCTAATATTTTCAAAAAGTTATTTTTAAACTCCAAAAAGGTAATTAATTTTTTCTTTTCGTTATCTGTCAATTGGTACCATCTAGATAAAAAAAGCTCTACTAGATAAAAAATAACTAGTACTGTTAAAAAAAGGAAAATTACAAAAAATGATTCATCTAGTGTTTTATTTTTAATTATTAATATCAAACCTATTAATAAATTTAAAAAAGCTTTTATTAAGTCTTTTGGTTTACCGAGCTCAAGATAAATTATCGGTACAGTTAGAAAAATGGTCCCAACCAAAATATAAAAAGTTCCCAAATAAAATATAAAACTATTCATTAAATTAATTGCTTAATTAAATTATAAGAGTTGATATCAAGAAACAAACTATCTATCAGAATTTCCTTAAGTGCGGTCGGGGAGACTTGAACTCCCACACCCGAAGATACGAGTACCTAAAACTCGCGCGTCTACCAATTCCGCCACGACCGCTCAAATAAAATAATAATTGAAAGAGGTTTATTTTAAAAATTTTTTTTCTTAAGATGATTAATTTGACACATTAAAATTGAATTAAAAATCTCCTAAAAGAAATTTTTTATGTTTAAGCATGCAATCATCTTAAAATATTAGTTATATTATTTAAAGAATAAAAGAAACGATTTCAAACTTAACCAGTAAAAATACAACGAAAAATACTAATTCTTCAAAAACATTTAATTGGCAAAAAGAGATTAAAAATTACGTAGATCCGCCAAGTTTTTGGAATCCAACATTAGGTTTATTTTTTGGCGGTTATTTTCTCGCTTTTCTTAGCATATGGCAATGGTATAGAGGTGTTTGGCCTTTACCTTTACTTGTAGCCACTGCTTTTTTAGCTTTACATATTGAAGGTACTGTTATTCATGATGCCTGTCATAAAGCTGCTCATCCAGTTCCTTGGATAAATCAAGCAATGGGCCATGGCTCAGCTATTCTATTAGGGTTTAGCTTCCCAGTTTTTACGAGAGTTCATTTACAACATCATATTCACGTAAATCACCCCAAAAATGATCCAGATCATATTGTCAGTACTTTTGGTCCAATTTGGCTAATTGCTCCAAGATTTTTTTATCATGAGGTGTTTTTCTTTCAAAGAAAACTCTGGCGAAGATATGAATTACTACAATGGGGAATTGAAAGATCCATATTCATAACAATTATCTTGGCAGGTTTGAAATTTGACTTTATGAATTTAATTTATAATTTATGGTTCGGCCCAGCATTAATGGTAGGGGTCACTTTAGGAATATTTTTTGATTATTTACCCCATAGACCATTTCGATCAAGAAATAAATGGATAAATTCTCGAGTTTATCCAAGCAAATTTATGAATTTATTAATAATGGGACAAAATTACCATCTCATTCATCATCTTTGGCCTTCGATTCCTTGGTTTGAATACAAAATAGCTTATGAAAAAACTAAGCCTTTATTGGATAAAAAAGGCTCCCCTCAAAGGGTTGGGATATTTGAAAGTAAAGAAGACATTTTTAACTTTATTTATGATTTATTAATAGGTGTAAGGAGTCATAGCAAAAAGAGGGGGAAAATAAGAAAAATCATAAATTTATATCCAGGCTTTAAAATAAAAAAATTTTTATTAAAGATAGTCAACAAAACATTTATTGGAAGCAACTAACTTACTCATTCATTAATAATTTTTGGTACTTTAAAATATTTATCTTCTCTCGATGGACCCAATTCTAAAAGTTCTTCATTGCAATCAGAATTTTTCTTTTCGTCTTTTCTAAATACATTTACAACCTCTATAGCTCTCGTTGTACAGGGGACATCATCTGTATCAATTTTTTCAAGTTGTCTTATATAATCCAATATCTTTTCTAATTGTTCTGCATGATTATTAATTTCATTCTCGTTAAGTTCTAATCTCGCTAAATGAGCAACTTTTTTTACTTCCTCTTTAGTTATTTTTGTCATACATTTAATATCTTTCTTATTAAATAATAGTTTATTAAGAACAACTTATTTACATATCCTTTGAATTTCAAATAATTTAAAAAATAATCACATCTTTTTGAAAATCAATATCAATTAATAGCCTTAATTATTTTTCTCAGCTAAATATGTTATTAGATAGATATTGAAAAATAGAAGAAGAATTCTTTCCAAAAAATTTTTTTTATCGGCACTCTAAACTTGTTGCTCCTGATTTAATAGGCTGTTACCTCATAAAAAAAAATAATGAGATAGATCAAGTTAAAGGGGTTATTGTTGAAACTGAAGCTTATTCACAGGAAGAAGAGGCCTGTCATGGCTACCGCAAAATGACTGAATCAAACAAATCATTATTTGGCAAACCTGGCACATTTTATATTTACAAATCTTATGGCATTCATCATTGTTTAAACATAGTTACTGATAAAGAAAATTTTGCGAGTGGTGTTTTGATAAGATCAGTTTTTATCTCTAATAAGAATGAAAGATTAGCTTCTGGACCTGGCCTAGTAACAAAAACATTCAGTGTAGACATTTCATTTAACTCACTTGAAGTTCTTAATAACAAATCTTTATGGATTTCTCCACGAGACTCCACTCTAGAAGAAAAAGATCTTATTCAAACTACGAGAATTGGCATATCAAAGGCAAAAAATATAAAATGGCGTTGGTATCTCAAAAATAGTAGGAGTGTAAGTAAAAGATTAAAAGGTGACAGAACACCTAAATTTCAATAATCATTTATCTTTTTAAGCGTAATGCAAATTTGGCCTCATAAACATATCCACACACTAGCTAATTTTTCAATTAAAGATTATGAGTCAGTATTTGAATTAGCTAATAGATTTGATGCACTAAAGAATGCAGGAACAAAAAAGATACCGGCCTTACAAGGGACTTTGGTAACGTCTTTATTTTTTGAAGCTAGTACAAGAACAAAAAATAGTTTTGAGCTTGCAGCAAAAAGACTTTCTGCTGATGTCCAAACGTTTGCGCCATCCTCCAGCTCTTTAACAAAAGGCGAAACAATAATTGATACAGCCATAACTTATTCTGCTATGGGGGCAGATACATTAGTTATCAGACATTCATCAAGTTACATAACCTTTGAGATCGCAAAAAAACTTGATGCAATAAATGCCAAGACTTCGGTTCTTAATGCAGGAGATGGATTACATAGTCACCCCAGCCAAGGATTGCTTGACATCTATACATTGATAAAATTCTTTTCCCAAAAAACACTGAATCCAGAGGTTTTAAATTCCAAAAAAATTTTAATAATTGGCGACGTTAATCATTCAAGGGTTGCCAGGTCAAATCTTTGGGCTTTGAGTGCATTCGGCGCCGATATAATCTTATGTGGTCCTAAGACATTAATACCTGATGAATTTATCAATTTTTTAAAAACCCCCGCGCCAAATCAAACAGAAGATCCTGTTAAATCAAGAGGTTCCATAACAATTTCTAGATCATTGGAAGAATCAATAAAAATTGCAGATGCGATTATTGTTTTAAGACTCCAGAAAGAGAGAATGATGGAAAATTTACTAAGTAGCATTGATTCATATAGTTTGGATTATGGCTTAACCCCAGAGAAATTATCTTTAAATAAAAAAGAAATTCCAATTCTACATCCCGGTCCCATTAACAGAGATATTGAAATTAGTAGCAAAGTGGTAGATCGATATCCTAATTGCTTAATTAATAATCAAGTTGCAAATGGTATCCCTATAAGAATGGCTTTGCTTTATCTATTACAAAAACACAACAAGTAAATTTATAGCAACTTAAGACTTTCAGTAAAGAAACCATAAAATAATCCCAATCTTAAAGAATCTAATAAAAGTACTAAAAATTTCTTTTTCCTTTCAAATCTAAAATTTCTTCTCAAAACTATTAAAAACTCAATAAAAACTACTGATAAAAAAGCGGCTACAGGATCCATGAGTTCCACAACGGCACTTACCATACCAAGAGAACTTCCAAAAAAGTATCCGATTAAAAGTGTAATCAATGATATTGAATATCTTCGCCATGGATTATTAGCCCAAATACTTAATGTCTGAATATTTTCCACAATTTTTAGCTGAAATTTTGTCTTTTGAGGTTTAACAACCATTTTGCATTAAACTAAGCCGCTTCAGAGTTTGATTGAATTTTAGTATTTCCTTCTATTAATTCAAGTAATGCTTCCAACTGAGCCATTAACCCTCTTAATTCGCCTGGCTCAGGGAAAAGGTCATCTTCTTTTATTCCTAAATGCATTTCTCTGAGCTCTTGCCTTAAATAGCGTATGTGACTAATGACTTGCTCTCTTTTGGTTTGGGACATGATATAAATTTTTACACCGACATTTTAAGAAAGAATATTTTTGAAAAGGAGAATTTGCATATTTATGATTGAAAATGAAGATAAATGACCTAACAAAAATTTGAAAAGATTATGAAAATTGAAAATTATCATATCCTTGAAAATATGTACTTAATTCTTATATCAATTTTAAATAATTACTTGAGGCTTTATTATTAGAATATATTGACTTTACTCAATATGAAATTCATTTCTGAAAATAAAATAAGTGAGGAACTAGTAAATTCTTTTGATGAAGAAATGACCCTTGAGCTCGCTAAAAGGCTAGAGGAAGATAATTATAATACTCCATTTGATGGTTTAAAAGACTGGCACTTACTGAGGGCTCTTGCAATCAATAGGCCTGAATTAACGACTAATTATACCCATCTCCTCGATCAGGAACCTTTCGATGAAAACTAAAAGTAAGGACTCCAAAATAAAGGTTCTTTTATTAATAACTGGAAGTATTGCAGCTGTAAGAATTCCATTATTAGTTAGCCAATTAGCGAAAGAAAATTATGAAATAAGATGCGTTTTATCAAAAAATGCAGAAAAATTAATAAAGCCGCTTTCTCTTTCTATTTTAAGTAGAAACCCGTGCATTTTAGAAAATGATCAATGGTCTGATGGTCAATCAACACCTCTTCACATAGAACTAAGTAATTGGGCTGATATTTTAATCATCGCCCCTTTAACAGCGACAACATTAGCAAAATGGGTAACTGGAAATGCAGAGGGATTGATCCCAAGCATCTTAATAGCAAATATAAAGCCAATTATTGTTGCACCAGCAATGAATACACAAATGTGGCTAAATAAAGCTGTCCAAAAAAATTATGAGAATTTACAGAATTACGAAAATGTTTTGTCTTTGCAACCAAGTGAAGGCCTCTTAGCATGTGATGCTATTGGCATCGGTAAGATACCTCCTAATGATCTAATCCAATTAGCTCTTGAATTTATAGCTTCACATAAACAAAATGAATATCGCAAAGATTTACTTAATAAAGAAATTTTAATAACTGGAGGGTGTACCTCAGAGAAAATTGACGCGGCAAGACACATTACTAACAAAAGTTCTGGAGCTATGGGCCTACTTCTTTCTCAAGTAGCGAGGTTCAGGGGAGCACAAGTAAAATATGTTCATGGTCCTCTGAAAATCGATAAGAATCTTACTGATGGAATAAAAAGATATGAAATTGAAACTAGTGTTGATTTAATTAGGGCACTTAATAATGAAATATCAAATTGCGATTATTTTTTCATGAATGCAGCAGTATCTGATTTCAAAATAACCTCTGATACTTCAGCTAAAATTCCAAAAAATCAAATTAATGCTCATTTGAATCAAAACTTTGAGCTAGTCCCAGATATTTTAAAAACAATTAGTAAATCAAAAAAAGATAACCAAGTTTTTGTAGGCTTTTGTGCTTTTACAGGATCTATCGAAGAAGCACGAATGACAATTAAAGAAAAGATTATCCAAAAGGGTTGTGATTATCTATTCGCAAATCCAATTGATCTTGAAGGCCAAGGATTTGGCTTTTTGGCACAAAATGAAGGTTGGTTATTCGATACTAATAATATGGAACACTACATTAACAAAACATCAAAAATTGATTTAGCAAATAAATTAATAACCCAAATTATTTCATTAAAAAAATAAAAAAAAATTTTTTAATTTGTATTTTTTTGTAATCTTAATCATTAAAAATAATGTGATAGCTTAAAATAATTCCAGTTTTTTAAAATCTAAAAAGCTACGGGTTGTTTCGAGGATTTAATAGTCCTATCTTTTATGGTCCTTTCCCTTGTAATATCCGTACTGAACTTATTAGATGACCTTTAATCTATCGTCACAGAACTTTACTGCAACTTTAATTATGAGAATTCGTTCTTTCTTAGCTTTTGTTATTTCAATTTGTATAACTTTTGCTTTCGTACCTGTTAAAACATTTGCTTTTTCTGAAAGAGGAAATGCACAATTTACAGATGTTGTTAACACAGGAAAAGCTAATGATTGCCCTACATTAGACTCATCTCTTGTCGGATCAATATCTCTAGGGAATGGAGATAGCCTTAAAGGAATATGCATGCATCCAACAGAAGTTTATGTAAAAGTGCCAGGGACAAAACGAAAAGCTGCAGAATTTGTTTCTACAAAAATTATTAGTCCTAGAAATAACACCACAGTGACAGAAGTTTATGGAGATATAGATTCAGGAACTTTCACTGAAAAGGGTGGTATTGATTTTCAACTTATTACTGTATTAACTCCTGGTGGTTTAGAGGTGCCATTTGCATTCTCAGCAAAAGATCTTACAGCTGATTTACCTTCATCTATTGAGCCAGGCACTGAGGTTAGTGGTTCAACATTTACACCTAACTACAGAACTGGTGACTTTCTAGATCCTAAGGCAAGAGCTAAAAATACTGGTGTTGAATATGCTCAAGGTTTAGTTGCATTAGGAGGAGATGACGAAGAACTTGCAAAAGAAAATATTAAAGTTGATGTAAACGGTACTGGCGTTATTACTCTTTCAATCAACAATGTAGATTCTGACACAGACGAATTTGCTGGTACTTTTGAAGCTATCCAACCTTCAGATACAGATATGGGTTCAAAGGATCCACTTGATGTAAAAATAATTGGGGAGCTTTACGGAAGAAAGGCATAAATCCTACTTAAGAGAAAAAGGGGGTTAAACCCCTCTTTTTTTTTCAAAATTTTTCTTTATCAATTTAAAAAATGGAATTACAACAAAAAACTAAAACAGATACTAATGGACTAATACCGCCTTATGGAGGGGAACTAAAAAATTTAATTATCAAAGATAAAAACCTTAAAAATGATCTTATCTCTAAAGCTACTTATGAGTTTGAATGTAGCGAGAGAAATGCATGCGATGTAGAACTTTTGATGGTTGGAGCTTTTTCTCCATTGGAAGGTTTTATGGATGAAAATAACTACAATTCGGTAATTAAAAATAATAGAAATACAAACGGGTTGCTTTTTGGCTTGCCTATTGTATTTGATTCAAATAATGAAAAAGTAAAAGCTGGAGAGACAATATTGCTTACTTATAAAAAACAAAAAATAGCAGTTTTAGAAGTTAGCTCTAAATGGGAGCCTGACAAATCCTTAGAAGCTGAACTTTGTTATGGTACTAATTCTTTAGATCATCCTGCTGTTAAGATGATTTTTAACGAGAGAGGGAGATTTTATATAGGAGGAAGAGTTTATGGTTTCGAACTACCAATTAGAGAATTCCCCTGCAAAACCCCAGAAGAAGTTAGATCTACACTGCCATCAAATCATGATGTAGTTGCATTTCAATGCAGAAATCCAATTCATAGAGCACATTATGAATTATTTACTAATGCCTTACTTTCAGATAATGTCTCCTCTAACTCAGTTGTTTTAGTTCATCCAACTTGTGGACCAACTCAACAAGATGATATCCCTGGAAAAGTTAGATATTTGACCTATAAAGAATTAGAAGAGGAAATATCTGATGAAAGAATAAAATGGGCTTTTTTACCTTATTCAATGCATATGGCAGGGCCAAGAGAAGCTCTTCAACATATGATAATCAGAAGAAATTATGGCTGCACCCACTTTATTATTGGTAGAGATATGGCTGGTTGTAAGTCTTCATCAACTGGTGAAGATTTTTATGGTCCATATGACGCCCAGAATTTTGCGAATAAGTGTGCAGATGAATTGATGATGCAAACTGTTCCTTCAAAAAATTTAGTTTATACGAAGGAAAAAGGATATATAACAGCTGAAGAAGCGAAAGAATTTAATTATGAAATTATGAAACTTAGTGGTACTGAATTTAGAAAGAAATTAAGGAATGGCGAACCAATTCCTGAATGGTTTGCATTCAAAAGTGTAGTAGATGTTCTAAGACGCTCTTAATATTGTTTTATTATTAGTATTATAGATTTATTAAAGATTTTTTATCGTGAACAAACGTTGGAGAAACGTAGGACTTTATGTCCTAGCTGTTATTACTGTAATTTTCATTGGTACCTCAGTTTTTGATAAACCTAGTACTGAAAGTTCTACAAAGACCTTGAGATATAGTGATTTTATAGAGGCAGTACAAGATAAAGAAATCAGTAGAGTCCTAATATCTCCAGATAATGCCACAGCTCAAGTTGTTGAAAATGATGGGAGCAGGTCTGAGGTCAATTTAGCCCCTGACAAAGATTTATTAAAAATACTTACTGAGAATAATGTAGATATAGCTGTAACTCCTACAAAATTAGCCAAATGAGTTTTGGCAAAAGCAAAGCTAGACTTCAAATGGAACCATCTACACAAGTAACTTTTTCAGATGTTGCTGGTGTTGAAGGTGCAAAATTAGAACTCACAGAAGTTGTAGATTTTCTTAAGAGCCCAGATAGATTTACTGCAGTCGGAGCAAAAATTCCAAAAGGAGTTCTTCTTGTTGGCCCTCCTGGTACAGGAAAAACATTGTTAGCAAAAGCAGTAGCTGGAGAAGCAGGTGTACCTTTTTTCTCAATATCTGGTTCAGAATTTGTAGAGATGTTTGTTGGGGTTGGAGCTAGTAGAGTTAGAGATCTTTTTGAACAAGCTAAAAAGAATGCTCCTTGTATTGTCTTCATTGACGAAATAGATGCAGTTGGAAGACAAAGAGGAGCTGGTATGGGCGGAGGAAATGATGAAAGAGAACAAACATTAAATCAACTCTTAACCGAAATGGATGGTTTTGAAGGTAATTCAGGAATAATAATAGTTGCTGCAACCAACAGACCAGATGTTTTAGATTCAGCTTTAATGCGTCCTGGAAGATTCGATAGACAGGTAACAGTAGATCGACCAGATTATGCTGGAAGATTGCAGATATTAAATGTTCATGCGAAAGATAAAACTCTTTCAAAAGACGTTGATTTAGATAAAGTTGCCAGAAGAACACCAGGATTTACTGGTGCAGATTTAGCTAATCTTTTAAATGAAGCAGCAATACTAGCAGCTAGAAAAGATTTAGATAAAGTAAGTAACGATGAAGTCGGTGATGCCATTGAAAGAGTTATGGCTGGCCCAGAAAAGAAAGATAGAGTCATCAGTGATAAGAAAAAAGAATTAGTTGCTTATCACGAAGCTGGTCATGCACTCGTTGGAGCATTAATGCCTGATTATGATCCAGTAGCAAAAGTCTCAATCATTCCAAGAGGTCAAGCTGGGGGTCTAACCTTCTTTACTCCAAGTGAAGAAAGAATGGAATCTGGTCTTTACTCTCGTTCTTACCTTCAAAATCAAATGGCTGTAGCTCTTGGTGGAAGAGTTGCTGAAGAAATAGTCTATGGCGAAGAAGAGGTAACAACCGGAGCTTCAAATGATTTACAACAAGTTGCCAATGTAGCAAGACAAATGATCACTAAATTCGGTATGAGTGACAAAATAGGTCCAGTCGCTCTAGGTCAATCTCAAGGTGGAATGTTTCTCGGAAGAGATATGAGTTCTACAAGAGACTTCTCTGAAGACACAGCCGCAACAATTGATGTAGAGGTTTCAGAACTTGTTGATGTTGCCTATAAGAGAGCTACAAAAGTTTTAACAGATAATAGAACTGTTCTTGACGAAATGGCTCAAATGCTAATTGAAAGAGAAACTATAGATACTGAAGATATCCAAGACTTGCTCAACCGCTCAGAAGTAAAAGTCGCAAACTATATTTAACGCGGAATTTTAAATTTTTAATGAATAATAAAGAAGATTCTTTTTCGGAGTTCCTGAAAACTGAGTCTTTTTTTTTACTTATAAAACCTGAAGATAATATTTACTCAAATACCTCTATAAGAAATTCATTTTTTGAAGAATTAGAAAACTTAGTAAAATTAGGATTAAAGAATATTGAAATAAGTTGGTCTAACAACGAAAATTGGTTCGATTTTGTATCCGATATCAAAATTAAATATCCAAGAATTAATTTAGGCTCTGCCTCCATAGTTAATAAGCAATCAATAGAAGATTCTTTAAAAATTGGATTAAATTTTTCGATGATGAAATTTTGGGATAAAGATCTTTTCAATTATGCGCAGTCAAAAAATTATTTATTAATTCCTGGAATTAATAATTTAAAAGATCTTAAGGAAGCGATAGATTTAAATTGCAACATTATCAAAATTTACCCAATAAAAAGTAAAGATAGTTCGATAAATATACTCAACTATAAAAATATTGATTTCATTGCTGCTGGAGGACTATCAATCAATGATTTAAAAACTTATAAATCTTTAGGGTATAAAGCAGTTGTAATTGGAGATAAAGCTATCAAAAATAAAAAATTTGATCCAAAAATATATGAATGGCTCAAAAATAATTAAGTTAAGGATAAATATAATTTATTCAACAAAACTACTACTTATTTATTAAGTCACATTGAGCATGATTTAGAAGCAAATGATCAGCAAGTACTAAAGCTACCATAGCATCAACCATGGGAACTGCTCTTGGTAGAACGCATGGATCGTGTCTCCCTTTTGCTTTCATAAGTACTTCTTTACCTTCAGCATTTACTGTTTTCTGTTCTTTCCCGATGGTTGCTGTAGGTTTAAAAGCTATCTTCATCTCGATATTTTCACCATTACTTATTCCGCCCTGTATACCTCCTGAATTGTTTGATGTTGTTCTTAACTTACTAATATCATCAGACTTGATGAAGGCATCATTATGTTCGCTTCCTTTTAAATAAGTTCCAGAGAAACCTGAACCTATTTCAAAGCCTTTCGTGGCAGGCAAAGACATCAAAGCCTTTGCTAAATCAGCTTCTAATTTATCAAAAACAGGCATTCCAAGACCAGAGGGAACATTTCTTACTAGACATTCAATAACACCGCCGCAAGAGTCTCCTTGACGCTTTAATTCCTTAATTCTCTCGATCATTTCTGTTGATACCTTTTCATCAGGACATCTAACAATATTAGAATCTATTTTTTTGAGAGAAATCTTCTCTTTATTTATATCAGAATCAATATCATGTATACGCTTTACCCAAGATAGTATTTCAGTGTTACAGAAGGTTTTTAATAATTGTTTTGCTACAGCACCAGCAGCTACTCTCCCAATTGTTTCTCTAGCAGAGGCTCTTCCACCGCCAGAACTTGCCTGAATTCCATATTTCAGATGATATGTACCATCTGCATGAGAAGGTCTAAATACCTGCTCCAAATTATTATAATCTCCTGGTCTTTGATCCTTATTTCTTACCAACATTGCTATTGGAGTTCCAAGTGTTAACCCTTCCTTTATCCCACTTAATATTTCAATTTTATCTTCTTCATTTCTGGGTGTTGTAATGTCACTTTGGCCAGGTCTGCGCCTATCTAATTCATTTTGTATCAGATTTATATCTACTTTTAACTTAGGGGGACATCCATCAAGGATAACTCCTACTGCACCACCATGTGATTCTCCAAAAGTACTAACACGAAAAATTTTTCCAAAACTACTACTCATAGAAATATCAAATGTTTATAGCTGGAGCTGAAAGAGCTACTGTTGTAGACTCAGCTGCTGCTAGATCAAGTGGGAAGTTGTGAGCGTTACGCTCGTGCATTACTTCCATACCTAGGTTTGCTCTGTTAAGAACGTCACCCCATGTAGGAACAATCTTACCGTTTGCATCAACAACTGACTGGTTGAAGTTGAAACCGTTAAGGTTGAATGCCATTGTGCAGATACCCATTGAAGTTAACCATACACAAACAACTGGGAATACAGCTAGGAAGAAGTGAAGACTTCTGCTGTTGTTGAAACTTGCATATTGGAAGATCAAACGACCGAAGTAGCCATGAGCTGCAACGATGTTATATGTTTCTTCTTCTTGTCCGAACTTGTAACCATAGTTCTGAGACTCTGTCTCAGTTGTTTCTCTGATTAGAGATGAAGTAACAAGTGAACCGTGCATAGCTGAGAATAAAGATCCTCCGAACATACCAGCAACACCAGCCATGTGGAATGGGTGCATAAGAATGTTGTGCTCTGCCTGGAAAACAAACATGAAGTTGAATGTTCCAGAGATACCTAGAGGCATTCCGTCAGAGAATGAACCTTGACCGAATGGGTATACAAGGAATACTGCGAAAGCTGCTGAAACTGGTGCAGAGTATGCAACACAGATCCAAGGACGCATACCTAAACGGTATGAAAGCTCCCACTGTCTTCCCATGTATGCTGAGATACCAATTAGGAAGTGGAAAATTACAAGCTGGTAAGGACCACCGTTGTATAACCACTCATCTACAGTAGCTGCTTCCCAAATTGGGTAGAAGTGTAGACCAATAGCGTTAGATGAAGGAACAACTGCACCTGAGATGATGTTGTTTCCATATAGGAATGAACCAGCAACTGGCTCTCTAATTCCGTCGATGTCTACTGGTGGTGCTGCGATGAATGCAACGATGAAGCAAGCCGCTGCTGTAAGAAGGCATGGAATCATTAAGACGCCGAACCAACCAACATAAATTCTGTTGTTAGTTGATGTTACCCACTCACAAAACTGTGGCCAACCTTTTAACAGCGAAGAACGCTGCTGCTGAATAGTTGTCATGAGTTCGTAAAGTATGTCTCTAAAGTGAGACGTGTAAATAAAAACGGAAAATAAATTCCGCTTCGAAGATTTTAGACCAAAATCGCTAAAAATGTGTAAATATTTTTTCTTTAAGTAAACTTATTTTTTGGAAAACAGGAGAAAAGAACTTCCATGTCTTAAGATTTTCTTTGTTATTGAGGATTCAACTTGGTAATAATCGAATGGCTTCTTAACGGAAAAAGATCTAGAGAGGTAGTTTCCTTAAGAGAGGCTAAGCATAGAAGACTGCAATTAGAGGCTTTTGGAGCTGTTATTTATTGGAGTGAAAGAATTTAGGTTTTTAAGGTTTAAAAATTAGAAAAAAAAATAAAAGTATTAAATATTAAATAAACTTATCTATAAAATAAAAAATCCTTATTAGTTTTCAACGATTTATTGTTCCGGTTTCTTAATTTAAAAACTTTCAAACTCTTGAACCCATTGTTTTTTGGAACAAATCACTTCTTTTTTTGTGTAGCTCATGGCAATTTTTTTTTCCTTATAAGCAACTTCTCCAATAAAAACAGGCCAAATCAATTGGTCCCGTTCATATTTGTGGATTATTCCTTGGCTATCCAGAAATAATGGATCTCCTTTTTTAATCATTTTCCAATCTTGGTTTATTCTCTCAGGATGAATTATGCCATCAATATCTCCCTTTTCATCTCTTGGATAATCTATACTCCCTTGATGAACGTGAACCACTAATTCCTTTGGAAGTTCTATAAGTTTATTTTTTAATTTATCTATCTCTTCCCTTAGGGAGCCAATTATTAGAGAGAATCTATTTATAATATTTTGATCATAAAAATTTTGTGCGACAGCTCCTATTTCAATAACTAAACCACATGGCCAAGCTTCTACAAGAAAGCCTGTTTGGGCTTTATCTTTTTCGTGCATTGGATCTCCTCCCATACATAACAATGCTTGTTCCCATATTTGCAGTAGTAGTGTGCAAATCGATTGCAATTTGACAGGGTTTAGATCCGTCAATTCCAAATTCATCTACTAAAAAATTGGCTCTATTAGTTTCATAAAAGCTATTCTTGTGTTGATCAAAATTCTCACTTTCTTTAAAAGATCTATTTAAATCTACATCTATATATCTGCAACCTTTTTCATAGGCAGCAGGATTACCTATGATGTACTCATACTCAATACCATTATTTAAACTATTTTCCTTTCTATTAAATTGCTTAACAGCCCAAACAGGATTAATTTCATTCCCATGAGTGCCTGAAACGATAAGTATTCTTTGAACAGTCATTTTTTCTTTAAAAATAAAATTTTATGCAAAATAAATACCTTATAAAGGCCTCCAGAAAATTCTGGTTTTGGTTTTGGACCCAATTAATGAATGGCTTCGCGCCATCAGATTTACATGGTAATTATAAAAGGCCTAAAGGTATAACCATTAATAGTGAATACGATATTAATAATGAGAATGGACAAATTTATTTATTAGTAGGTCATTCTTGTCCATGGTGTCAAAGAACTTTACTCGTACACGAAATAAAAGATTTATCTAAAAAAGTTAAAGTAATTTTTTTAAAGGCAGATGTTGAGCATGGCGAATGGATTTTCAATACAAAGATTAAGGGATGTATAAGACTTTCAGACCTTTACAAAAAAGCTAATAAAAAGATTATTTTTAGAGCGACATTACCTCTTTTAATTAGCTTTGTAAAAGATGAAGTAAATATTCTGTCTAATGAAAGTTCACAGATTATAAGACTACTCAATTCAATAAAAAGTGAATCGAAATATCAGGCATTAAGTATTAAAGATGGTAATCAAAAATTTTTAGATTTAATTAATAACAGCATTAATGATGGCGTATATAAATGTGGTTTCGCCAGAAACCAGTCAGCTTACGAAAAAGCAAGTAAAAATCTTTTCGCAGCTATAAATGAAATTGAAAATTTACTACAGAAAAATAAAGGGGACTGGATATTTGGAGAAGAGTTAACCTACGCAGATATTTACCTTTTTCCAACGCTTATAAGATGGGAATTGATATATAGCAAACTTTTCAAATGTACTGAACAAGAACTATCAAGTTTTGAAAAGATTATTGAATGGAGATTAAAATT
>LULP01000243.1_pt2 | contig 16301 bp, 15 predicted proteins | sample 728111 | NCBI WGS metagenome assembly LULP01 (sample SAMN03860286, study PRJNA289734) | marine metagenome | biome: seawater column; feature: ocean; material: water; isolation source: Red Sea water column Station 149 - depth 25m | place: Saudi Arabia: Red Sea | collected 2011-10-15 | depth 25 m
ATATATAAAACCAGCATCAAAAGCATCCTGTTCATTTCGACAAGTTAATACTGTATTTGCGTTTCCTTCTGAATCGTAAAGCGTGTAAGGTTGAAAATTTTCATCGTTACATTCTGGAATTGTTGTAGAAGTTGTTGTGCTGGTAGTCATTGTTGTGCTGGTAGATGTTGTTGAAATTGATTTATTGGATAGTGGTAAGTTAACAGATTCAACTTCAATTATTTCATCATTCTCATCTGTTATTAGCAATAAAATATTCAGATCTTCCTCAAAACAGCACTCGACAACATTTCCAATACTTTCATCAATTTCAATAATTAATAATTCTGATTCAGATTCAACTAATACAGCACCTTCTTCAATTGATTCATAAATTTCCCAATCTATTGTTAATTCTCCAACTTCATCTACAGAAGCGTCTATTTCACCAGATACAACTGACTGGGGATAGATAATAAAAAATAATATTGTTATAAAAAAAATTAAAAGTAACGGTGTTAGGTATTTTTTAAAAAAGAATATTAACCTTCTTTTTCTAAAATATTTTATAATTTGTTTTACTTCATCATCATCTAAGTTTGACAAATGTGATTTAATTTGAATATTTAAATATTTAGCGGCATCAAGTATTTCTTTCGATTTCTTATTTAATTTTTTTGCTAACTCAAATACTTTCATATTTATTTGTTTCGTTAATAGATATTTGCAAGATATTATTCTAATATTTCAAGTACTTAAAAGACTATTCCAAATACAAAATGAATATGAATCAAAATATAATTCAGACTGAATACAAATCTTCCGTACCCATTAAAGGTATTTGTCACAAAGATTTCCAAAATGTAGCTGAAACATTTGCTAAAAATTTTGATAAATATACCGAAATAGGCTCTTCACTATGTGTAATAGTTGATGGGGAAGTAACTGTAAATTTATTTGCTGGGCATACATCAAATCAGAAAAACGTTGAGTGGAATGAAAATACATTAGCTGTTGCATTTTCATGCACAAAAGCTGCTGTTGCATTATGCGCTCATGTTTTAATTGATAAAGGACTTCTTAATTCTCAAGAAAAAGTAACTAAGTATTGGCCTGAATATGGCAAAAATGGAAAAGAAGATACAACAGTTGAGATGTTACTTAATCATTCTGCTGGATTACCAGCTCTTAAAACCAAAGTAAAAGATGGTGGTTTTTTAGATTGGGACTACGTCGTTAATTTATTGGAAAATGAGGAACCATTTTGGACACCAGGAGAACAAACGGGATATCACATGATTACAACAGGATGGTTAATAGGAGAAATAATTAGAAGAATTTCTGGTAAATCTCTAGGAAAATTTTTTAAAGATGAAATCAGCGATCCACTTAATCTTGATTACTGGATTGGATTACCTGAGAGTGAAGATCATAGAGTTGCTAAAGTAACCCCTTTTACTTCTAGTCCATCTGATAAACCAAGTAAATTTGCAGATGTTTTTAGAAATGATTTATCCTCTATGCAGAGATTGTCACTTACAAATACTGGTGGCTACGATTACAACTCTCCTAACACTTATAGATCGGAATTAGGGGGAGTTGGCGGTATAGCTAATGCACGGTCACTAGCTGAAATGATGACACCACTAGCACAAAACAATGAAAGTATTATTTCTAAAGAAGGAGTTAAGCGTTTAAGTAAATCCAATATTAGATCAGATATTGATAGCATGCTTTTACTTCCAACAAACTTTTCTGAAGGATTTATGTTAAATATGGACAATAGAGGAAAATTTGAAGGTGAAGGTGGATCTTTTTTAATAGGTAATAATGCATTTGGCCATGTTGGCTTTGGTGGAAGTAGTGCAACATTTGCAGATCCTGATTGTAATTTAGCTTTTGGTTATCTTGTAAATAAATTAGGTGGTGAATATTTAATTAATGAAAGGGGACAAAGCCTAATTGATGAAGCATATAAATCATTAATCTAATTTTTCTATACCTACAGCAATATATTATTATTTAAACGGCTATCTATTTTGAGGAATTTAAATAGCTATTTAGATAAGGGGTTTCTCCAGGATGGGAACCCTCTTATCTTTCACCAGACAAACCCCCTAAAACCAACGACGATTTCAACTGTTAAAATTATCTATATGGAAGAGATTAAACCAGATAATAAAGACTTTAGAATTGCTGAATTACATGTTGAAGGCTTGTCTAACCCACAGATAGCTGATGCATTAGGTATTAATAGGTCTACTGTTTATAGAAGATTGCAAACCCCACAATGTAAAGCTGTTATAAATGAAATACGAAATATTTACCATAATTCATTAATTGCAAGATTGCACAATCTAGCTTCAAAAGTTATCACTGCTTATGAAAAAAAAGTTTTAGATGGAGATGTAACTGCTGGAGAGTTAAACGGATTTTTAAGAGTATTATCCAATCTCTTTATAAAAGATACAACCATGTATGAATTTGAAAATCCAGAAATTGTAAGTTATGTACAATTTCAAAGAGATCTAGATGTTACACCTGTCGAAAGATTTAAGAATGGTGAGAAAGAACATATTTAGGTATGGAAATCGGAATAGATTCATTCGCTAAAAAAACTCAAACTAATGACGGTGGGACAGTGGATGATGATGCAAAAGCAATGTCTGAATTAATTGAGAGAATAGTACATGCAGATAAAGTGGGACTTGATGTTTTTGGACTTGGAGAGCATCACAGAGAAGAATTCCTAGATTCAGCAGCTCATAATATACTTGCAGCAGCTGCGGCAAAAACAGACAATATAAAACTTACAAGTGCAGTGGCAGTTATCAGTGCAACAGATCCTGTCAGACTTTTCCAAAATTACGCAACCTTAGATCTTATTTCAAATGGAAGAGCTGGCATTGTCGCTGGTAGAGGTTCTTTTACCGAAGCTTTTCCTTTGTTCGGTTTAGATTTCAATGATTATGATGATTTATATGCTGAGAAGCTTGATCTTTTGTTAAAAATTAGAGATGAAGAACAAGTTACTTGGTCTGGTAAATTTAGACCTCCTTTAGTTAACCAAATTGTATATCCAAGACCTGTACAGGATAAATTACCGATATGGGTTGGAGTTGGAGGAACACCTGCTTCTTTTGTTCGAGCAGGAACTCTTGGTTTACCATTAATGATCGCTGTTATTGGTGGTGAAACACATAGGTTTAGACCACTAGTAGATCTTTATTACGAGGCGGCAGAAAAAGCGGGACATGATAAATCAACTTTAAAGGTTGGATTACATTCTTTAGGTTTCGTTGCTAATTCTAAAGAGGAGGCTATTGAGAAATATTACCCTGGCTACAGAATCTGGTTCAATCAAATTGGTAAAGAACGAGGATGGCCACCCGTCACAATGGAGAGATTTGAAGAACAAATAGGCAATCTTGGTGCATATGTAATTGGAGGCCCGGAAGAAGTTGCAGATAAGTTAGTAAGACATAGTGAAGCTTTAGGGGGATTATCACGTTTTACATTTCAGATAGACAATGCAGGTTTAAGTCACGATGATTTATTACAAACATTTACGCTTATTGGAGAAGTGGTAAAACCACTTGTTCATGAACGGCTTCAATAAGAGAATTTAAATTATTCAATTGGATTTAATTATTAATTGTGTAATATTTGATTAGGTAATAAGCCTGTTACCTCAAAAAAGAGTTCAGGAAACTGGACTCTTTTTTAGCAATTCTGAAAGTTGATTAACCTTATGCCCTTTGTTAAGTAATTCATCAGTAATCTTTTCATCTAGCCCAGGTTCAATATTTATTTCAGATACAGTTTCTTTTCCGAATTCATCAATATTCCATCTTGGTGACATCATTGCATTTTCTAAATTTTCTTTTTTAAGAATTTTTAAAATAAAATGACTCAATAGTTGGGGTTGATACCTTCCACCTCTTGTACCTATGACCATATCTAGATTTCCATCTACACTCCAAATAGTTGGAGATAACGTATGAAGTGGTTTTCTTCCAGCCTTTAATGAATTTGGATGATTTAGAGTTAGATTAAAACCCGCCCCTCTATTATGTAAAAAGAATCCAAAATCACCAACTCCAATAGTGCTACCTATACCATGAAAATTTGATTGAATTAGTGATACCGCATTTCCGTCATTATCTTTAGTACACATGTATGCAGTACCTCCACCTCGGTCTTCCGGCTGACTAAATATTGAAGTCATATCTTTATCTATGTTTTTTGAAATAGCTTTAAGATATTCAAGATCAAGTCCATTAAATTCATCTATATTTCCACCATAGTCATACGTTAATTCATCTCTTTGAGATGCAATTGCTCTATATGACTCAATAAGTGTATGAAGGTCAATATTATCTGATCCATCTTCTAGAAACTCATAAATTTTTAATGTTCCAAGTGTTAAATAACTTTGGGTATGAGGGGGAGTAACCCATCCTGTTTTGCCGTAAACATCTATTGACAAAGGTTTAATCCATCTTGATTCAAAAGATCTCAAATCATCTTCAGTAATTACATGATTAAGCGTTTCTGAAATTTTCTCTGCAACTGAACCTGTATAGAAATATTGAGGACCATCGGTACTTATACGTTTTAATGTTTTACCAAGCAAGCTTCTTTTAACCATTGCTCCTATTTTCGGTGTTTCACCATTAGGAAATAATTCCGTACCTGACTCTTGTTTAAATAATGTATCTTTATGTAATGAAAGAGAATGATGTAGTTCATTTGAAACTTCGAAACCTTGATCACATATCTCAATCGCATGTCTAAAAATTTTATCAATACTTAATTTCCCAAATTGTTCATGCATGTCAAACCAGCCTTTAACAGCTCCTGGAACAGTTACCGACATTGGGTGATCCAAAGGAATACTTTCCTGTGTAGATAATTTTGAAATATCTACATTTGATCCAGCATATCCTGATGAATCTAAACAGTAAGGAGTGTTCTCACCATTAATCCAAATTAGTGAAAATAAATCACCACCTATTCCACATGTTTCTGGCGCTACAACACCTTGGACAATATTCGTAGCAATTGCTGCATCAACAGCGTTACCACCTTTATTGAGAATATTTATTCCTGCATTAGTTGAAAGGTAATGTGGTGAAACTACGATATTAGACATTAGTTTAGGTATCTATAAAATGCTAATAAAATAAATGATCCCCAAATTATTTTCTCAAAACGTTTTGAAACCCAGAGTCTGCCATATGATTTGTGAAATCCAAAAAATAAAAAGAATCTTCTAATGATTGTGCTCATCTCTTTTTCAACTCATTTATTAACTTATCTAATTCACCATCGTCCATAGATATAGTGTGTTCAGAATTTGGATAGTTACTATTTTGCACATCATTTTTAAATGCTTTGATTGCTTTGCTTCTTTCTTGATTTAATTTATTTAAAATTTTATTACCATCGCCCCATGATTTTGCATGTCTAGGCATTTTTATTTCTTTTGTTTCACCAACAATGTCTTCAAAGAATAAAAATACAACATCACCACCAGAACCTGCTCCTAGTGAATTTAATACAAGATTGGTATGTTTACTTATTTCAATCAAAGCGTCTTCTGCAACACATTCAACTTCAGCTCCAAATGCTCCTGCATTCTCAAGATCTTTTAAATCTTTAAGTACTCTAAGTGCTTCATCTACTGTTTTCCCGACAGTCCTTATCCCACCAAATTTTGTAGCATTCGATGGAACCATACCTACATGACCTTGAACATGCATACCTTCATTTGCTAACATCTCAACTATTTCTGGACTACGTGGTGTTAATACTGAATCAGCACCTTTCATTGCTACTTCTATTGCGCCTTTTAATATATCCTCTTTTGTTATAAATCTTCCAGCAAATAAAGCTGCTGTAATAAATGTATTAGGAGCACCACTTCTTACATCCTCATATGCATCACTTCCAGTGATAATCATGTCAATATTTTGGTCAGAAAGGATTTCCGCTTCTTCTTTATTTTGTGCAGTCACCTGTGTCATTTTTATACCATTTTTTTTATTTTCTATGATGTCCCCAATAGTTATATTTCTTTGGACTTGTTCATGACCATAGGTGTAAATTCTTTTCATAGCTACATTGTAGATTCAAGCTATCTTGAGGTTCAAATTTTAAACGTAAATCATAGTGATAACATATATGTATGAAGATTTACTTACAGGCAAGAGGTAACTATCAAACATTACTGGACTTATCAACATGGTGCGAAAGTAATAACATAGAACGTATCGGATTGCCAGATCATTACATCGTGGGTAAGCAACGAAAAGATAAAGATGAACCAGCACCAGCATTAGATTTATTAACCGCAATAGCTGGCTTAGTACGCGATACAGAGTCAATGATATATTCCGTTTTAGTATCTCCAATTACATTTAGACACCCAAGTGTTCTTCTTAAAATGGCTACGACTATTAATGAGATGGCAAAAAAAAGATTTAGATTAGGTGTTGGCACTGGTTGGTTAGAAATTGAACATGAAGTATTTGGTATCAATTTTCCCGATCTTAAAACGAGGTTTGAAATGTTAGACGAGGCACTTGAGTATTTAACTCAAGCCATGTTTGGAGAAAATAATGGATTTAACGGTAAATATTATCAACTTGATAGTGTTCCAATACTTCCGAGCGCTAAAGGCGAAGTACCAATAATTATTGGAGGCGGTGGAAAGAAGAAGACTCCAACTCTTGCTGGTAAATATGCTGATGAATTTAATATTTACGCAGGACCTGAAGATGTATTAAAAAACAGTATTTCTCTTTTCTATGACGTGGCTAGTCAAAATAATAGGGATGTAGAAAAACTTGAAGTATCTACTGCCTGTCCACCTGTTGTAGGATTTACAAAAGACGAAGTTGATCAATCTTTAGTCGATGCAGCAAAATCTCTCATTCAGCCTAAAGATGAAATTGCTAAAAACTGGAAAGATAGAAGTTATCTTTATGGAACTCCTGAAGAAATTGCTGAGACAATTGGTATGTGGAAGGATGCTGGTATTCAGTCTGTGTATCTACAGCTGCTTGATCTAGATAAATATAAAAGAGAGAACGATATAGAAGTTATTAGAAAAGCTGTCGAACTAGCTAGTTAAGATTCTAAGAGATAACAATATTGATACAACAACTAGTATCGGTCTAATTAATTTATCACCAATTTTTATTGCAGATTTCGAACCTAAATAAGCACCACTTATTCCACCTACGGCCATAATTAATCCAAGTTCCCAGATCACGTAACCTTGAACTGCAAAGATGATAAATGCTGCAAAGTTAGAAGCAAAGTTCAATAATTTCGATGTCGCTGTTGATTCAAGTAAAGTTTGATTTTTAAAAACTAGAAATAACATTACAAAAAATGAGCCCGTTCCCGGACCAAAAAAACCATCATAAAAACCAATAAGAAAAATCAATGGTGTTAATAAAACAATATAATTACTTAAGTCTGTTTTGACCTGTCTATTAAGGACAAAAAATATAGCAACTGATATTAATAAGATTGGAATCAATGTTCTTAATATGTCATCTGAAAGCCTACTAACCATTAACGTTCCAGCTGATGATCCAATAAAAGACAATATAAAATATTTATTTTTATTTATATCTGTTAGATATCCATTAACGTAGTAATTTCTTGACGATGTAAAGGTACTAAATGAGGATTGAAATTTATTTGTACCCAACACAGTCAATGGATTTATTCCTACCAACAACATAGATGGTGTAGTTAATAGCCCACCGCCGCCTGCGATTGAGTCTATAAACGAAGCAAGAATTGAAACCCCAAAGAGAAATAAATATACAGTATTAGTGTCTTGAGTTATGTCCATAAAAAATTTTTGAAATCGTTCTTGTTTATTTGATAATACAACTAGATTTTTAATAATGTTGACAATAGTTTCAGAAAGAATAGCCCAGGGATTCCTGTCAGGTATAGGTGTTGGCGCACTTTTCTACTTGTATCCTGTCATGAAACATATTTTTAATGATAAATATCGAAGAACATTTAAAATATCTGAATTTGGTGAAGAACTATTCAAAATTGAAACTATTAAATATCTAAGAAAAGGACTTATATATGGATTCCTTTACGGTGCAATTGTAGGTACTGTAATTGGTCCATTTGGTGCTGTCTTAGGTATTTAGTGAAATACAAACCCCCTAAGTACATTCTTTTTTATGTTTATATCTTTTTTCTTTTGTACACATTTTTATTCATTAGGCCACAACAGTCAGAACGTGTTCAACTTGGAGTTTATGAGTTGGAAAAATACAATGAGACGAAAGTTAATTTAAATATTTTTAATATTCGTGAATTAGAAATAGAAATTATTGATACCTATACAACTCCAGATGACAAGTTATGTAAATTTGAAGAAATATATATATTTGGCTCACTTCCTTCATTTAATAGGTTTGTTCGTTTAAGAATTCAAGATGTTGATGTGAGTAGTGGTTTAAAGGTCACAAACGAAATAGAAAGTGAAAATTACTCTCGAGTTGATTATCAAGATCCAATAAGTGTCATTTCCAAGACCTTTACGTGTATAAATGAATCTATATATATTGAATTTGAAGAAAATATAGACATTGAATATTTGAGAATTATTCAAGACGATAGCGATACTTACAGAAGCGTTAAATTGATAAATATAGACGCGTACTCATAACATTTTTTCTAATATTTAATTATGGATTATTTTTTATCAATTGATCAAGGAACAACTAGTACACGGTGTATCTTGTTCGATCAAGATGGTGGCATAAAGTCAACTCATCAAGTTGAATTTAAACAGATCTTTCCAGACAATAAATCAGTTGAACACGATGCTAATGAGATATTAGAAACAGTAAAAACTTGTATTCAATATGTCACAAAAGATGTAGAGATAGAGAGTATTAAAAGTATTGGTATAACAAATCAAAGAGAAACTACTGTTGCTTGGAGTAAATCTACTGGGAAACCTTTTTATAACGCTATCGTTTGGCAAGATACAAGAACACAGGATATCTGTGATGAATTAATTGCTGATGAGAGTCTTTCAAGTCTTTTTGAAAAAACCGGACTACCTGTTGCTACTTATTTTTCTTTATCTAAGATTTTATGGCTTATACGCAATGTTCCTGATATTAAAAAGTCTTTAGAAGATGATGTTTGTTTTGGAACGATTGATAGTTGGTTGATTTATAATTTAACCGGAAATTTCTATACTGATGTAACAAACGCATCCAGAACTCTTCTATATGACTTATTTGATATGGAATGGTGCAGTGATTTACTAGAAAAATTAGATATACCTATCAACTCTTTACCACAGGTAAAACCATCTTTCTCAAACTTTGGAGAGATGAAGGAGATAATTCCTGGTGTTCCTGTTACTGCCATTTTAGGAGATCAACAAGCTGCATTATTTGGACAAAACTGTATTAACAAAGGTGATGTTAAAAATACATATGGTACGGGTTGTTTTGCACTCACAAACACAGGAAAAGAAATTGTTAAATCAAACAATGGATTGTTAACAACTATTGCTTACCAAAAAGAAGGAGAAGATCCAATGTTTGCATTGGAAGGGTCAGTTCCAATTGCTGGAGCTGCCGTCCAATGGTTAAGAGATAATCTAAATATTATCGATAAAAGTGAAGAAATTGAATCATTAGCGATGTTGGAGAAAGATAACGGTGATGTATATTTTGTACCTGCTTTCTCTGGATTATTTTCTCCTCATTGGGACGAAACAGCAAGAGGTTCTTTATTTGGGTTAACAAGATTTTCAAATAAATCACACATGGCACGAGCGGTACTTGAATCTGTTGCATTCCAAACATACGAGTTGCTTGAAAGTATGGAAAAAGATCTTGATACTGATTTTGAAAGTCTCAAAGTAGATGGGGGAATGGTTGCAAACAATCTATTAATGCAATTTCAATCAGACATATTGGATAAATCTATTCATTCACAGGAAATTAATGAAATAACTGCTCTTGGAGTTGGTGTGGCAAGTTTTCTTTATGTCATGGATTTGCCACTTTCATCAATGGGAAATTATATTACGTCATCAAAGACTTGGAATCCTAATATGAGTAATGATAAAAGAATTAACTCTCTTGAATCTTGGTATAAAGCAATTGAAAAAGCTAAAAATTGGTTATAAAGTTTATCACGCTTGGTTATGTCGGGTTTTTCGTAGTTGCTGGAATAAACCATTTTATAAATCCAATTTTTTACGACAAAATTGTACCTGATTTTATTCCATTCCCACGTTTTGTTCATTTAGCAACAGGAGTAATCGAAATAATTCTCCCATTGTTCTTTTTTACAAGATTCAGAAAAGAGGCAGCTATTTTGATGATAGTTTTTCTTGTTGTTATTTATATTGGTAATTTAAATGTATGGATAAATGATCTACCTTATGGAAATCGCTATTTTTCAAATTATCAACATTTCTTAAGAATGCTTTTGCAGCTTTTCTATATTGGAATAGCCTATATTATCTATTTATATGAATGAACTTAAATTTCCAGACAAATTTCTCTTTGGTACAGCTGTGGCATCATATCAGGTCGAAGGTGGAATTTACAATAATGATTGGACCATTTGGGAAAATAAATCTAACTCTGTTTGTGTAGAACCATGTAATGAAGCATGTAAACATTATGAAATGTTAGACCAAGATATCGAGCTTCTTAAAGAACTTGGTATAAAAGCTTTTAGATTTTCAATAGAATGGAGCAGGATCGAGCCTACAGAAGGAAATTATGATACTGACGCAATTAATCATTATGTAGAAAAAGCAAAAAAATTAATTGCAAACAACATTACTCCTATAATTACTTTTCATCATTTCACCACTCCTGAATGGCTATACAAGAAGGATTCATGGCTAAACCCAAATGCTGATAATTATTTTGATAATTATGTTGAGAAATTAATGGAGTACTTACCAAATGAAATTGAATATTTTAATACAATAAATGAGCCAGGAATATTTGCCTTCTTTGGATATTTTTCAACTAATAAATTCCCTCCAGGTATAGCTAATGAAACAAAATTCATACAAGCATCAGAGAATATTATGTCTGCCCACAAAAAGGCATTAAAAACAATAAAAAAATATAATCAAAATGCAAAAGTTGGCATGACTCATGCTTTACAAGAATGGGAAGATGATGATAATAATAAGTTAAAGGAATATTTGAAATATCATCTTGAGGATAAATTTTTAGATGCTTCAGTAGATGACGACTTCATAGGTTTACAAACATATACAATCGTAAGATACCCAAAAAATATTTTTTTAAAGATCTTTAATTCTTTACTTTTAAATATTGGATTTATAAGAAAATTTATATTACCTCGTATTATTCAAATTTTTGCAGGAAGAAATGGTGCAATTACAAGCGAAACCCGTACAACAAAAATGGGTTATGAATATAGACCAGAAGCTGTTCTATACAACTTAAGAAGATTAAATAAAATATTTCCTGATAAAGAAATTTTTATTACTGAAAATGGCATAGCAACAGACAATGACGATGAGAGAATCGAGTTTGTAACTACTGTATTACAGGATGTCCACCGATTTCAAGCTGAACACAATAATGTAATTGGTTATCTGTATTGGTCATTGTTAGATAATTTTGAATGGGACCTTGGGTATCAAATGAACTTTGGTTTAGTAGAGGTTGATAAGGAAACATATGAACGAATACCTCATAAATCAGCTTCTTGGTTTGGCAATATTTCATCTTCAAACGTTTTATCTATTAAATAATATTCTTTTAAACTATAAATTATGGTCTATATTATTGCAGGAGCTACAGGAGTTGTAGGTAGTGCTATTTCAAAAGAATTAGCCAAGGAAAACGAAGTTCACCTAGTTGGAAGAGATGAAGAAAAACTTTCTGCATTAAGTAAAGAAATTGATGCCCAGTATTCACTTATTGACTTAACTAACACCATAGAACAGCGTGAATTTTCTAAAATAATTCCTGACGATAAAGAAATTAAAGGTCTTGTAAATTGCATAGGTTCAATCTTGATAAAACCTTTACACGGAACTAAGACTGAAGAGTTTGAAGAAGTTCTTAGAGTAAATCTTTTTTCAAGCTACTATCTCTTAAGCTCTTTTGCTAGACGTATGAAAAATGGTTCTGCAATATTTTTCTCATCTGTTGCAGGAACTAAAGGACTTTCTAATCACGAAGCTATTGCAGCTGCTAAAGCTGGATTAGAAGGTATGGCAAGATCAGCTGCGGCTTCTTATGCAAAAGATAATCTCCGAGTAAACGTTATTGCACCGGGACTTATGGATACGAACATGAGTCAACGATTACTAGCAACAGAACAAGCCAGAGAATTATCAAAATCAATGTATCCAATACAAAAAATTGGTGATTTTAATGATATACTTCCTGTTGTAAAATGGTTGTTATCAGAAGACTCAAAATGGGTTACTGGTCAAACTATACATGTTGATGGGGGTCTATCAACGGTTAAGCCGAGATAGGAGAATATGTCAGATATAAAATATTTAGAAACTCATGAGTGGTATCTCATGAAAGATGACGAAATTACAGTTGGTATATCCGATTTTGCTCAAAACGAGTTGGGGGATATTGTTTATGTAACATTGCCGGAAGTTGGACAAGAGTTTGAAAAGGGTGCAGCAGTAGTTGAAGTTGAAGCAACTAAAACTGTTGCAGATGCATATGCACCGATGGATTGCACTATTACAGATGTAAACTCACAACTTGAAACTGAGCCTGAGACCATCAATAATGATCCATGCGGTGATGGGTGGATGTTTAAAGCAAAAGTAAATACTGTTGATGATTCAGGAATGTCTTATCAAGAGTATGAGACTTTTGTATCTTAATGGATAAAAAAACTACTCAACTACATAAATATCATCTATCTCAAGAAGCTAAGTTTATTGATTTTGGTGATTGGTCAATGCCTTTTTCTTATGAAGGTACTTTAAAAGAACATGATATTGTTAGAACATCATCAGGTTTTTTTGACGTATCTCACATGGGTCGTTTAGAGATCCTATATTCTGAAATTGAAAAAATATCAAAATTAATTTGTTCTGAAATTATCGATATTCCGTCTAATAAGGCACTTTATTCTATCTTTACAAACGCAGATGGCAATGCTCTTGACGATGTTATTTTTTGGAAATTTGATGATAAGATCATACTGATTCCAAATGCATCTAACTTAGAAAAGATCAAATCTCACTTAGTTGCACACAATGTAGAGTTTATTGATAAATCACCAGACACTGTTCTTATAGCCGTACAGGGACCAGATACTATTGAATTAATTCAAGATAGATTTGAGATTCCAGATAAGTTTTCAACAAATTTTACAGAAAGCTTTCTTTACGCTCGAACAGGTTATACGGGAGAAGATGGAGTCGAAATTATGGCAAATAATGAGGACGCAGAGTCATTATTAACTTTCTTAACAGAAAAAGGTGTAAAACCTTGTGGATTAGGTTCTAGAGATACACTCAGGCTAGAAGCATCACTTCCATTATATGGTTTTGAATTGACGGAAGATATAACACCTGTTGAAGCATCTCTAAATTGGACAATTACTAATAAAAATGAATATTTAGGTTCAAATAGAATAAATGATCAATTGTCTGGTGAAAGCCATAAAGTTTTAAAGAAATTTACAATTAACTCAAGAAAGATAGCAAGAACAGAAACTGTTGGTATTGCTGGAGAAACTAAGGGTATAGTTACTTCTGGTAACTTCTCCCCAGTATTAAATAAAAGTATTGGCTTTATATTATTTGAAAATATGCCCTCTCACGATTTAATAGAGTTTGATATTCGTGGTAATTTAATAGAAGGCAATATAGTTAATAAGAGGTTTTTAAGTTAATGTTTGTACCACATTCTGAGTTAGATTTAAAAAAGATGTTCGATGAGTTGAAAATTAATTCATTAGATGATCTGTTTACTCATATTCCTGACGCATTACTCCTAGAAAACGGTCTTGATTTGCCTGAATCTTTATCAGAACTTGAATCTATTGATTATTTTGATGATATTGCTGCTCGTAATAAATCAGATTTAGTTTGCTTTGCTGGTGGAGGTCATTACGACGTCTATCTTCCACAAACAGTCAAATCCTTAACTATGAGACCTGAATTTATGACATCATATACTCCATATCAAGCAGAAATATCTCAAGGGATTCTTCAAGTTTTATTTGAATTTCAATCTTTAGTCTGCGATTTGACTGATATGGAGTTAGCTAATGCTTCTTTGTATGATGGTGCAACCTCTATAGCTGAAGCGATCTCAGTTGCAATTAACAAAACTAAACGTGATGGAGTTGTTATATCATCGGGTTTAAATCCAAACAGTAAAGAAGTTATTAATACATTAATTGATAGAAATAAATTCAATTTAGATTATATAGAATTAGATAACTATTTATTTCCAACAAATTTTGAATTTGATGAATCTCAGGCTGCATTTGTAGTTTCTTACCCACATTACGAAGGTTCATGTCAGGATTTAACTGCACTTGTTGAACGTGCAAAAGAAAAAGGTCTTGTAACTATTTGTTATGTTGATCCTTCAATGTTGGGAGTACTTACTACACCCGGACAAATGGGTTTTGACATTATTGTTGCGGAAGGACAATCATTAGGTTCCCCGCTATCTTTTGGTGGACCAACAGTTGGTTGGTTTGCTACAAAGAAAGAATTTGCCCGATTAGTTCCAGGAAGATTAATAGGTGAGTCTAGAGATAAAGATGGAAATAAATCTTATGTTATGACTTTAAGAGCTAGGGAACAAGACATCCGAAGAGAAAAAGCTTCATCTAATATATGTACTAATCAAACTCTTAATGCAATTGGTTCAGCAATTCATCTTTCCTGGCTTGGGCCGGAGGGTATCTTTGAAATGGGATACCATGCTATTCAAAAAGCTAATTATATGAGAAAACAGCTCATAAAAAATGGTTATGTAATTCCTAACGATGATTCAAGTTTGAGAGAGTTCCTACTTGAAGTCAAGTCTGACGCAGCAGAAGTAATTCAAAAAATGTGTGATAAAGGTTTTCTCGCAGGAATTTTATATGATGATAATCACATACTTGTTGCTGTTACAGAAAAACGCAAAAAAATTGAGATCGATAATTATATAGAATCACTATTGGAGGTTGATAATGGTTAGTGGAGGAAACGCAAGTTCATTACCATTAGTTGGTGGTAAGCCTGAACCTACTATAAAAGAATTATCAAGTCCTGGACGTCGTGCATCAAAATTTCCAAAATTAGATGTACCTGAAGTAAAAATCAACCATGAGTCTCTTAAAAAAGAGAAAGCTAGACTTCCTGAAGTATCTGAACATGATTTGGTTATGCACTATTCAAGGCTAGCTCATAGGAACTTTGCTGTAGATCTCGGTTTTTATCCACTTGGATCTTGCACAATGAAATATAATCCAAGGTTTGCAGATTCTATTGCCTCTGATTCTAGATTTGCAAATATGCATCCCTCAATGCCTGAAGAATTTACCCAGGGCTGTTTAAAGGTTTATTACGAAATTGGAAACTATCTGTGTGAAATTACTGGTATGGATGATGCTAGTTTTCAACCACCTGCTGGTGCTTCTGGTGAACTAACAGGGTTATTAATAATTAAAAAATATTTAGAAGTAAACAATATGAATCATAAGACAGAAATTATTGTTCCGGATTCTGCACATGGAACTAATCCAGCATCGGCAAGAATGGCTGGATTTACAGTAGTTGAAGTAGAAACGGATTCACGTGGAATGGTAAATATTGATAAATTAAAAGAGATTGTTAATGATAACACTGCAGGTTTAATGCTTACAAACCCTAATACTGGTGGACTATTTGAGGAAGAAATCCTTACAATTTCACAAATAATTCACAATGCTGGAGGACTTTTATATTATGATGGTGCGAACCTTAATGCAATAGTTGGGGCTTCCAGACCCGGTGACATGGGCTTTGATATAGTTCACTCAAATTTACATAAGACATTTGCCACACCTCACGGAGGTGGTGGACCTGGTTCAGGACCCGTAGCAGTAAAAAGTTTTTTGAAAGAATATTTACCAGGACCAATAGCAGAGAATAAAGATCGTAAATATAACTGGTATCATCCAGAAAATAGTATCGGAAGAATGCACGGATATCATGGAAACTTCTTAGTTACTTTGAGAGCATTAGTTTATATGAAATTACTCGGTAAAGAAGGTCTAGATAAACTCGGTGC
>LULP01000782.1_pt1 | contig 16187 bp, 19 predicted proteins | sample 728111 | NCBI WGS metagenome assembly LULP01 (sample SAMN03860286, study PRJNA289734) | marine metagenome | biome: seawater column; feature: ocean; material: water; isolation source: Red Sea water column Station 149 - depth 25m | place: Saudi Arabia: Red Sea | collected 2011-10-15 | depth 25 m
CCTGTGAGCCTGATCATCATTTCAAGGATGTAAGAAAAGTTGCTCCAACAGCATTTTTATCTGTCGGTCTTAAACATGGGTTGGTGAGTTCTCCCCAAGAGGCAATAAAAAAAGGTTTTGAAATAATGGAAATGGGTGCTGATGCTATTTATTGTTCGCACTCTATTAACCTTATTGAGGCAATGGCAAAGGAGGGAATTCCTATAACAGCTCACGTTGGTTTGGTGCCTAACCTCTCAACTTGGACTAATTTCAGAGCAGTGGGCAAAACTGCAGAAGAAGCATTAAAAGTCTATCAAAACGTCAAAGATCTTGAAAGCGCAGGTGCAGCTTGTGTAGAAGTAGAAGTAGTCCCTGTTGAATTAGCAGATTATATTACGAAAAATACAAAAATGATTACCATGGGAATGTGCTGTGGAGATGTTTGTGATACGCAGTATCTTTTTTGTAATGACATACTTGGTACTAATAAAGGTCATTACCCAAGACATGCAAAAAAATATGTAGATATATTATCTAAAGAAGATGAGTTACAAAAAATAAGGGTTGAAGGATTTAAAATGTTTGTTGATGACGTTAAGAACGGGCAATATCCTGAAGATAAACATTTAATAAAAATGGAAGAAAAAGAACTAGATATTTTTTTAAATAAAATTAAATAAGATGAAAAAAAACTTTTTCAGAAAAGTTGCTTTTGGTTTAAGTCCCAATGAAAAAATAAACGAAGATCCCTTAAATTGGGCTAAACAACAATTTGATACTGTGCCAAAATTTGTTTGGGAAAAAAAACTTCCTAATCTTGAAGAACAACGAGACAGATATGGCAAATGGTAACTTTTTTGCGATTAGTGAAAAGGATTTTTTAGCAAGTTTTTCTACAGGTGTTTATCAGCGAGAGATTATTCGACCTAATATGGTGAATACTTTTGAAGATTTAGTTTATTCAGTGACTACATCATGGTGCATGCTTCATCACCTTGATAACGCAGAGAATATAGGACCTAACTCAATAGAAGGTTTGAGGGAAAATTCAGATAGTGATAATGAAAATGTAGGTCTCAATGAAAATCATGCAAGAGAACTACTAGAACTCCATACACTCTCACCTGATGGGAAATACTCTCAAAAAGATGTAATCGAGATGGCAAAGGTTATGACAGGTTGGCGACACTTATGGAATAATAAAAAATTAGAGGCAGGTCCTATTAAATTTCAACCTGAATATCATGAACAAGGACCATATAAAATTTTAGGAAAAATTTACGACATCAAAGATTTTAATACTGTTAATCAAGGAAAAGAGTTAGGAATAGTAATTAAAGATCTAGCTAACCACCCAGCTACTATTAGGCATGTAGCAAGAAAGCTATGCCAGCATTATATTTGTGATGAACCAACAGAGGAAATGATTGCAAGTATTGTTAAAAAATGGAAACAAAATGATGGCAATTTAATTGAAGTTCACAAATCAACTATGGAGGCAGTATTTGATTATGGTTCAAATTATCAAAAATTTTCAATGCCAGAATTGTGGCTTTTACAAAACTCAAGGATGTTAGGACTAAATTATATTTATTTGTTTCCCAAAGGTTTTGAGTTTAATGGATCTAGACCTAGTAGAAGTCATAGGTTGGTTAAGGATATACTGTGGGAAATTGGTCATCCCATTTATCGAGCTAAACAACCTAATGGTTTTATTGATCTTGAAGATGAATGGCTGTCACCTTTTATGCTGATCGGTTTGCTATTTTTGCAAATAGTCCTGAGGTAATGAGAGTATGAATTGTACTAGAAGAAGTTTTTTAAAAGGTAGTTTAGCAACTATTTTCTTTTCAAATTTTAATATCCCACTTTATGGGTCTATTTCAAATCCTAAAAAAAATCTTGTAATTATAAGTCTCAGAGGCGGAATGGACGGTTTAACTGCTGTACCCGTTAATGACATCCTTATCAACAAATACAGATCTGATTTAATTTTAAACAATAAATTAAAACTTAATTCAGATTTTTCTTTGCATCCTAAATTAAAAACACTTCATAATTTATGGTCTCAAAATTTAGCAGCTGTTATTCATGCAACAAATGTACCCTACACAGGAAGATCTCATTTTGATGGACAAAATATAATGGAAACAGGTGCCTTAAAAGCTTACACCAAAAAAACAGGTTGGTTAGGAAGGGGAATGAAATCATCAGGTCTATATGGTTCAAGTCTCGCCTTAAGTTTACCAATGCCACTTTTACTGAGAGGAGTTGAGGGAAATAACAATTATTTTCCTACTTGGATGCACCTTCCAAAAAGAGAGGTTATTGAAAAAATAACAAGAGCTTATGATGGAATTGAGCATGACAAACTTCAGGAGGTTTACAATGTAATAATGAATAGACCTCTTACTATGCAAGGTGGAGATGAATCTCTAGATAGCCTATCAAAAAGAACAGCTAAAATTTTAAAAGATCCTCTTGGTCCAAAAGTGGCTGTTTTCGATATTGAGGGCTTTGATACACATACAGCTCAAGGGACGGACAATGGTGAACATGCAGATAATCTTCATGATATAGATTTAATTATTAAAAACCTCCATACTGGTATGGGAAGTGATTTTAATAACACATTAATATTGACGCTCACAGAATTTGGAAGAACAGTAGAACAAAATGGCGGAAACGGAACAGAACATGGTTATGGTTCAGCTATTTTAATGGCAGGAGGACTATTGAAAAAATCTCAAGTTTTTACTGATTGGCCAGGTTTAAAAAAAAATAGTTTATTTGAAGGAAGAGATCTTAACAGCACTATTGATGCCAGATCAATATATGCTTCTGCCATGTCTAGTGTATTTGATACTGATTTTGAAAAAATAAAAAGAGAAGTTTTTTGGGAACAAAATATAAAAAATTATTCTGAAAATTTATTCAAATCATAATTTAAATTGAGTCTAAATATAATTCAATATCCAACTCAGTAACAGCACTTGCAACTTTATTATAATTACCAGTAGTCTGTTTGTCAGCATTTATTTTATTAGTTAATCCTTTTTTAATTGCTGAAACAACCGTTAATGCAACTAAATATGGATTTGCATCTACACCAGAAACTCTGTGTTCAATTCTTCTATTATGAGAGTTGCTGGTGGGTATTCTAAAAGCCACAGATCTATTATCTATACCCCAATTGGGTCTAGTGGGAGCATAAGAGCCTAATACAAATCTTCTCCAACTATTTGCATTTGGAGCAAATATTAACATACTCTCACCCATATATTTTGAAAGCCCTCCAAGAGCATAATTAAGTTTCTTACTAATTTTTTCTTTATTCTTCTCAGCAAAAATATTTTTGCCTTTTTTGTCATACAATGAAATATGAAAGTGCATACCAGAACCAGTTATATTCTCCATCGGTTTTGCCATAAAGCATGCTGTCACACCATGCGCTCTTGCTTGTGCTCTAATAATTCTCTTTAATCTTAAAATATCATCAGCTGCTTTCAATAATGAGCTTTGATGTTTAAGAGTAAGTTCATATTGACCAGGTGCGTATTCTGAAATGATAGTTTCAGCATCTACTTTTGCAAGTTTTGTGGCTTTATATATATCATCTATTAGTGGCATCATACCATGAAGGTGATCAACTGAGTAAACATCTGTTTTTTTAATTGAAGCTTTTTTTCCAATTATAGATTTTGCTGGCTTAAGTTTTCCATACTCATCCAGTTCATTTGAAACTAGAAAAAATTCTAATTCAAATGCTCCAAAACAAGAGATACCATCTTTTTTTAATTCTTGTATTTTATTTTCCAAAACATTTCGTGGGTCAGTTAATAGTTTATTACCTTCAATATCATACATGTTCATGAATAATTCACCTCTTGGTGGTTTGCTGTTATGCAATAACTTAAGTGATGATGGTATAGGCCAAGCTTTTATGTCACCATCACCCTGCTCTAAAATCAATCCTGTTTCAGGTGTATCCTCACCAGTAATATCCATTCCAAGTAATGAAAGAGGAAATTGCCTACCTGACTTATACAAATTTAATAACTCATTTCTTCTAATTATTTTTCCACGACCTACACCATTACAATCATGCATTACAATATCGAATGATTTTACTTGTGTATTTCTTTTCAGAAAATTTTGTGCTTCAGATAAATAATTTTTAGTTTTCATGACAAATATTTATAATATAAAAATATTAATATAAACTTTATGTCTAAACTACAGTTAATCTATTTCAATCTTAGAGCTTTGTGTGAGGCTCCAAGGATGATGCTACATACTGCGGGTATCGAATATTCATATGAAATGGCATGGGATTATTTTAAAAAACCATGGGGTGATGTCAAAAAAGAGGTGATTTTTCATAAATTACCTTTGCTTGTTATAGATGAGAAAATTGAAATATGGCAAAGCAATACTATCTCAAGATATATAGCTAAACTTACAAACAATACCCCCAATAATGAGGAAATGGTAGCATATGCTGACTCTATATTTGAGTCTGCCCATGATTTATTTTTTCCTTTAAATCCAACAATAAATGTTTGGGTTGGTGAAATGCACTTAAAGAATAAAAAAAATCTTTTAGATGAAATTTTACCCAAAGCTTTTACAAATTTTGAAAAGTTACTAAGTAAATATGAAGGTAATTTTTTTTTAGGAGAAAGAGCATTTTATTGTGACTTTAATGTTTATCATCATGTTTCACTAGCATTGCTATTAGATGATAAAATTTTAGATAACTTTCCAAAGTTAAAAAAATTTATGAGCGATTTTGAAAAGATTCAAGGTATTTTAGATTATCTGGAGTCAAGACCCAAACTTATTGGAATTGGTACTTGGCCAAAAGTAGTAATTGATGGTATAGAATACACATCTGGCACTAATCCCGATTACAAATATCAATAAAAGTGTTATGCTAAGTTTTATGGCCCGCTGGCAGATTGGTTATGCAGAGGACTGCAAATCCTTGTAGCTCGGTTCGATTCCGGGGTGGGCCTCCACTACTTCATTTCATCAATTATTTTTTTTAAGGTTCTTGATGTAAGATCTAGAATTCTTTTTCCTTTATCTGCAGAGGATTTTGTAGGATTGCCAATTATACCTGTCTTGGACAAATCTTTTGTATTCCAAGCTCTTTTAATTGTTCTTTCATAAGAAATTATTTTTTTAGATTTAAAGTCAGATGAGAGTTTGTTTCTTTTAATTTTATTTAATTTTATCAATTCTGGATAAAGGTGGAGCATTATTGATGTTTCAAATTCACCTCCATGATATCCATAAAGTAATTCCTTTTTTGGAATAATTTTTTCAAAACCTTTAAATAAAAAATAATGTGCCTTAACAATATCGACAGCTTTATATCTACTTTTAATTTCTTTAGCAGCTATATCTAAGTGACTAATTTGTCCGCCATGACTATTTAAAAAGATAAATTTTTTATATCTACGAATACATAACTCACCAACTATGCTGATAATATAATCAATATAATTTGTAGATTTCGAGGATAGAGTGCCCTCAAAGCTATTATGCTCACTCGCTGAACCTATAGAGATATTTGGTAGAATTAAATATTTATTAAGTTTGGGATATTTCTTAACAAAAGTATTTAAAATTCCATCTAATATCAATTTATCAGTACCTGATGGAAGGTGTTCTCCATGTTGTTCTACAGATGAAAATGGGAGAATAAGTATTTTATTTTTACCTAATTTACTAATATCTGCTGATGTTAAATCGGACCAAAACTTTGATAGCATAAGTGATATTTAACATTTATATAATTATTATGGAAACTTATTCTCTATGGCTTAAGAATGAAAATAAACCAATTATTAAGAAAAAAATACTAAGCTATAAAAAAAATTCTAAAACTGTTCTTGTAAAAACTCTTTATTCAGGAATTAGTAAGGGTACTGAGAGATTAGTAGCATCTGGTAATATTAGCAAAGATCAGTTCGATATAATGAAATCTCCTTTTCAAGAGGGATCTTTTTCTTTTCCAATTAAATACGGTTACATTAATGTTGGTAAAATAGTTGAAGGCCCAAAAAAATATTTAAATAAAAATACATTCTGCCTTTACCCTCATCAGTCACTATTTAAGATTGATATAAATAATGTGAATATTTTAAAAGGTAATGGTGATATTCGAAAATATTTACTAACAGCAAATATGGAAACAGCTATTAATATCTTTTGGGATACTCAAGCAAAATTAAATAACAAAATATTGATAATAGGGATGGGCTCTGTTGGTATTTTAACTGCCTACTATTATAAATTACTAAAATTTAAAAATGTCTTTATTACTGACATAAATATTAAAAAGAAGAAATTTGCTAATATTTTAGGACTAAAATTTATTAATTTTAAAAAAATTAAAGATTTAGATGTTATAATTAATACAACATCTAATTATGATGTATTAAACCAATCACTAAAAAAATTAAATTTAGAGGGAAAATTTATTGAGGCTAGTTGGTATGGAAATAGAAAAGGTCATATAAATTTAGGAGGTAATTTTCACTCAAAGAGATTAAAAATTATTGGATCTCAAGTTTCAAATATTCCAAAATATTTATCAAAAAAATATGATTATAAAAAAAGATTGAATTTAGCAATTAATGCTTTATCTAATAACCAACTTCTTAAATTAATAAACACTGAAAGTGACTTTAAGGATCTAGAGAAAGATTATATTTCAATATTAAATAATCCAGAAAGCATAATGCATGCTATAAAGTATTAAAATGTATTCAATTACTGTTCGAAATAATATTTTAATTGCACATTCTCTCCCGGGTGAGGTTTTTGGACCAGCACAGAATATGCATGGAGCGACCTACATAGTTGATGCTGAGTTTTATGCAAAAGAGATTAATAAATATAACATTATTATGGATCTCGGGGTTGTAACAGAAATTCTCTCCGACGTATTAAAATTTTATAGTTATAAAAATTTAGACGAAGTTGAAGAGTTTAAAAATATAATTACCTCTACGGAATTTCTTGCTAAAGATATTTTTGATAGAATATGCGATAAATTACAAAAAGATTACTTAGAAGATTTTAACAAGTTGCATAAAATTAAAATTATTTTAACTGAGTCAAATGTAGCTTGGGCTTCTTATGAACAAGAGATCAGTAATACACAATAAATCTTATTATTTTATTTATCCGGGTGATATTAATACAAAAACAGGCGGTTACATTTATGAAAAAAATATATTAAAAAGAGCAAAAAAAATTAAATTTAATTTAAATACTATCAAACTTGCTAACAGCTTTCCCTTTCCTAAAGAAAATGACTTAAAAAATCTAAAAAAAACTTTAGATAAATTACCTGATAATGCAGTACTAATTTTTGATGGATTAGTTTTTGAGTGTATTGATAGTATAATAAACTATTTAGATAGATTTGTAGTAATAGCTCTTATACACCACCCTCTTTATCTAGAATTTAATGGTAATCAAAGTCAATTTTTTCTTAAGAACGCTAAAAAATTATATAAGAAAACGAAAAAAATAATTGTCACTTCAAGTGATACTAAACAACTAATTTTTGAAAAATTTAAAATTAATAAGCGAAAAATTCAAGTTGTAGAGCCTGGAATAGAAAAATTAAAAAAATATAAATTAAAAAGGGATAAAAATATAAATTTACTATCTGTAGGAAGTATTATTGAGAGAAAAAATTATCATTATCTGTTAAACGAATTAAGATACATGGATAAAATAAAATTAAATATTGTAGGAGATATAACTAGAGAGAGTAAATACTATAATAGATTACTAAAAATTATAAGTAATTATAGATTAAGTAAAAAAGTTAAGTTTCATAGTAATGTATCGACTAATTTATTATCAAAACTATATTCTAAGTGTGACTTCTATGTCTCAGTAAGTAAATATGAAGGTTTTGGTATGTCACTTGCTAATGCCCTTCAACTCAAAAAAATGATTATTACATATAAAACTAAAACAATTATGAGTACTCTAAAAAAGGATGGAATTATCTACTTAAATAATTTTAAAGAAAAAAGTTTATCAAAATTAATTACTAAAAATGCATTTAATTCAGATTTATCAAAAAAATTATCACAAAATAAGAGAAAATTTTTAACACCAATACAATCTGGGGATCTTTTTATCAAGATAATAAAAGATGCATAAATTTAATAATGATTGGCTATTTCTTCGTGAGAAAATTGATAAAGTTTCAAGAAATAAAAAAATTATAGAAAAAATTAATAAATATTTTCAAGACTACAAAATATTGTCTATCGCTGATTTAGGTTGTGGAACAGGTTCCAACTATAGATATATGTACCCTAAACTTAAAAAAAGGCAATCATGGGATATGATAGACATATCATTTGAGTCAATTAAAGAATTTAAGTACGATATTATTACAGGATCTGCGTATTTAGATATAATGCCAAAAAATTGGTATTTAGAATTTAAAAAACAAAATCTAAATACAAAAGTTATATATTTTTCGATTAATTATGATGGATTTTTTAAATTCCACCCAAAACATAATGATGATCAATACGTTTTAAATCTATTTAATAAAGATCAGGAGTCAGATAAAGGTATTGGGCAAAAAGCAGTTGGTAAAAACTGTAGTCAAATAATTAATAAATTGTTTTCTAAGTCACACAAAACATTTGTTTTTGACTCGAGTTGGGATGTATCAAAGAATAAAAAATTTCAAAATATGTTTTTAGATTTTTGTGAAAATATACTTGAAAAAAATAAGATATCATTAGATAGATGGTTAGATTTTAGAAGGGAAAATATTAAAAAAAATAAATCAAAATTATTTCTAAGAAATAAAGATTTTTTAGCTTTAAAACTCTAAACTTACTATTATTTCTTCGCCAAATTTATAAATTTTATTTTTTGTTCTAATAACTTTTTTTAAATTTGTTATAGGTTTTATATTTATAGAATTAATACCAGAACCAATAATTGTAGGTGCTATTATAAATTGCATAATATCTAATAATTTATTCTCAAGAAATTTAGATATAGTTTTAGAACCACCTTCTACTAATACGAACTTAAAACCTAAATTATTTATATGTTTGTATATAAGATTTGTGAAATTTCTTTCAGGTAATTTATAAATTTGTGTATTATTTAAATTCTTTTTAATATTAGAGTGTGTAAATATGATATTTGAAAAACCATCTTTAAATATTTGATAGTTATTTGTTAATTTTAGAGATGGATCTATAATTATCCTCTGAGGATTTGAGCCCTTAATTGCTCTTGTAGTGAGCAAGGGATTATCTTTTTTTATTGTATTTACACCAACTATAACTGCATCACACATTGAACGAAGACTATGAAGGTATGAAATACTATTTTTATCATTAATGTAATGAGAATTGCCGTTTAAAAGTGCAATTTTACCGTCTAAGCTTTGTCCAATTTGACCGATATAAAATTTTTTTTTTATCATCAATATTGGTAACAAAATTTGTGCTATTTCATTTATTTTTTTTTCAATCTTACAATTAAAATTAACGCCATTTTTATCAATTAAAATATGATTGGTTTTAGAATGTTGACTAAGTACAAACGATTTGTTAATTAAATCAATTCTTAAGATATTTGATTTTTTTTGTTTTTTTACAAATTCAAATAGTGAAGAAATATTATGCTTTGTTATCATTTTTCATCTGTATCAAGTACTATTGAGTATATATATAGTCTATGAGTTTAAAATCAAATTTTGGCACATTTATTGATAGAGCTATCAATGAGCTTAGAACAGGAAGACCAATAGTTATTAAAGAAAATAAAAATTATTGGATGTTCTTTAATATTGAACATTCGGACAATAAAATTCTAAATCAATTCAATCAATACCTACAAAAAGACAAATATCTTTTAATCACAAAACAAAAAGCAAAATCAATATTTGAAAATAAAGTATCAACAAATATTTATTTAAAAATAAATGAAAAAATATCAAACAAATCTTTATTAAGTTTATTCATTAACCCTTTATCTGATCAAAATAAAATATTATTTAAAGATGAGCCTTATATCAAAAGTAAAGACTTCCATAATGTCTGTTTAGATATAGCCAAAAATGCGAAGGTAATACCGTCACTTGTATTTAAAAAAATTAATTCTAAATACTATAAAAATATTGATAATCTAATATTACAACTTGGTCTATTAAGATTTAACCATAAAGAGTTAAAAAATCAGAATAAATTTATAACTAATAGTATCAGATTAGTTTCAAGTGCAAATGTGCCTTTACCAAATGTTGCATCTACTACTTTTAATATTTTTAAGTCATATATTGGTGCTAGAAGACATATCGCGATCATAATTAAACCAAAAAATTTAAAACAACCAACAAACCTTAGAATTCACTCAGCTTGTTTTACTGGGGATATATTTCACTCTAGAAAATGCGATTGCGGAGAACAATTAAATAACTCTTTAAACTATATGGTTAAAAATAAAGGAGGTATTATCCTTTATTTAGATCAAGAAGGGAGAGGTATAGGACTAGCCAATAAAATGAGGGCATATTCTCTTCAGTCAAAAGGCTTGGATACTATTGATGCTGATCACAACATAGGTTTTTTAGATGATGAAAGAGATTTTAATATTGCCGCTAAGATACTTAAGTTATTAAAAGTAAATAAAGTCAATATTATCACAAATAATTTTACAAAAGTCTCTTCTCTTAAAAAAGCTGGTATTAAAATTGCCAAGCAAATAAATACAAAACCTACAATTAACAAATTTAATAAGAATTATTTTAAAACAAGAGTAAAAAAAACAGGTTACGGTTTTAAAAATTTAGACTAAATTTTAGTCAAAGTCTCCTCGTTCTAATCTATCTTCGTATTCATTGGAGGACTCGGAAATAGTATTAAGCTGTTTTTTAGTCATAATTTTTAGAGTTTTTTTTATAGCAAGTTGGTAAGTATGTAACTTTTCAACAATATTTCTTTCGCTGGTGTTTCTCATCATTTGACTTAGGGCTCTATTTAGCTCAGTAAGTCTGCCTAACAGCGTATTATCGTCATTATTATCATCATCGTAATACATTATTGAATATTATAATAATTTTGGAGATCATAAATAAAATAATTAAATAAATAACTTAACGATTTATTTTTTTTTTCTATAAAATAATAATCCAATTATAATTATCCCAATACCTATAATCATCAGAAGTTCACCTGCATTCCAAAACCATATTAAGAATTCCATTGAGTTATTTTTCTATGTCTTCATCAAATATTTCATCTATTGGCACTTGTATACTATTGACCAGTTGATTTGTTTTTGCTGCAAGAGCTACAATATTTAAAAATTCTGAATGTTCGTCTTCAGTCATCCCAAGTTTTTTTGCTGCAGCTGTGTGTGAGTGTGTGCAATACGAGCAATTATTTGTTATAGAGACTGCCATATAAATCATTTCTTTAGTTTTATTTGGAATTATGGTTTGTTTAACCATTAAATCTTTAACATCACTCCAAACATTTTTTAGTAATTGAGGGTCGAATGCTAAATATTTCCAAAAATTACCTATATAAGTTGTGTTTCTTGATTGTTTAATATCTTCATAGACTTCCTTTATAATTGGATGATTATCATCATCAGTTCTTTTAATTGTGCTCACCAGTGGTCCCTTTCTTTATTATAATTGATATATAGTCATTAAATCATAATATCCCTCTTGTTTTGATTAATTTTATAAATAAAAATACAAATTTATTAATATTTGGCTTTCTAATAGCATTCGCATCAGGATTTGGACAAACATTTTTTATCTCTCTTTTTAGTGAAGATTTTAGAGAAACATTTAACTTAAGTAATACTCAATTTGGCAGTCTGTATTCAATAGCTACAATTTTAAGTGCGTTAACTATTATATGGGCTGGCAAACTTATAGATACGGTCTCTCTTAAAAAATATACTTTAGCAATTGTATTAGGTCTTTCGATAACATGTTTTTTTGCAAGTATTGTGTTTAATGTAATTCTTCTTTTTTTTGTAATTTATTTTTTAAGACTTTTTGGACAAGGGCTTATGGGACACACTTCAAGAACAACCATGGCAAGATACTTTAAAGCTAATAGAGGAAAAGCATTAGCTATATCTGGATTTGGTTTTTCTTTTGGTGAGATGATCTATCCATTTGTAGTAGTAATTTTAATATTAACTTTTGGCTGGAGAATTACCTGGTTTAGTTCATCTGTATTTATAATATTATTTTTCGGAGTATTTTTATACTACCTATTAAATAAAAATAATTTTAAAAGTGAAACTGGGTTTGAGAATGAAGGTATACAAAATTCATTTTCATGGAGAAGAAGAGATGTCTTAACAGATCTTAAATTTTATCTTTATTTACCTCTTACATTATTTATGTCATTTACAGTAACTGGTTTTTTATTTCATCAAGTTTTTATTGGGCAATTAAATAATTGGACAATGTTAGATATTGCACAAAGTTTTATTTTTTATGCAATCTGTGGAATTGGTGGTTCATTAGTTTCTGGTTTGTTAGTCGATAAATTTTCTGGTAGGAGTGTAATCACATTTCACTTAATTCCCATGGCTTTAATATTTATTGTGATGTTATTTTCAAATCATATATTTGTATTATATCTTTACATGGCAGGTCTTGGATTATCAAATGGCTTTACTGAAAATATGTCTAATTCTTTGTGGGCAGAAATGTATGGAGTCAAAAACCTAGGTGCAATAAGGGCCCTTTTAACATTTTTTGGTGTTTTGGCCTCAGCAGCCTCCCCTTTCTTATATGGATTGATATTGGATGAGACAAATTCGATAAACACCTTGATCTATATGAGCCTTGCCTTAATAATTATTTTTTCTTCTATGAGCTTTATAGGTAATAAAATTAAATAAAATAACCTTTTTTAAAAGCCTCAATAGCTATCAAAGCACATCCTTTAGCATCTGATAATGCATCGTGATGATTTAATGGAATTCTTAAATTTTTACATACTGTATTTAGTTTATTGTTTTCAAATTCCCAATATTTTCTTGCGATTGCAACAGTATCTTTAAATTCTTGTTTAGGTAGGTCGATATTATAAAAATAACAACATGAGTGCAGGACAGATCGATCAAAAGGAGCATTATGTGCAAAAAAGTAATCAACAGCTGATAATTCACTCTTAATTTGGCGCCACACTTTATCAAATGTTTTAGCTTTCTTTAACATATCCCATGTTAAACCATGAATATCTGTAAAATGAACTTCAGGTTTAGGTGGTCTTATTAAATGGGAGACTTTTTTTATAATTTTTGTTTTATTAAATATTACATATCCAATAGCACATGCTGATGTTCTCTCACTTGTGGCTGTTTCAAAATCTATGGCTGCAAATATTTGCATTAAAATAATTGATCAATTTGATTTTGATATTTTTTTTGTACTTCATGTCTCCTAACTTTCATTGTGGGAGTCATTAGGTTATTTTCAATACTAAAAGGCTCATCAATAAAGATAAACTTTTTTATTTTTTCTGGTTGAGTTAAGTCTTTATTTACTTCATCAATATATCTTTGAATATCTTCATCACTAGATTTACTCTCTGAGTTTAATACTAATAATGCTGCAATATAATTCTTTTGTTCACCAAAGACACAGGCTTGTTCTATCTCAGGAGATAAAGTTAATAGATTTTCAATCTTAGATGGTGCAATATTATCACCTCCTAGAGAAACTATTATATCCTTTTTACGATCTGTAATTTTAAGATAATTGTCCTCATCAAATTCACCAATATCCCCCGTATGGAGCCAACCATCTTTTATTGTTTGCTCAGTAGCTTCTTTATTATTCCAATAGCCCAGCATAAGGTTCTCCCCTTTAACTAATATTTCACCATCTTCTGCTAATTTAACTTCAACTCCAGGAAATATAGGACCAACTGTATCAACTTTTACTTTATTTAATAAATTGCAGCTTACAACTGGTGAGGTTTCTGTTAAGCCATAACCTTGTAAAGTCTTTAAACCAAGGGCATTAAGCGCCTCCCCTACTTGACTATCAAGAGGTCCTCCACCTGATATAAAAGCCTCTAATCTGCCACCAAAATTATTTTTTACTTTTTTTCTGACTAATTTATCTAATATTAGGTTAATTATATTTTCACTAAAACTTAATTTAATATTTTTAAATTTTTTTGTTCCTAGCTGGATAGTCTTATTAAATAAATTTTGTTTAAAATTAGACTGATTTTTCAGATTAATCTTCATTTTTGCATGCAGATTATTATAAAATCTTGGAACAGCAGTCATTATATGAGGTTGTGCAATTTTTACTGTAGGCAGAAGTGTTTCAATACTTTTATTATAAAATACTTTTGCTTCTAAAATAATCTGAACAAATTGAACTGCATGTTCATATGAATGAGATAAAGGTAACCAAGTAAGAAAGGTTAAATCTGGACTCTTTATAGTTTTAAGAAGTTCATACGCTCCTTCACAATTACTTAATATGCCCCCATGACTTAAAATAACACCTTTCGGTAATCCTTGTGTACCTGACGTGTAAATAATGCAAGCTGGATCTGTGCGCTTAATTTCTTTAATTTTTTCTCTGTTATTAACATTATTGTCATCTGTTAAGTCATTTAAAAATATTAAATTTGAAATTGAATTATTTTCAAATTTATCAAAACATAAGATAAATTTGAAATTATATTTAACTTTTTAGAGTCATTTAAAATATGCTCGAAATCTCTAGATGTATAAGTTGTATAGTTAGGGACACAGATAAGTTTATTTGACATTATAGCGATATCAGAGGCCATCCACTCAGGTCTATTTTCTGAAACCAATAAAACTCTCTCTAATTCACCTAAATATTTGTTTGCTAAAAAATTGTGTATTTTCTTTGTTAGATTTTTTGTCTCTAACCAACTCATTGAGACAACTTGATTGTTTGAGTCGAGTTTTAGTAAGTGTTGATTATTTTCGTTCTTTTTTGCTTGAAAATAAAATAGTTCTGGAAGATTATTAAATTTATTCATCATTAATTATAGTTTCATAAAACTCATCCATCTTATTCATTAAATTTTCATCATAAGTTACTAAATGTTCATTCTCATCAACGAAATAACTACTTTTAGGTGAATTTGCTAATTTGTACATTTTTTCACCCATTCTAAATGGAACAATATCATCTCCTGTGGCGTGCATAATAAATATAGGGGAAATAACGTTTTTAATCTTTTTGTCACTTAAATACTTATCTTTAAGCATGATTGAAACAGGAAGGTATGGATAATGAAATTTAGCAGCATCAATCATTGAAGTAAATGGCGCCTCCAGAATTAGACCCTTAAAATTATTATTCTGGGCTATTTCTATACTAACAGCAGTTCCTAAAGATTCTCCATAAATAATGATGTCCTTTTTAGAAATATTTTTTTCTTCAAGCCATTTTATAGCACTTCTAGCGTCATCATATAAACCATCCTCAGTAGGTTCACCATCATTACCGCTATATGATCTCCAAGAAATAAGTAAAATATTTTGGTCATATTTTGATAACTTGTTAATTTTATAAAATCTATTTTCAATAGGACCAGCATTACCGTGAAACATTAGTAATGTAGTTTTAGTATTAGATGGATGTTTATAAAAAATTGACCTTAATTTTATATTTGAGCTATTTTCAATAAATACTTGTTCCGCAGGAATGATTAGTAATTCATCATCATAATTATCAATTTGAGGGACATAAAGAAGAGATCTTTGTTTTGTATAAACATAAAAGATAATTAAAAAGTATATAAATAGTAATATTAAGATAATCTTGATTGTTAATGAGTAATTCATTTAATTCTGTAAATAAACTTATCAAAATATCCTTGGGCAGATTGAGGAAATTTTTTTAATTTAGAAAAATTAATTTTTGATTTTTTATATTTGTAAAAAATATGGCCGATAGAAGGTATATTTTTATTTAAGGTACCTGTTGATATTGAGATATAATCATCTGAAGATTTTTTTTGAAAAAATAATGAACTTCCACAAATTGAACAAAAACCTCTTTTATAATGTTTACTAGAAACAAACCATTTTAAAGTTTTTTTACTTTTAAAATTTAGATTTTCTTTTTTTACTTTTGTATAAGAACTAAATTCAGCATTTGA
>LULP01000907.1_pt2 | contig 16176 bp, 15 predicted proteins | sample 728111 | NCBI WGS metagenome assembly LULP01 (sample SAMN03860286, study PRJNA289734) | marine metagenome | biome: seawater column; feature: ocean; material: water; isolation source: Red Sea water column Station 149 - depth 25m | place: Saudi Arabia: Red Sea | collected 2011-10-15 | depth 25 m
AATGCAGATTGACACGAAAATAGACCATTTCTTTTGGCCCACCGAGACCTACAAGGTCAGAGCTAAGCGCAACAAGTGGGCAATATTATACAGTACTTTTCTCAATATTGCTATATGTAGGATAACAGCGCAAAACACTAATCATCAGAGTTTGGTAGGTTTTGCTTTGACCATTTTGCAGCAATGACACCGCACACCATCAGTTGAATTTGATGAAAAATCATGATCGGCAAAACCAACATCCCCATCGGCTGCCCTGCAAATAAAATTTGTGCCATTGGCACACCACTTGCCAATGTCTTTTTTGAACCACAGAAAAAAGTAGTGATCTGATCTTGACGGTTAAAGCCAAGCCATTTTGGAATATAAAAGGCAAGCAACATAATAGCCGTGAGCAATACCGAACATGAAAGGATTAAATAAAATAATGTCAACGCATCAAGCTGTTGCCACAATCCTGCAATCACCGCACTGCTAAACGCACCGTAAACGACCATCAAAATACTGCCTTGATCAAACGCTTTGACCAGCTTCGGCACTTTGAGCATATACGGATAAATCCATGTACGAAGTAACTGACCTAAAATAAAAGGTACTAAAAGCAAAGCGACAATTTTAAGGATGGAACTGGTCGGATCGTAAGCATGATTGGTTTGACCCAAAATAAAAAAACCAACCAAAATCGGCGTAATAAACATCCCGATAATATTGGAAAATGATGCACTACATACCGCCCCTGCGACATTGCCACCTGCTACCGAAGTAAAGGCAATTGAGGACTGTACTGTCGACGGCAAAAAGCACATAAACAGAAAGCCAAGATATAAGGCGTCGCCGAGCAAAGGTTGCAAAATCGGTTTGGATAAAATGCCTAATAGCGGAAAAACAATAAAAGTAAAGGCAAACACAAGACTGTGCAGACGCCAATTCATCATGCCCTGAATCACTGCCTCACGAGAGAGCTTGGCACCATGTAGAAAAAATAAAATGGCGATCGCAATCGTCGTCAGCGTATTAAACCCATCCGCCCACTGCCCTGAAATCGGTAAAATACTGGCAAGTAAAACCATTAAAACCAGCAATATCGTAAAGCGATCGACCGCCAAATATTTCAACACAATCTGTACCCCAAACAAAAAATTAAAGGCAATAAAAAACTCGGCATTGATCATAAACGCCGAGTTTAAAAAATCAAGTCAAGTCTTAGTTGTTTCGAGCATTATGATCTTGTTGAATCAATTCCACCTTATATCCATCAGGATCTTCGACGAATGCAATCACTGTGACGCCGCCTTTCATCGGCCCTGCTTCACGCACAACATTGCCGCCACGTTTCTTGATCTCTTCGCAGGCTTGGTAAGCATCCTCTACACCAATGGCAATATGTCCATAGCCATCACCCAAATCATAGCTCGACGTGTCCCAGTTATGCGTCAGCTCAAGTACGGTATGATCGGATTCATCGCCATAACCAACAAAAGCTAGGGTAAATCGCCCTGTTTCATAGTCTTTTTGACGAAGCAATTTCATGCCAAGCACTTCAGTGTAAAACCGCAATGACTTTTCCAAATTGCCGACGCGTAACATAGTATGGAGCATACGCATAATGTTTTCCTCACGATTGGGTGATTGGGGTTGAATTAATGATTAGCCTGTTGACTTTCATGTTGTCTAAGCAGTTTTGCCACCCAAACTACAAGAATCAAAATCGGAATACCAATCAATGTCGTCATCAAAAAGAAATTCGGATAACCGATATTGGTCACGATCGTACCAGAATAACCACCAATAATTTTTGGGGTCAAAGTCATCAGCGAGCTAAATATCGCATACTGAACCGCAGTAAAAGATACACTGGTCAAGCTCGATAAAAATGCAATAAATGCCGCACCTGCAAGCCCCGATGCCAAGTTATCCATGACGATCGCCATATATAACCAAAACTTACTGTATTCTTTCACTACTTTTCCTGAAATGATTTGTTTAGTATCAGCGTTTTCAGTACCACTTCCATTTTCGCTTAAAATCATCGGCAATGGATCAATCAGGTTATTCAACTGATAAGATTGCTTTGATTGATTTGCCAAAGTTGCGTCTGTTTGATCTGATCCTAATTCATCGTCTACAGGCTCACCTTCAACTTGATAACCTGTTTGGCTTTTGAAGATTTCCCCATCGATTTCATAGGTCGCCATCATCGATTTCATGGTCGCATTAGCAAGTTTTTCACTCGGTATCGCTACGGTAAAGTTGCCTTGCATATCCACTTTTGCATCTAAAATTTCATTTGCCACATCGACTTTGACCCGATTATTTTGCTGAATTTCATCAGCAGTCAAGCCAAGCACTTGCCCTTCGATCACCACACTTTTATCCAATTCATTGTTGTTTAAAATGCCATCACGAGTCAGCGGTAAAAAGTGAATTTGCACACGTTCAACCAGCGACTGTGCATGTGTAAATCCAACTGAATAAGGTAAATAACGCTCAACTTGATAAGACTGATCTTGATAAGCCACTTGGGTCACGATCTGTCGATCTTGCTCTAAAACTTGCTGTGGTATAGCAACTTTCCAAAAGCCAACTTCATCGGTGTCGGTCTGATACTGCTGCCCTGCTACCGATACCGCAACCTGCGTGGTCGGCACGCCCGATTTCACCAAGGCAATAAAAATCAAATTGGTACTGCTCGCCAATATCGCACCAATAAACATCACTTTCATGATATTAAAACGCTGTGAAAGCAAACCACCTAAGAAGCCACCAATCAAGGTAAAAATTACCCCGTAAATTTTCACAGCTTCGGCAATTTGTTCTTTGCTAAAGTTCATGTCTTGATAAAAGACATTAGAAATCACACCAGCGACAATATCGGAAATACGGAAAAACCCGATCAACAACAAGAGAACCAAAGCAAGCTTTACGCCATAACGCTTGAAGAAATCTGCAATCGGCGACACCCAAGTTTGAACCAATAAATCGCACTGCAGCAAGCATAAATGCTAAAAATGGATCGTCCACAGTGATCATTGCTAAGGCTTTACCCAGATAAATAAAACCAAAGACAAAGCTGATCACCGCACAGAAAAAGACAAAAACCAAGCGTAAATAATCGACTCTTTTATAGGTTTTATAGACACGATCAACTTTCGGTTCGCGCACAATCAGCGTCGTGATCACCCCAATGATCATCACCGCCGCCATGATCCAATAGGTCTGTTGCCACGCCTCGTAGATATATTTCCCTTTTGCTGTGCCAAATCCTGCAGCGATAAACAACGCCCCTGCACCTGCAATGATCATCCCGATGCGATAGCCTGCATTGTAGGTCGAGGCAAGAATAGTTTGCATCTCTGTCGGCGCAAGCTCGATACGATAAGCATCGATCACAATATCTTGCGTGGCGGAAGCAAAACCTAGCAACACCGCACCAATCGCCATTTGAATTAATTGCGACTGCCCCATCGCAGGGTCAGACATTGCCATAATGTAGATCGCCACCATGATCAAACACTGCGCAATCAATAGCCAAGCTCTTCGTCGCCCGAGAGTTTTGGTGAGAAAAGGCACGGGAATTTCATCAATCAACGGTGCCCAAACAAACTTAAAAGAATAACCAAGTGCCGCCCAACTAAACATCGTTACGGCACTTTTTTCAATGCCTGCTTCACCGAGCCACAATGACAAACTTGAAAAAATCAGGAGTATCGGAATTCCTGCCGAGAAGCCCAAAAACAGCATAATGATCGCTCGACGATCCAAAAATGCTTTGAATGCATTGCCCCAATTTTTTTTAGCGTTTGCTTCAGCGTGATTTGCATTTGCCATGTTGCTTGATGTTCCTAAAATTTTTGCCAATCGATGTTCAAAACAGTTTCATTGAAATAGTGCTAAACGTATTCAATCGATACGACGTGAAATTTTCAAATGAAGGTTTTCAAATGAACATTTTGACACAATTCAATATTCAGCTTTTCACATTGATTTAAAATGATAAATTTGTGCTAAAAATGCATCAGCCGTTATCTTTTATCCAACTCATCCGAGCTTGCCGATTTATCTTAGATTTTCACTTGAAATAAAGCAATAAAACTGTCACTTTAATGCCTGAAGCACTACTCAATTTTTATGGATTAAATTGTGATTAACAATCAAAAAGCTGCGCATAATACTCTCATTGATTCTCAACCATTATCACAAGACTACACCATCACCGACCAAACTCTGAAAAACAGTCCATTGAAAACCAATCAAGTCAGGGCACTTGAAAACAAACAAATCACACAGACCATGCAAAATACTCGACTTGATGTTGAGCAATTGACCCATTTTGCCGATTTAGACAAGATTCCTGCATCAACACGTCGCATCAAAGCACTCAATGACTTTCTTGGTCAAGATCGTGCCAAAGCTTCGGTGGAAGCAGGTTTGAGCCTACCTTACTCAGGTTACAATATTTTCGCCGTTGGCACTGCGGGCTTGGGTAAACGCACTATGATCAAACGTTTACTGACCCAACATGCCAAAAACTTACCAACACCATCTGACTGGGTTTATGTCAATAACTTCCATGATGCCCGCCAACCGTTGGCACTTGAGCTGGGTGCAGGTCAAGCCCCAAAATTTCAAAAAGCCATGCATGACATGTGGGGCGCAATTTTACAACAATTAGAACGCCGCTTTAGTGCTGATACATATCACAAACAAATCGAAGTGATTCGTGGGCAAGTCAGTCAACAGCAACAAGAAGCATTGTTGGCACTCACCCAAGAAGGTGAAGCACTCTCTTTAAAATTAGTCTCGAAAAACGAAGAGCATATTTTTGTTCCTGTACATGGCGAAAGTCAAAATGCAGACAAAGAAAAATCGCAATCGCAGGAAATGACCCAAGAGGATATCGATGCGCTGAATCCAAAAGATCGCATGAAGATTGCATCAGATATCCGATACATGGATAAAAAATTACAACGACTTGGCTCAACACTCGGCAATATGGAAGATACGGCACGAGACAAAGTCATTGAACTCAATCATGATATTGCTAAGCAAGTGGTCGAACCAAAGATTCAAAATATCTACAAACGTTTTGAAAATGTTGAACATTTGGCAAATTATCTTAAAGCCTATGCCAAAGACATAAGAAGACTTCAGCCCAACGACCTTTAACCGTGTCCCGGCGCGCTATCAAGTCAATGTCGTGACCACGCACAAAGCAAATGCAGGTGCACCTGTGATTTTTGAGGACTTTCCAACCCATTACAATTTGCTTGGACACGTCGAACAGCTCACGCAAATGGGCACCATTACCACGGACTTCACATTGATTCGCTCAGGTGCTTTGCATCGTGCTAATGGTGGTTTTCTGATTTTGGAAGCCGAGCAAATGCTCGAACAAGCTTATGCTTGGCAAGGCTTAAAACGTGCGCTGAAATCTGGAAAACTAAAACTGTCCTCACTGGAGCACATGCTGACGTTGACAGGTAGTATCTCGATTGAGCCACAATCAATACCACTTACTGTTAAAGTGATTCTGCTGGCTGAACCGCAGATTTATTATGAAATCTTAGAGTACGAACCTGAACTTGGTAGCGTATTTAAAATCCGTGCCGATTTTACTGATACCTTACCTCGCACCGAAGTCAACGAACAAGCATATATGCAACTCATCGCCGACTATGTCCAGCGGGATAAATTGCGTGCTTTTGATCGCTCTGCACTGGCTGCATTGCTCACTGACTCAAGTCGTCAAGCCGAAGATCAAAAATCATTGTCATTACATGCCTCGACACTCGGTGATTTAATTCGTGAAGCGCATCATCATGCAGAGAAACAAGATGCCAAAACTGTCACTGCCGAACATATCAACATGGCGCTTCAACATCGCCAATATCGCCTCGGTTATTTGCGTGAATTATACTGGCAAGATCTATCTCGTGGTACGCAACTCATTGAAACTTCGGGCTATCGCTTGGGTCAGATCAATGCGTTGTCTGTGATTCATTATGCAGACGTCGAGTTTGGCTTACCATCACGCTTGACCGCATCAGTCTATCAAGGTGGCGGTGATATTCTCGATATTGAACGCAGTGTCGAACTGGGTGGCTCGTTACATGCCAAAGGGGTATTGCTGATGTCGAGCTTCTTAAAAGCACATTTCGGTCGCACACAAACCCTGCACTTCTCAGCGGCACTTGCTTTTGAACAAAGCTATGGTGAAGTCGATGGTGATAGTGCCACCGTGGCGGAGCTTTCTGCGCTGATCTCGGCAATTAGCCAAATCCCAATTGATCAATCTTGGGCGATCACAGGCTCAATGAATCAACTTGGTCAAGTACAACCCATCGGTGGTGTTAATGCCAAAATTGAAGGCTTCTTCGATGCCTGTAAATTGCAAGGCTTCTCAGGCTCGCAAGGTGTGATAATCCCTCGTCAAAACATGCAACACCTTATGCTTCGCCAAGAAGTGATTGATGCAGTAAAAGATGGAAAATTCCATATTCACGCCATTGATACCATTGATCAAGCTTTGGAAATCCTGATGTCACGTCCAGTCGGTGTCATGGAAAAAGAAGGTCAATATACCAAGGATTCAATCTTTGCTGCGGTAATGCAACAGCTGAACTATTGGCAAGCTGTGGAAGATGGTGAAATCGAAGCGCCTAAAAAATCCAAAAAGAAAAAATCAAAAGAAGGCAAAGCTAAAAAGGACAAAGTGGTTGAAGCTAAAGTGATCGATCAACAAACAAAAATACCTAAATTGAAACGTTCATCAAAAAAATAGTTGGTAGTGCACAAAGCTATTGAATTATTTGTATGTACAATCAGTATTTGATGATTGAATCGATGAAAATGGATATGCCAAAAATTTGTAAGTTAAAGGATGTTTATGAAAGAAAATCTTAGAGATCAAAAAACGAGAATTAAAAACTTAAAATTATTATTTTTACCATAGCATGATCACTATGGTGGGGACGGAGAGACTCGAACTCTCACACCTTGCGGCGCTGGAACCTAAATCCAGTGCGTCTACCAATTTCGCCACGTCCCCGATGTGTTGCGTATATTAGCAATGAGTTTTTCAATTGCCAAGTACTTTTTTTAAAAAACCATGACAAGCGTGTATTTAATCATCAATTTCATAATTTTCGTTTATTTTTAAATCACTTATCACACTTTTTATCGCTGAAGCTCGATTTTTTTTCTGTTTTGCGAGCATGTGGTCCAAACACTCTTGATACTTTTGCAAACCTTTTGGAAGCAGTGGGATCTCTTGTTGACAGTGTGCTGTCGCCCATTGTTGATAGCTATTCAGCTGACCAAACACCGTATAAGGCTTTTCCCCGACTAATATTTCATAAAAGATAATTCCCAAAGCATATAGATCACTCTGCACAGACTTCGCTTGTCCATTGAAAAGCTCAGGTGCCATATAGGCAGGCGTCGCTGTCATTTTGCTGAGGTTTTTTAAATGAGAAGAATGCACAGAATTGATTGGTTGCGATTGTGCAAAATCAATAAGTTGAATGGGTGAATCATGCGTTGATTCGGCATTGAGAAAATGACGACGCTTTAAATCACCATGAATAAAACCCAAGTCATGCAGACCATCAACACATTTTAAGATGTTGATAAAAATCGCTATTCGCTCAGCCATTGAATGCTTTTGAAAATCAATTGTGTGAGCATATGGAAGCACTAAAATTGTGGCATTGTTATCGCTCTGATGCTGAAATTCAGCGGATTCCAGTATCACAAATGGCAAAGCTAAATCTGCACTTTGTAATTGCAAATACATTGCTATTTCATATTGAAAAGTACTTTTTAGCTGTAAATCAGCAACGTCATCGAGATATTTAACAACAAAATATTGGTTTTTTTGGTCAACCAAATCAACGTACTGCCCTAACTTTCGACTAAAATCCGCATTGAGCGATTTGATCTTTTGATAAGGCAGTTTTGGATCAAAGTTGATGTTCATGTGCTGAACCTTGATGTTGTTGCTGTCCAGACTTGAGCACAGTCAAACAATGTTCAATAGTTTTGCCGACTCGAGCATGCATCTCTATACGACTGATCTTCGACCAAGTAGCGCGCTCACCTTCTTTTTGCAATTGCTTAAAGATTTTCTTATCAGGATTTTTGACCATCCATAGATAATGGTTGAGGTTATATTTCGCAGCGATGTTGATATCACCATAATAGCGCTGTCCAACGATGCCATAGCCATGATCAACCACACGCTGAATCAACGGAAAACTGGATAAATTGTTGCGCGTAAAATCTAAACCTTGCATGGATAAAGTCTTGGCTTGATGACGAATAAAACGACTTGGCCAGCTGAGGAAATCTCGACGATAACGCTGAAAATCCGATTGCATGAACGGCACCACATGCGGATTGACCTGACAAGCGATGCTGTAATTAATATTATAAAGTCGAGCCATACGGATTTGTGGAAAATCACTGCGCACACTGCCGTCAACCCAGTGCGTATTTGCCATATACGGTGTGTACACGCCATCATGGCGTTTAGTTTTGAGGCGGACAGGTGGAAAGAAAAATGGAATCGCACAGGATGCTAATGTCGCACTCCACACCAACAACTCTGGCGACATGATTTCATTCATGATCCGTGGATTATAACCTGTGCTATATGGCGCCACTACAATCGAACAATGTCGACCCGACTTGGCAAAGGCTTCCTCAAAAGTATAATCCCCAAGATTGGCAATCAAGAATTTTTTTAGGGTGCCGATATCCGCTAGACCACCTTGATCTGCCAAAATTTGGTAAATACTGCGATATTTAAAGGCATGGTCAATAAAACCATCGCCTTGGATAAAATCCATCAGCTCTTGATCATTATGCGTTGCCAACATCGCCGCCATGATCGCACCCGCACTAGAGCCTGAAAATACTTTTGGTAATAAATCTTGCTCATACAGCACTTTACACACACCAAGATGAAAAATACCCAGTGTCGCACCGCCTGAGAACATCAATGCAGGCTGACCATAAGCTTTTAAAGCGCCTTCGAAATATTCGATTTTTTCGGCGCGATTAAATGCAGTGAACTCATCGGAAGCGATATGAGCAAAAGCTTTACTCATGCTATCGACATAATCTTCAATCAGTTTCTTTGTCCCTGTAAAAGTTTGATTATAAAGTAAGGGATGCGCAATATTGGCAATATCAAAGTTTAAACCTTCGCGCAAATATTCTGCCAAATCAAGCTGTTGATCATTTTCAATCAATCGCTTCATCCGCACCAAACGCTGTGCCAAAAATGGATACCCGTAATGTGGCGAAGTATTATCAAATTTCCATGCTTCCAGACCCGTCGCCTCATCCAACTGCTGCGCAATAGTTTTCCATTCATTATAATTCTCGGCGTGTTGCAAATCACGCTTCAGTGAAGCGATCAAATAGCGTTGGTGACCATTAAGATGAGCATCGTTGTATATCGGCATAGAAAGCACCAAGTTGATTTTTATTGCATTTATTTAGGCATTGAAATCATAGCATGACACGAAGCCATCTGCTGACTGTAGCGTTTTGTAGTTGTCTAACAAGTTTTAAAAGTTAATTCAGTTGTATTAAAAAAGCCCTAAACCGTAGTTTAGAGCTTTTGTTTTTTAAGTTTACTTTTGAACTAAAGAAACTGTCGAATTAAAGCTGAACAATCGCCTTAATTTGCGCCACCGCTTCATCAACGGTTTTAGCAGTGATTTCAGTCCAATACCGCAGGTTTTTGACCAAGTCGTGCTGCACGATCTTCAGCAGTCACAGGTTGTGCGCTATCAGACACTTGCGCCAAATCTTCGATCATCGCTGCGCCAATCGTGACATTGCTCAAACGATCAATAAAGATAAATGCACCTGTATGACGACTGTCTTGATAATGATCAAACACGATTGGACGGTCAAATTCAACAGTAATGTCCGCAATACCGTTGAGCTCTAACTGATCAACCTGACCATGCTCAAGCGTATTCACATCGATACGATGGTTAATACGGGTGACTTTGGCAGGGACACTTTGCACGCCAACTTTGACGTTGTACAACTTGCCCACCACCAGCGGATGGTCACTCATCCACACCACAGTCGAACGTACCGCACGAGATACAGACGGTAATGCGCTTGGGTGCGTGATCAAATCACCACGGCTAATGTCGATTTCATCATTTAAAGTCAAAGTGACGGCTTGACCAACTTGCGCCTGATCAAGATTGCCATCATAAGTCACGATTTCTTTGACGGTACTGCGTTTTCCTGAAGGAAGCGCAACAATCTCGTCACCAACTTTCACCGCACCAAGCGCAATCGTGCCTGCAAAACCACGGAAGTCGAGGTTTAATACCACGGCGTACTTTCTGATGGATTGACCACGTTGTCGCCGTTCAATGCAGAAATCGGCACAAAACGAATGTCTTTAGGCTGACGGTCGCCCAACTGCTCAACGAAAGCATAATAATCTTGGCGAATTTGATCGAATTTGTCTTGAGAAAATTCCACCAAATCCATCTTGTTAATTGCCACCACGATGTTACGAATACCGAGTAATGCAGCAATAAAAGTATGACGACGAGTTTGCGTCTGTACGCCATAACGTGCATCAATCAAGATGATCGCAAGATCACAGGTCGATGCGCCTGTAGCCATATTGCGAGTATATTGCTCATGTCCTGGGGTATCTGCGATGATGAATTTACGCTTTTCCGTGGAGAAATAACGATACGCCACATCGATGGTAATGCCCTGTTCACGTTCTGCTTGCAGACCATCAACTAAGAGCGCAAGATCAACTTTTTCACCTTGTGTCCCGACTTTTTTACTGTCACGTTGTACTGCTTCGAGTTGATCTTCATAGATCATTTTCGAGTCATGCAACAAGCGACCAATCAAGGTACTTTTACCATCATCGACATTACCGCAAGTCAGAAAACGCAATAAGTCTTTTTGTTCATGCTGTTTGAGATATGCCAAAATATCTTGGCTAATCAGTTCGGATTGATGCGACATTTATATTCCGCCTAATATTCTTTAAAAACTTTACCAGTTAAAAACTTAAATCAGTTATTGCAGTGAAAAACCAAACCACATGCAATCAACAATGAAATGCAGTGAGAAAAAATTAGAAGTAACCTTCTTGCTTTTTCTTTTCCATTGAACCTGCTTCATCATGGTCAATCATTCGACCTTGACGCTCAGAACTGGTGGTTAGGAGCATTTCTTGGATAATGTCAGGCAAGGTATCCGCTTTTGACTCGACCGCACCTGTCAGTGGATAACAGCCCAGTGTACGGAAACGCACCGATTTCATTTCAGGCACTTCATTTTCACGCAGTGGGAAGCGCTCGTCATCAATCATGATCAAAGTGCCATCACGCTCAACCACAGGACGCTCAGCAGCGTAATACAATGGCACAATTGGAATCTGCTCAAGGTAGATATATTGCCAAATGTCTAGCTCAGTCCAGTTTGAGAGTGGGAATACACGGATACTTTCGCCTTGATTGACTTTACCATTGTAGATATTCCACAGCTCGGGACGTTGGTTTTTTGGATCCCAACGGTGCTTGCTGTCACGGAAAGAATAAACACGCTCTTTGGCACGTGATTTTTCCTCATCACGACGTGCCCCGCCAAATGCCGCATCGAATTTATATTTATCCAATGCTTGCTTTAAGGCTTGGGTTTTCATGATGTCGGTATATTTCGAGCTACCATGATCAAAAGGGTTAATACCCTGCGCCATACCTTCGAGATTTTTATGTTCGATCAATTCCAGACCATTTTTCTTCACCATCTCATCACGGAAGGTGATCATGTCTTTGAATTTCCAACCTGTATTGACGTGCATCAATGGAAATGGGAGCTTTGCAGGATAGAATGCCTTCATCGCAAGATGCAGCATCACCGCCGAATCTTTACCGATCGAATACAGCATTACAGGGTTATCAAACTCTGCTGCAACCTCTCGAATAATATGAATACTTTCAGCTTCAAGCTGTTTTAGGTGGGTTAATCTTTCGTCAGACATTAAGGAGACCCTACTACGATTCCAATCAAATATTCCAATCAACACGTTTTCAAAAACGCATGACGCATACAACAAGGTGTTAAATTTCAGGCAGGTAGTCTAGCATACAACTGGCTAACTTTCTGAATGCTATGCCGATATTCTGCCGTACACATAGATTTTCAAGTCGATGACATGAATATTTGCGATATATTGATGAAATTACAACATATATGTTTTTTGCATGTTGTTATGAATAAATGTGATAAGTAGATACTCAAACCCTCTCATTTTTTGTAATCATCACGAATGTATAACCTAGAATAATCGAACCAGCAATTCAATTGCACTCTATGAATAACATAGCCATTTTCGACAAAATTTCGTATCATATGCACCTCAATTTTGAGGGCTTGTACAGATGGCGAATACTTCAAATTTAGTATCATCACACGCAACATCAGCGTGGACTGCACATGTCACCGTAGCGACTGTGGTACAGCGTGAAGATCGCTTCTTGTTGGTTGAAGAACATAGCGAGGGTTTTAGTCATACTGTATTTAACCAACCTGCGGGACATGTCGAAGCAGGTGAAACCGTGATCCAAGCTGCCATCCGTGAAACTTTAGAGGAAACAGCTTGGCGAGTGGAAATTACCGATTTGCTTGGCATCTATAGTTTTCCCCCGCCGATGTTTCCTGATCGTACTTATTATCGTTTTTGTTTCTTAGCGAATGCGCTTGAGCATACACAGCAGGATTTAGATGATGGCATCGTGCAAGCGCTCTGGATGACATTTGAGGAATTGCAACTGACTGCACGTGCACGGAGTCCATTGGTGATTCGAGCGATTGAAGATGCTTTGGCTGGTAAGAAGTATCCCGTCGATTTGATATATGAACATCCATTTGCGCAAGTTTCAGCCTCACCCTTTACCGCTTGAGTTGATTTAAACGCTCTAAACGCCATATAGGCTTTTAAACTGCCTTGTTAATTTTAGGCTCTAATTTTTTGGAACAACATTCTCCTATGACTGATCACAATGCTTCTACTCCACAAAACACACGTGTCATTGTCGGCATGTCTGGCGGTGTGGACTCTTCAGTTTCTGCGGCACTTTTACTTGAACAAGGTTATCAAGTCGAAGGCTTATTTATGAAGAATTGGGAAGAAGATGACGGTACGGAATATTGCACGGCATTAGAAGATTTAGCCGATGCGCAAGCGGTTGCTGATCGGCTAGGGATTCAGCTCCATACCGCGAATTTTGCCTCAGAATACTGGGATCGTGTATTTGAGCATTTCTTGGCGGAATATTCTGCGGGACGCACACCAAACCCTGATATTCTCTGTAATAAAGAAATTAAATTTCGTGCATTTTTGGACTATGCCATGACGTTAGGTGCAGATTACATCGCCACAGGTCACTACGCACGCCGTGGGCAAACTTTGCAAAATAGTCAGGGCGAAAGCTATGCACCACTGCTTCGTGGTGTGGACAATAATAAAGATCAAACCTATTTCCTACATGCCGTACACGGTCGTGAGATCAATAAAACCTTATTCCCAGTTGGTGAGTTAGAAAAACCACAAGTGCGTGAAATTGCCAAGAAATATGATCTTGCCACAGCGACTAAAAAAGACTCGACGGGGATTTGCTTTATCGGTGAGCGTCGCTTTAGTGATTTCTTAAAACAGTATTTGCCTGCTCAAGCTGGGGAAATTGTTTTGGAGGATGGTAAAGTCATCGGCGAACATCATGGCTTAATGTATTACACACTTGGTCAACGAGGCGGGATTGGCATTGGCGGATTAAAAGATGTGGCTGAAGGTGCATGGTTCGTATTGCACAAAGACATTGCAAATAATCGACTTGTCGTTGGTCAAGGACATGAACATCCGCTGATGCTCAGTCATAGTCTTGACAGTGAAAACATTGACTGGATAGCAGGCGAACAAGCCATTCCGACGACTGGACTGCGCTGTACTGCAAAAACACGCTATCGCCAACCCGATCAAGACTGTACAATATTTCCACACCCTGATTTTGCACAGGGTGTCCGTGTGGTGTTTGATCAAGCGCAACGTGCCGCAACGCCTGGGCAATCTGTTGTGTTTTATCAAGATCAAGTGTGTTTGGGTGGTGGTGTGATTCGCAGTATTGACGCACCTTTACCGCAATACTTAGTTTGAGCTATTTAGCTTGATGGATTTAATGTGATCAGTTGATTTTAAAATTTCAATCGTAGCTAGCCTAGCAAGGCAACCTAACCGTTACAAGGCAATAGTACATGACCGATCTTAGCCCTTTTCAGCCAAGCGTGACGCTCAGCCGTGAACAGCATCAGGTGCTGGCGCTGGCTGCGGTGTTTCAGGCAGCGCAGATTGTGCATCTGATTGCCCTCCGTGGCAGTCAAGCGGTACATGATGCAGGTGATCAATACAGTCAAACGCTATTGCAAGCGGCTCTAAATATTCGTGCAACGGACAATCCCAATCAAAATAGTTTATTATTTTTTGGCTCACTTGAGCATTTGGGTTTAGGTTTACGCACACTCGAACAAAGTCTGATTGCGCCTTACGATCCACAGCCGAAGCATCGTTTTCCACGCTTTAAATTGCCTGCAAGTAAACAGACTTTGGCTTATGCGATGGCGATGCTACAGCTCTCAAGCAAGGTCTACAGTAATAAAGATTTTCAGCAGAAAATTCTCAATACTCAGCAACAGATCATTCGTCAGTTGACTTTTTTTGAGCATAATTTTCAGCATCAAAGTATCATTCAAAGCCTAGCGACGTTATATACCGACACCGCAAGTACCATGAAGCCTCGGATTATGGTCAAGGGCACTGCTCGCACCTTTAAGAATCCGCATGATGTGGCGCTGATCCGAGCGATGTTATTTACAGGTTTACAAGCGGCGCATTATTGGCGACAGCTAGGCGGTAGTCCGTGGAAAATGATTTTCACCAAATCCAAAACGCTCAAACAGATTCGTTATTTTGCTTCGATACAATATCAGCAAAGTCAAAAAGAGATGGTTCATGATGGTTAATCATCTCGCTGAACATACGATTTTAATTTCCCTCAATTTTCCCTTTAATGTCTAAGGAATTGTCATGCTCTCTAGCCTAACCGCACTTTCACCACTCGATGGACGCTATGCCAGCAAATGTGACGCTCTGCGCCCTTTCCTCTCTGAATTTGGTCTGATCCATGCTCGTGTTACTGTTGAAGTGCGTTGGTTACAAGCACTTGCCAATCATGCAGAAATTACAGAAATTCAGCCGTTTAGCGCAGACACTAACACTGCGCTGGATGCGATTGTAGCGAACTTTTCAGAAGATGATGCCAATCGCATTAAAGAGATTGAACGCACAACTAATCACGATGTGAAAGCAGTTGAGTATTTCCTTAAAGAAAAAATTGCACATATTGTTGAGCTCAAAGATGCGGGCGAATTTATTCACTTTGCTTGCACATCTGAAGACATCAACAACTTGTCACATGCTTTGATGCTGAAAAGTGGTCGTGACGTGCTGATGACGAGCATGAAAAATATTTTAGACAGCATTGCAAAACTCGCTGAAACCCATGCAGCACAACCAATGCTTTCTCGTACGCACGGTCAAACTGCAAGCCCAACAACCTTGGGTAAAGAAATGGCAAATGTGGCGTATCGCCTCTCTCGTCAAATCAAACAATTTGAGCAAGTCGAATTACTTGGCAAAATCAACGGCGCAGTCGGTAACTACAACGCCCACCTTTCTGCTTACCCAGAACTCGACTGGGCAAAGCATTCTCAAGCCTTTGTTGAATCTTTAGGTTTGACTTTCAATCCATACACAACGCAAATCGAACCACATGATTACATGGCGGAATTATTCGATGCACTGCGTCGTTTCAATACCATTTTGATCGACTTTAACCGTGATGTGTGGGGTTATATTTCTCTCGGTTATTTCAAACAAAAACTTAAAGATGGTGAAGTCGGCTCATCAACCATGCCACACAAAGTGAATCCAATCGACTTTGAAAACTCAGAGGGTAACCTCGGTATTGCCAATGCCGTACTTGCACACTTGGGTGAAAAATTACCAATCTCTCGCTGGCAACGTGACCTCACCGACTCACCGGTTCTGCGTAATAT
>LULP01000279.1_pt1 | contig 16171 bp, 19 predicted proteins | sample 728111 | NCBI WGS metagenome assembly LULP01 (sample SAMN03860286, study PRJNA289734) | marine metagenome | biome: seawater column; feature: ocean; material: water; isolation source: Red Sea water column Station 149 - depth 25m | place: Saudi Arabia: Red Sea | collected 2011-10-15 | depth 25 m
GTCATCATTCACATCAGATAGTGTTGCTGATAATATTTCAAACTCAAACCCAGATGGTTTCAGTGTTACAGAACCAGTCAAACCATTGACCGAGGAGACACCGACGATTGCACCAGTCGCACCGTTGAATGTTGTAACTCTGTCACGAACTTTAACAAATGCCACACCGTTGTAACGATACGTTTCACCCTCATATGTGTAGGTGTCACCGGCACTTGGACTATTTGGAAAATTAATACCCATTACATCTCCACCCAATGATTATCGAATCGTGTGAACAAAATATCATTTTCTGTGTCATACCACCTGTCTCCTGCGGATGGGTTTGATGGTGGGTTTTCCCCACTCGAAAATGATCCACCGCTTGCAACTTCGACATCAACTTGTTTTCCTTTCCTCGTAACCGTAATGTTTGAACCTTTGAAATTAATATCATTTACTGATTTAATTACAACGGCTCTATTCTTCAAGATGCCAACGGCACCACCACCAGACACCATGTATTTAGCAAGGTTTTGTGCGTTGCCAACATTTGAAAGTTTAGAAACAACACTCTCTAATTTTTTTGTGTCAAACTCAAGACTACCTTTGTTCTCATCATAAATCAGAGGATACTTGGCAGAAATTTTAGAGAGATCGCCGGGATCACCCTTGTCTCCCTTTGCACCTTGTTCTCCGACAGGTCCGGCAACTCCAGCAGGTCCGGCTGGACCGGGATCACCTTTTTGTCCTTTGGATCCTCTCGGACCTCTTTCACCTTTTGGGCCCTGAAGTCCCTTCGCACCATCCCGTCCGGGAATACCCTGTGGACCTTGCTCACCTGCGTCACCTTTGTCTCCCTTGTCACCTTTCGGTCCAGCGACACCTTGCGGTCCCTGCTCTCCCTGAATGCCTTGTTCACCTTGTGGGCCAGCGGGACCTTGTTCACCTTGAACACCCTGCTCACCTTGCGGTCCTTGTTCACCGACATCACCCTTTATACCCTGATCACCTTGCGGTCCTTGAGAACCACGATCACCGACAGGTCCAATCGGTCCCATAGCGCCGGGGGTGCCGGGAAGTGTGACAACTTCTTTGATTTCTTTTGTTTCAACGATCTTCTCAACGACAACTTCGGGAGACTTTACATCCTCCTCCACGGTCTCACGGATGATCTGGAGTTCATCATCGTTCTTTGAAAAGTCAAGAAATCGTTTCATAAAACTATTTATTCATCTTTTGTCGTCTTGATTTTTGTTTCGTTGTCTTCTTCACTTTGGTTTTTCGAGCCTGTTTTTCTTGTTTCTTTTTTTCGACTTTTTCTGCTTTTTCTTGAATGATTTTTTGTTGCTCTTCAGCGACGATCTTTTCTTGGTATTGAGAAACCATTTGATGGTAAATCGTATGGTTTTTCACAACTCTTTCAACTTGCTCCTCTGGAAGTCTATTTTCTTCCAACAGTTTCTTTGTCGCAAAGTAACCAGTATGAATATCACCAACAGAGTGGGCACAGGTTCCAAGTTCGTCGAGTGCTTGCCACTTGTAAACCTCATCAGTGATAAAAAGAATGTCTTGCTCAGGGTATGGAATCTCGGCTGCTCGTTTTGCAAAAATATAACCCAGAGCAGGTTTTTCCAAAATTTCTCTATACGTTCTGGCAATATGGTACAAAGGTTCCGCTCTCGTTGGTCGTGAATTGTGTGCCTCTAAGAATGCGTAAATAATGTTCTGTGGATTTTCACCGATAATTGCTTTACACATTGCAACTCTCATCAGTGAATAAAAAACCTCTTCACCCCATCCACCATGATCCGCTCGTTTCTTATACCATTCCTCCGCTTTTTCCCATTGCTGTGAGTCAAAGTATGATTGTGCAAGGTAAAACATATAACGACCATTATCTGGCTCATAGTTTTGATCTTCAGGATCTGTCAAAGCAGAGAGAAGAACTTCTGCATCTCTACTATACTTTTCAACAGGATCAATTCCAACGTTTCTTGCACCCTCGGTTCGAGCGTTAATATTGTAATTACCATCCAGTCTTTTAACGTTTGGTTGTGGTTTTTCTCTCGTCGAAGCATATTCGTGAAGAACACCAACATAATGCCACTTACTCGAAAGTTTAATTAACTGTGTTCTCCACCAAGTAAATTCTCCTCTGGTAATTCTCAAAGAATAACCATCAACGTGATCCTCGATTGGGGGGATTGGGAGATCACCCGTCACGAAGTCATCGGCATCAATAATCAAAGCATAGTCGCATCCACTTTTCTCTGCGTTCTCAATTGACTCCGTTCTTGATTTACCGAAACCCTTCCAATCAGATTGATGAACTTCACCGGGGATATTTGCCTCTTCAAAAAAGTTTTTAATTAAATCTTGCGTACCATCGGTTGAACCAGTATCGGTAATGTGATACTGATCTATAAATGGAGCGATAGATTTAAGACAGTCAAGAATAATGTGCGACTCGTCTTTTACAATCATACAAAGTGTTACAGTTGGTTTACTCATCATCATCTCCCATGAACCAAAGATTTTTAGATTTCAATCTTTCGATTTTTATTTTTTCACCCACACAAAAATTACAATGAACCACAAGTTCGGATCCGAAAGTTTCGTTCACACTAAAGTATAAATGACCGTTTGTTGCAAAAGTAACTGGAAACAAAGACCATTTTACCATACTATTTAGTTCTCTTCCTTGCGGATGATTATTAACTAAAATTTGATTCATAAGATATTGATCGTGAATCTCTTTATTTTTAATTGTTTTTTCGTTTTCCCTAAATGATTTTGATAGGATCAAAAACTTTTTAAAAAACTCTATTGTTTTTTGATTGTTGCGAATATAAAAAAACCCATTGCAAATTGTAGAACCAACTGGTTGATCTGTTTGGAAAACAAAATCATAATCGCTTAATTTTTGAACCAACTCCAAATGCCCTGTTGGATCACCAGCAAATGCAACATCAGTGTCAATCATAACAAAATCTTCATTACTATTTTCTAACTCTGTTATTAAATGCTCTATTCTCTTAAAACATAACTCAACAAAGTTATCAGAGCCATATTCATTGTAGTTTTTAATTCCACAGTTTGTCTCTTTTATTTCAATATTGTTTTCATTTCCAATATAATTTTCTAACTCTAGTTTTGCTTCATCGTCGCAATAAACTAAAACGGGTGTGTCCGAAAATTGTCTAAGGGAATGAATCATGTTCGCACACATTCGTGTGTTCCCAGTTGTTGTCATGGTAAACAATTTCATAGTTGCTGGGCAATCCAATCTTCAAGTTGAACTTTCGGATTCCACCCAAGAGTTTTCTTTGTCTTTGTAATATCGGCAAGTGTTTCTCTTGATTCGCCCGGACGCGTATGTTTCTAATTTCACAGTTGACGCAAGAACATTTGCACTCACCACATCAGAAACATGAGTGAAATCTCTTCTCTGCTCACCGTCTGGAACGATGGTCAGTGGTTCTTTATTTTTTCTTTGTTTTAAGAATAAACCAATCACGGGAGCGTACTGTCCTTTCGTTGGTTGATTTTCTCCATAAACATTAAAATATCTAAACACCACAGTCTCTAGACCAAACAAGTCTGAATACATCTTACAGAGTTTTTCTCCCGATACTTTTGATACGGAATATGGGTTGAGACAATCATCCGGTTGAGTTTCAACATTAGGGATTTGATTAACTAAACCATATGCGGATGAGGTTGATGAGTAAACGACACGACGAACTCCAGACTCTCTCGCCGCTTGAAGAACAGAACATGTTCCATAGGAATTTGTCATCACTGCTTTAAGCGGATTTATAATTGCAGGTTGAATTCTTGCCTCCGCAGCACAATGAAAAACAGTATCAACATTTTCAAACAAGTGTTTAATTTTTTCATAATCACAAATATCATGTCTGTAATATTTTGCTCTGTCATTATAATGAAAATATTCGTGAGAATCGGATGACTCGTTGTCGATGACAATAACGCCGTGTCCAGCGTCCACCAAAGAGTTAACAATGTTTGATCCAATAAATCCTGCCCCGCCTGTTACTAAGTATTTCATCAGTCCTCCTCAAATGTATAATTAAATGTTTCCATGTCTTCTTTAATGCCTGGCATATTTGAAACACAATCTATAGTTTCTTGATCGTAATGTGATCTCCAATCATTTTTATCGTAAGTGTGATATTTTATTCTTGTTTCATTTTCTATTTTTAATTTTTCTGCCTGAATTTCACCTCTAAAATTTTCCCACTCCTCATTTAAATTTTCGTATCTTAAAATTTTACATGGTATTCCAGCGGTATTTTTTATCCAATTATTTTGACAGTAAATATCTTGGTTATCCTTCGGAAGAAATTTTGGATAATCAGAAACATTAGAATCGTCATGAAAACATTTTTTTTCAATCACCCATTGTTTAAATGAATCGGTTAGACGATAATGTTTTAAATGAGTTGCACCAACATTACCGCTTCCTTTATGATACATGAACCAACTCAAAAGTCTAGCAAAAGGATTTCTGACGACAGCAAAACATTTCATGTCTTTTGGTAATGAAAGTGATTGCACCCCAATACTGTAATGTCCAGTATACCAAACTATTTCACGATTAAGGGATTTAACAATTGCTGTCCCTGCGTTTTTAGGTATATGAATGAAACAATATTTTTGCATTTTACAACACCTCCAATATTTTTTTGGCAGTTTCTGTCGTGGAAAATTGATGTCTAAGTTCATACCCAGCGTCAGACAATTTTTTAACACGTTTTTCTCTATCCTCCAAAACCCAATTCAATTTATCTTTTATATCGTCGTAATCTGTGTATATTAAACAATTTTGTTTATCTTTGAGTCCAACCATCTCATTCATGTAACTTTCATTGGTAAGTAAAACTGAGCCACATGCCAAAGTTTCAGCGATACGATATGCAAATCCATGAGGATAACCTAAGTTTTTGTTAAAGTGTATTTCGTATGAGTTAATCGCATTTACCATGTCATCACCGATGACAAATATGTCTTGATGAAGATTAAATTCATCAGTGAGTTTATCAATGTATTCATTCCTTTGTGGGTTTCTATTACCACAAAAGCCCAAAAAACTTTTTTTGTCTCTGTTTTTTCTTTTAATAAAATCAGGATCAATTAAAGGTTTTATCCAATATGATTCCACATCTGTGAAAAGTCCTTGAGCGTTTGTCAGGATAGCATCAAACCCACCTTGATTCATAATATCAATATATGTTTGTTCCCCATTAACATGTGCGTCACAAGAAAATAAAAATTTCTTGGTCTTTACCTTACTAAGATTTAACCTTGAATGATACGCTTCCCACAAATCAATAATTAAATCATATGAATCAAAGTCGGGAAGAATGTTGATATCACAGTGTGAGTGATCTCTTCCCCAAATATCACAATGAGATCCTATGTTGCGGAATCCTTTTTGTAAAGTTATGCACTCTCTTAAGTGTTTATTTTTTTCATGCACACCGGCATCTTGTAAAAGTAAAACTTTCATTATTAATCCTCTTTTAGTAAAAAAGCACACCAACCGTTTCTGTCTGAAGGAAAGTCCGCTAAAGTTTTAAAATTATCCAAACAGTATTTTCTAGATTTTTCGTGCTTTAAAATACTAGAATCGTCAAGAACTAAGTATTTACATTTGTTTTTTATTTTATTAAATTCTGCAAATCCACCAAATTCACTAGAGTCCAGAACACACAAATCAAAATTTATATTGTCTAGATTTAAAGATTCTGTTTTTTTGAAATCAAAAATATCTTTAGATATCCACTCCAAATGCTCAGGATCATTTAATTCATGGGGTTGCACCAAATCATCTATCTCTATTATTCTTTTGTTAAGAATGTTAACCCAATCAACATTTTTGTATAACTCATATGCTTTTTCGTAAAAAGATTGATTTGTTTCCAGTGAAATTATTTTTTTATTTTTCTTATCTTTAAGTGCTTCATATAAAACTCTAGTTGTACCGCAACCATTCCATGTTCCAGTTTCCAAAACAGTTTCAATTTCATTGTTCTGTATTAGATCAAAAATAAATTTACCGCAACTAGAATCTAAATTTATTTGTCCTTTTTCTGGAAAGTGAATGCTCATTTTTTACCTCAAATATTAATTGTGTAGTTTTTTCTGGGATGAAAAAAGTTGTTTATCTCTAATACAGCATCTTCTGGACTTAAATCCAACCAGTGCTTCACATTGTCATTGTAGCACGGCTGAAACGATAGATTTTTTCTATATCCATTATCATATAATTCTTGGATTGATTGTTTTTTATGTTCAGACGGCAAAAAATTATTTTTTACAAAAATTGCATTATTACACACATAATCAACTATGGTGTAATTTAATTTTTCTGTTAAATCATGTAACTTAGATAAAGACATCCCATAAAAGTGGCTATCGTCCCAAAAATAATCTGGATCATATGAAACCGAAAACTTTACAGGAACTGGTATTTTTTCATTAATCTCTACAATTGCGACCCTACAATCATACTCTGATAAAATACTTTCTAACACATAGTAGTCATATCCATCTATATCCAGACTAAGTAAATCTATTGTGTTGGGACATTTGTTTTCTCGTAAAATGTTAATAATATTATCTGGAGTAACCTTTGCGTTTATCTTTTCAACATTAGAAGAGGGTTGATTCTCCATTAGTTGATGATATTTATTTTCAACAAACTCTATGGATATCCCAGACCATTTATCATCGTGAGCATATTTGTGAGAATTAGAATCTGTGATTCCATCAGAGGCACCGATATCTACAAAAAAACCAGAGTTAAAATTTATGTGATTTTCCAATAACGTCTCAAAATTTATATTATGCACTTTTATTTTTACCTCAAATTTTATTTAAAATATCTGTAACTTTAACTACATCATCCCTTGTCATAAAGGGGTGCATGGGTAAACTTAAAAGTTGTTTTGCATACTCTCTTGTATTCTCGTTCACCCAACCATGATCTTTATAGATGGTTGTTTCCTCGATTGGAATTGGATAATGAATTCCACATTGTGAGCCATTGTCATTCAATATTTTCATGACTTTATCTCTGTCGAGATCAATTAGACGAACACAGTAGATGTGATAAGTATGCTCACCACAATAAGATGAAACTTTTGGTTTGATCATTTTTTCATTTGTCAAAAGTTCCTCATACCAAGATGCAACTTTTCTTCGATGTGCGTTCCACTCGTCCAAGTGTTTTAGTTTTTCATCAACGATGATCGCTTGCAAAGTATCGAGACGATTGTTGTATCCTTTTCGATCATAGTAATACTTTTTAGTCGCACCCCAGTTTTGAAGGAGTTTGATTCGATCATAAAATACTTTACTGTTAGTCGTCACCACACCAGCGTCACCAGCAGCACCCAAGTTTTTGCCGGGATACATTGAGAAAGCAGCCATGTGTCCGTATTGTCCGACACGCTTTCCTGAGTTTGTCCGTGTCCCGTGTGCTTGTGAACAGTCCTCGATTACCCAACAGTTAAACTCGTCCGCAAGTTTCATAATCTCTTCAATGTCACAAGCGTGTCCGTAAAGGTGAACTGGCATGATAATACAATTACTCAACCAGCCTCTTTTTCCTCTTAAAACTCTTTCAACCTCTTTGGGATCCATTTGATAATGTTCATCGCAGTCAACCAAAATATATTCTGCGTTTGGTAGAGCCATTTCTGCACCGAGAATGGTGGCAATAAAGGTGTTTGCGGGGATGATAACTCCAACGCTACCTTCCAACTCCAACGCTTGAACACACAACTTCAAAGCATCAGTTCCGTTGGAAACACCAACAGCGTAGTCTGTGCCAATGTAGTTTGCAAAGTTTGTTTCAAAGAGACTTACATCAGGACCATTAATAAAAGCAGAACTGGTAAACAGAGTTTCAAGTCTGTCCATGACAGGCTCCTTAATAATCTCCCATTGTTTACCGAGATCATTAAATTTTACATTATTCGCCATGCTCAAGAGTCTCCGTTACTGTTAGTGTCAAATCAATTTGTTTATGGAAATCACCTTCAACAAATGTCTTTATTGAATTTTCCAAGGGGGATCCCAGTTTTGTAAAGGTTTCAGGTTTACCGTTAAGTGTAATGCTATTTTTTGTATCATCCCACTCCAAAAATCCGGCATCAAATTCAAAAATACATTTTCTATCTTTCCTACCGTACTCCCAACTGCTGTGAATAATTGCGTCAAACGTTTCATATCGAATGCTACCAACACAAGTGTCGGCAACAAAACTTGCGGGGTTTCTTCGATAGCAATTCCAATTTACATCAACGGGAAGAACGTCACAATTATCAGACCAGTTTGCAATATAATGAAGAATGGAAACATCATGTGATGCGAGATCCCACTTTGCCGAAACATCCTTTCGTTCTGGTCCAGAGTTTAAACGATTCATCGTCACGTTTCTCAAACCACCCAGTTTACCTGAGTGATAAAGTTTCTTGATGTGATTGACTGCATCATTAAAAGTAAAAACCCAATCAACAAATAACTTTGACGAATTTGCATTTGCCGTTTGATAAAGCAATTCACACTCTCTCAGACTTGGAGACAAAGGTTTCTCACAGAAAACATCAATACCATTTTCTAAAAGAGGTAGAGCCATTTCATAGTGAGTTCGTGTTGGTGTTACCACAAAAACTTTATTGCAAGTTTTCATTTCATCAAATGATCCAATACTTTGAATTGAATCATACACAGAAATATTTTCATCATACATTCTAGAAATGTTGGAGTGTAAAATTTTTCCCCAATAACCATAGCCAATTAGACCTATTTTATTTTCCAACTGTGTCATGTATAAAACCTTTCCAATATTTCATCATTAAAGTTTTTTCAACATTGCTAAAATCATACTCATAATCAAACAAGGTTTCAATGTTATTTATGTCATTTATGGAATCAATCCAAACACATGGTAAGTTATGCACAGAACACAACTCCTCCATACTGGACTTCCATAAATGACACTCACGAAACATAACAGGGACACAATCGACGGCTAAAGATTCCCAGAATCTATTAACTTGACAGCCTTCATTTCCGGGAATGCACAAAGAAAATTTGTTTTCGTCTAGTAAAGTTAAAAATTCAGAGCGAGGTATTTGATCTGGATCAGTGGGACCAATTGATTTAAAAGATCCAGTGAGCCACTCTTCATTTCCAAATCTATTCGCAATCTCAGGAATGACAATGTGTCGAATTGTATTTGATCCATACTGCCAATCACCCGGCGGAAGAACAAGTCTATTTGACTTTTCCCCTCGTGATTTTCTGGTTTTTCTTTTTTCTAAAATCTCTTTGTCGTCTGGATAAAATCCCTGACCAATTGGATGCACTTTAGTTTTTTTAAATTCATGTCGAGCGTCTACTTGATTACCAAAAATATTGGAAATCCAATCCGTGTCATACATTTGAAAAATTTTTGACGGAAAAACATTATCAGAACAGTGAACCACGAGATTAAATTTTTTTCCAGTTGATTCATAAATTTCATGTAATCTATTCCAGATGCGTTCAGAGGTTTGTCCTTGGAATACCAAATCGGTTTTTATAAAGATGAGACAATTATCTTTTATGTCGGGCTGAAGTTTTTCTATATCATCAGGAACATATAAAACTAAATCACAAATATGAGGATAAAAATCCCATGAACAAACGTGATTTAAATCATCTTGATCATAATCACTCCACATTATTAAGAGTCCTTTTTAGTAAAATTTTTTCTATCACCCAACAAATGATGTTCACTTGAGTGGTGATAACTTGATAATTTTTCATCTTGTTGTCGTGCCACTATGTCATACAAAATCGGGAAAGTATTTTCAAATAAAACTCTTCCATATTCCAACGATCTATTATAAACATCAATCACTTCATCAAACTCTGGGTAAATACTGTATTTAAGTTGAGCGATTATTGGACCGTCATCAATGCCGGGAGTTACTTCATGGATCGTTACTCCATGCTCTTCCTTCTCATCTTTGAGAGCCCAGTTAATTGGTGACATGCCTCGATACTCTGGCAAAGGACCGTTATGAATGTTAATCAGTTTGCCACAACTCTCGATGTAATCCTTTTTAAAAATCTTGTCATAAAACACAGAGACTCCCAAGTCTGTTTTTGTTTTAAGTTTTTTATAGTCACCACTTTCAACATAACGAACACCATAATCTTTGCACCAATTAATCAGAGAAGATGTCCATGTCGGTTCGGGTATTACTGGAACAACCGTCAGTTCATTGTCTGTGCTTAGAAGATAAGAACAAACATTGATTGCAAGATCCCCCTTACCATAAACAGTTATTTTCATAATGCCTCCATCACATGAGAATACTTTTTTTTCTCTTCGTTGTTTGGAAATCTTTGCTTTCCAATATAATCGTTATCGTGAAATTTATTACACGCTGGACATTGTAGAAAACAATGTCCGGGTCCGTGAGGTGGTTGCCATCCGGGGTAATTTTCTTTGTCATCTTCGATTCCACTGTGCCATTCCGGAAAATCTTGTTTCCACCAACCATCTCCTTTTAACCTTCGTATCGGTGGATTATGTTTATTTTCCATAGGATGTTTTCCTGCTGGGAATTCTTCATCGTGCGTAAAAGAATCTCCAACTAAGTATGGATATATTTTAGATAAGAATCTTTGATCAACACCATGTGAATTACTTCCGTCAATTTTTAAATAATCAATAATTAAATTTTCTATGTTTGCAAGAGGACCTTTTCGTATTCCCCAAGCACCACCACATATCAACCAACCATGTTGACAATTATCTCGTATGATGTGAAGACTTTTGCCAGAGTCTAGCCACTCATCGACACATGCTTTATCTCTAACGTTTAATCTTGAGTCTGCATCTCTGGAAATCATGACATCGACATTTGGATCACCCGCAGCAAGAAATCTCCAAAACATACCATTCCATCCGATATCATCTGTCTTAGTTATAATTTCAACATTATTTCTCTTTTGTAATTCTGCTATGGCAACTTCTGGGACGGTGGGAGCAACATAAAATCTACATTTCCAGTCGGGCCACATTTTTTCTGCGATATCCACATTTAAAATGGCACCCAAAACATATTGTGGATTTGCTCCCCACAAACTAAATGATATTACTTTGTTCATTTAGTTTTTTCCAAATACTCTTCATAACGTTTTCCATAATCTACATTTGGATTATCGTTTTCATCAAAAACTTGTCCGACAAACATATTGAAATTTGTTAATGGATTTGAAAAACCAACATTTACCTCGGTGTGTTTGTTATTTAACCAACCATCGGGATTTGAGCAGCGACCAGACCAAGGGTTTCTATTTGGAAAAGTATCATTCACAAAACTATCTTGATAAACTCTGTCATACACATATCTTAAAAATTCTTGATCTGTGCCCTTCTCATCGTTTGCTAACTCTCTGTTTTCTGTGTTCAACCATGATTGACATAAATTCATAAAGGAATCTGTTTGTAGTGTTTCTTTAAAACGTTGACACTTGACACCCCACATTCCTGCTAAAATTTTTTCGGTATGCTCTGGATGATCTCTCATTATGTGAACTGATTGTGAGGCATTTAACCAAGAATCAACCGCTCTTTTTTCTCGTTCGCTTAAACGAGAATCAGTGTCTCGAAAGATAACAACATCGGAATCATCGACGGCAAAAAATCTCCACAGAGTGGATGACCAATCATTGGTTGCATTTTTTACTTGTATCATTTGGGTGTTATTTTTTACCAACAATTGATCTATTGTATTTTGTGGTGTTGTTTCTCCGAAATAAAAACGACAAGTCCAATCAGGATATAGTTCAGAAGCAAGGTCAGCGTTTCTAATTGCGCCGACATTATACATCGGTTTGTCTCCCCATAAACTAAAAGATATTATTTTTTTCATTGAGTAACCTTTTGTGTTTCTGTGTGATCTGGGTTGAAAAGGTAGTGATATAAAATTTCATCTATGTAAATTTCAGATTTTAATAATCCAGATCCAACAAGTCTTCGAGAGTAATCTGAATCCTCACCATTAGAAATCTCTACAAATCCAACTGCTTTTGCAATATCTAATTTTACTGGATTTAAATGATTAACTTTTCTTCGTTGGACGCTACATTCTATTTCCTGTCCATCTACCTTTATATGTTCAATCAACCTCTGTTCCTCAAACTTTGAAGAATGTTTAAAAACCATGATTGGTTTTTCATGAATGTAATACATTCCGTTAAATCCAATACAATCGCAATCTGGTCTTTGTTGAATAGCAGTCATTATGTAATCGAAGTAAACATCAGAAATCATGTCGTCGTCATCAATAAAACAAACATATTTCCCTTTTGCTTTTTGTAAAACTTCATTTCGTTTTGTTCCTACTGATTTTTCCTTGTTATCATATGAAACGATAACTTCAATATGCTCATGCCAAGAATTAACACTAGATTTAATCTTGTCCATGAGTCTATTGAAAAGTGCTTCCCTCCCTTTAACTGTCAAAATACCAACACTCAAAACAATATTTTTTTCTTGTTTTGGTTTTGGTTTTAATACTCTTTTAATTTCAGACTCAATTCTTTTACTTAAAGGTTCACAGTATTTTTTTGCAGTTTCAAAATTATCATTTACATATTTTTTAGCGGAGTCATAAAAGCCATAGTCTAAATTTTCACATGCTTCAATAATTTCTTCAGCACTGTTACAAATAATCATCCCTCGTGGATCAAAAAAGTCATCAATGTTTGGACATCCCCAATAAATTGGAATTGTTTTCGCTAACAGAGCGTCACAAATTTTTTCGGTGAAGTAGTTTTCTTCCTTAGTGCTTTCTATAATGATACTAAACTTCGATTTAAAAAGTTCTTTCTTATCGTCGTTTGGTAACAAACACTCAAGGGAAACTGGATTTCTCGTACTAGAAAAGAAACGCTTATTTTTAATTTTTCTTTGTTGTTCCCAAACTTTGTGACGAAGATCATATCCTTCTTTTCCACGGTGATGTGTTATCAAAAAAGAAATATCATTAGTTTTATTTTCATGTAGTGTATCAATTGATGGATGATAAAAACCAATACCATCTTGATGATCTATATCTTTGTATAACCAAGTTGAACCGTAGGGAAAAAATACAGCGTTGTCACATTTTTCTATAATTTCGTCTCTTGAGGTAAGAATCAAATCATAATTTTTTGATTGATTTATTACATTCTTTGTTGTCTCTGTATTTTCTGATGTCGTTGGTTCATTAAAATTACAAAAAACTTTAAAGGTATCTGTTGAATGAAATCCTATGTGACAGGATTCATCACATGGTCTTTGATTTTCTCCAAATCGTGTAAAATGAATTTCAACTGGATGCTCGAAGTCCATCTGATCTTTATTTACGATGTAATGTCCATTATAAACAACTGGTTTCATAAAAACTTTTTCACTTCCTCGAACATGTAATCGTCCGATATTTTCATTTGACAAACACGATTATAGTTTTCCTTCACACTATCTATACGGGAATTGTAATCATCCATAGTTAAGTTACTTAACTGCTCTGGATTATCGTAAAATATTATTCCTTTGCAATCAAAATCTTCACATATTTTTTTAGTCCCGACATAGATTGGCACTGTGCCGGTAGCAAAACAATCTGTAATTTTTTCAGTGTAGTATTTGTCATACACAGAGTTTTCAATTACAAGAGAGAAGGCATAGTCAACGAGAGCATCCTCTTTCCCCGGCCAAATTGTGGTAAAATCACCACTTCCCACTCTTGGACTTTCTCTATATCCACCAAACAAATCAATGTGATCATAACAATCATCAACTATTTGGTGTCGATTTCGATGTCCGGCACATATGGCTTTTCGTGAAGCGAGACAAGAAATCATTTTTGTTTTTGGATGAATACCCCAATATTTTTTATCAGTCCACGGGTAGTTACTCATCGGTGGAACGTAAACAGCGTTCTCATACTCGTCTATGATTTCTTGTTCATGTGTAAAAATTCCATCAAAGTGATGAGCAAACTTATGCAAACGAAATCTAACATCACCAAATAAAGCCGCATCTATCTCTTTTGACTCTGAAAGCCACAAAAAGTTTTTTCTTGTTTTGTCCAGAGGAATCATTCCGAGATTTAATTCACAATAAACACGAATCATTTCGTTACCGGTCGTCCACTCGAAAGACTCTGGTTTGTGTAAGGCACAACTAGATGGCCCGGAACCAAAGTGAAGACTCACTGCTTGTATTAAAGTTTTCCCACCGACTGCCATTCTATTTTGTCCTCACTCATACCCATCGCACGAAGGTTTTCTTTTTTACTTTCAACGTCCGAAAGTCCCATCATAACGACAGTTTTTTCATTTTGTTCTTTTGGCCACGCACAAAATTCTTTACCAAGAAAAGCCATGTTCATTTGTGGTTGTAACATGTTAACAATCATAAAAAGAGGCTCATGATCAAAATGTTTTCCGTTATTTTCCACAACTCTTTCGGTGCTTTGTATCCAAGTTTCTAAAAAATAAATTGCTTTCGGTGTCATGTTAATCATGATTGGTGATGCTTTAAGACCACTTAAATCGCCGTTTGATGTAACAAAAGCGAGATCATATAATTCCGTTAACTCATCAAAAACTAAAGGTTGTTTTAATAAGTAAGAATCAATGTCAATCCAAATGAACGGCTTTTTTTTAGTCATTAGTGTTTCTAATAAAAATCTTGGTTTGGATAAACAGTTTTTTTGATAAGATCCCTCTGATTGTTTTTCTTTTATATCAAAAGGTATACCAAGACTTTCACATTCAGATATTAGTCTTTTTGCATGATCTGAGTAGTAAGTGCTATCATCAACATCACTATAAAAACTCACAAGTTCTATGTTCATTTTTTTCTTCCAATGTGGTACTTTGGAACAAGATCCCATTCATCTTTTTCACGATGCGGTATAATTTTCATTTTTGCAAGGGACACGACTGGATTGCTTTCAAGTCCATCCAATTCAAAGAGTTCCTTGAAGTGAAGTATGACGTATCGACCTCTTTTGTGTAAAATATGACAGGACTGATATAGTTTTTTCTCTTTACGAGAAGAAACACCAATTCTGGTCAAGGTTTCTTTTATCTTTAAAAAATCTTCGCTTTCGTTCAAAGAAACTTCAATACCAAGACCTTTGAAGATATCATCCTCTTCTTCCACCCTGACCCCCTGTTTCAAGCAAATGCTTTATCTCTTTTATTTGTTCTGTTGTTAGTAGATCCATAACCTCTTCTGTCTTTGAGTTGGAGTATCCATAATACTCTTTGACGATAAGAAATGTTTTGGATTTGTTATTTTTCTCCCAACGTGAAAATCTTTTCCTTTTCCGCAGAGAGTGTAAGTAGTAGTCATACTGGAGTCTATTTTCGAGGTGAGCGTTTCGGTTCATCTCATTTGCGTAAAGAATAGTATCCGTAAAATAAGAAAAACACTTATTAATAATAAACGGAGCATAATCTGACTCCGACATTATCGGATGACATGAGATTTTTTTTATCGTAATTCAGCGAATTAAGTGTTTCACTCAAATTCATATTCTTCTCCAATAGACAATTATACCATATTTAGGGTTTTTATTACTTAAACTCACAAGAGGACATCAACTCCACGATACATGCCACCATATTGATCTCTTGATCGGCAACATGAGCCGCTTTGTATTGATACTCACCGAGAATTACAATCGCTTGTGGGATGGAGGGTTCCTTGAGGTGAGAATACATCGCATCATAAATCTTCCGCATCAGATCCGTGACGCTGTTGTCAAGATTATCGACAACCCACTTTCGTGCCTCTTTGAAGTTTTTCTCCTTCATGTGAGTCATCAAATCGCTGACATGGATCTCACCGATGCGACTCAGAATACCAACGTCAATCTCACCAGCAACGGAATATCGCTGGAGTTCATTGATAACTCGTCGGAAGTCTGGGAAGTATCGCATAATCAGTTCGGCAAGGACTTTAGGATCGTATTTGATCCCCTCCCCGTCGAGAATGGATCCGCAACGCTTCATCATCTGCGAAGCGATAGACGGCTTCTCCTTCGCTGGAATGCGAAACTCTACATTGGTGCATCGAGAATGAATCGGTTCAATGATTCGATTC
>LULP01000363.1_pt1 | contig 16091 bp, 15 predicted proteins | sample 728111 | NCBI WGS metagenome assembly LULP01 (sample SAMN03860286, study PRJNA289734) | marine metagenome | biome: seawater column; feature: ocean; material: water; isolation source: Red Sea water column Station 149 - depth 25m | place: Saudi Arabia: Red Sea | collected 2011-10-15 | depth 25 m
ACTAATGAATTTTATTAAAACAAATAGATTGCTAATTGGTTTAGCTTCATCAATTTTATTTTTTAGCTTTCTTGCTTCCTTGATTCTTACAAGCTTTGGTTATGTTGAGGTAAAGAGCTTAAGGCTTGATACAGACAAGGGCCAATATATTGTCTATGACCTGTTTAGACCAAAGTCTGCAAAACCGGAATCAAAGGCTCCATTCATAGCTATTATTCCAGGTTTTCAAAGATCAAAAGAGGCTTTATCAAATATAGCTATTGAGCTCTCTAGAAGAGGGTATGTTGTTGCTCTGATAGATCCCTATGCTCAAGGATTATCTTCCTCATCTTTAAGCACTAGAGCTGCAACTACCCAAGGCTATGGGATGTTTGCTTTAGTAGAGTATGTACATGGTGGCGCTTTTAATTTTGTAGATATTGATAAGATTGGAGCAACTGGTCATTCAATGGGAGGAAATGCAGCAATACGAGGCGCTGATTTTTTTGGTAAACAAGCTATTCAAAATAATACAAAAAGCAAATTAGATTCCGTTTATGTTTCCGGTTACGTGCTCACCTTAAGAAATAATATTTTGAAAGACTCAAAATCAAATATGGGTGTTAGCTATGCTTTGTATGATGAAGGAGCTTTTAGAAATGAACTCACTGCATGGGACTCTGCCAATATGATAATTGCTCCTGAATCTCTTAGAACCGTCAATAGCGTTCTTTCAAAAGAAGAGCAAATAAAGGAAGTTGAATTAGGAAAATATTATGGCTCAAAAGAAAATAATTCCTTGAGAGTGATTTTTAACGAACCAGTTTTACATCCGTTCCAACCTTATAACTTTGAAGCAACCACAAATCAACTGGATTATTTTGAGAAAGTATTTGGTGCACCAAATCCAATTAATTCAAACAATCAGATTTGGCACTGGAAAGAAATATTTACTCTTATAAATATGGTTTTAGCATTAATTATGCTCATTCCTATCGCAAGATTATTTTTGGACTTAAGATTTTTTTCATCTATTAAAAAAGAAATTCCAGCTCCTTTAAATGCACCAAATGGCAAAGGAAAAACAATATTTTGGTCAATCTTTTTTATAAGCGCTCTAATTGCGTGCATAACTTTTATACCAATGGTTGAGGTTGCAAAAATTTTATTTGAGGATGCAGCCAATAGAAAATTAACTTGGTTTTTCCCCCAAAGGATGAATAACTCAGTAATGTTATGGGCAGCATTTAATGGATTGGTAGGAATCATTATTTTCTCCCTCTCCTATAAGCTTTTTGGCAAGAGAAACGGAGTAGATACAAAATCTTGGGGACTAGGGATTAATAGAATGGATCTCTTAAAAACTTGTATCCTTGCGTTAGTAATATTTGCAACTTTTTATTCACTCCTTTTTATAAACTATGCCCTTTTTCATGTTGATTATAGATTTTGGTTTATGGGGGTAAGAATATTCCAGCCAGAAATGCTTGCAGTATTATTAATGTATCTGCCACTTTTTCTTATATTCTTTTTTTCAAACTCACTCAGAGTAAACGGAGCCATGAGATTTAAAGACCAACCCGAATGGCTGTCTATGTTGATAGCAGGTTTCGCAAATTCTGCAGGGTTAATGCTTATAATAATTATTCAATACTCAGTCTATTTCAATACTGGAACAGTTTTTTGGACAACAAACTGGTTAAGCGTAAATTTACTTTTTGGAATTGTTCCAATGATGTTTATTTTGCCTTACTTTAATAGAATTTTCTTTAGAATGACCGGCAGAGTTTACTTAGGTCCTCTTGTAACCTGTCTCGTTTTTATTATGATACTTTCTACAAATACGGTTGTTTACTTACCTATTAAATAATATGAATAAAATCTATCTTTTTTTATTTTTAGTCCTTCTTTCTGCTTGTGGAGGAGGAGGTGGTGGAGGTAGTGTCGAAGTTACCCAAAATGGTCCACCAACAATAACAAATAACACATTTACATTTAGTGTTCTGGAAAATCAAAATTTGGCATTTGTTTTGGAAGCCTCTGATCCTGATGACGATAGTATTACTTTTCAAATTACTGGAGGCTCAGATCAGAGCTCTTTCACCATTAATAATTCAGGACAAGTATTATTTTTGTCTTCGCCTGATTATGAAAATCCATCTGATACAAATCTTGATAACTCATATGAAGTAGTAATTCGAGCATTCGATGGTAGCTTATATTCAAGCAACTATGATTTTGTAGTGAATATTACAAATGATGAAAGTGATGATGGTAGTAATAATTCATCTGCTGTATGCAGTGATCAATCAGAATCTACATCATATTGCACAATAGATTCGGGAAACTTGGAAAGAGAATTTTACGTAGTTTTTCCAGAAAGTCACTCTTTAGATCAGAGTTATCCACTTCTAATTAGTCTTCATGGTGGTGCAGATTACGCAGATGCAAATATGGAATATACTGGATTTACGCAAATAAATGATGAAAATAACTTTGTCCTTATTTTTCCCCAAGGAACAGTTGCTGAAGGAAAGGGGGATACTGGTTGGTATGCAGGTGGAGATTGTTCAAACATTGAAGTTTGTGATGTCTCTTTTATTGAGAAATTAATTGATTATTCTATTGAAGAATTAGCTATTGATCCAAGCCGCGTATATGTATCAGGATTTTCTAATGGTGCATTTATGGCTTATACAATAGCATGTTTTCTGAGCAATAAGGTTGCTGCAGTTGCTCCAGTATCAGGATCTCTATCTCCAGAAGATTATGATTCTTGTGATCCCCAAAGACCTATGCCAGTTATTCATGTGCACGGACTTGATGATTCATGGATCCCGGTTCAGGGCGGCGATTATGTAACTCCTCTTCAGCTTGTAAGTAATTATTGGAGTTCTTTCAACTCGTGTTCTGAAAATATTAATGTTGATGGTGAAGATTCAAATGGAGATGGATATTCTTGGTATTCAGAAATTGCAACAAGTTGCCAAGATGGAGTCAGTATAAATTTTACGTATCTAGAAAATTTTGGCCACAGTTGGCCTGCATCAGATTCTGATAAGGGTGGGGGTGCAGATATAGATGGAGCTACATTCATCTGGGAATTCTTATCTTTGTATGATATTAATGGACTGATAAACTAGATATTTATGAGACCAATATGCTTTCTTGGAGTTCTTTTTATCATTTCAGCATGCGGAGGAGGATCATCAAGTACCGATATAGAAATTGATCCCGGACAAGATAATAGCTCTGGACAATCTTGCTCAGCTTATCAATCAAATAATGGAAACGGCTCAACACTAAATTGCACAATTGTTCACGATAATATTGTGCGACAGTTTTATATATATGAGGGAAGTGGATATCAGAGTAATGCGCCAGTGCTCTTTGTTTTGCATGGCTATACAAGCAGAGGGTTGTGGATTATGAACTATAGTGGATTTCAATCTATTGCTGATGATGCAGGACTCATAGTTATATACCCTCAAGGAACTCTTTTACCAGCCACTGGTCAGACGCATTGGAATGTAGGTGGTTGGACAACGAGCAGCACAACAGATGATGTTGGTTTCATAAATGCAGTTATAAACTTTTTAAATAATGAATATTCAATAAATTCTAAGAGAATATACTCAACTGGGATGTCTAATGGCGGTTATATGAGTTATAAGCTTGCATGTGATTTGAGCCCAAGGATTGCAGCAGTTGTATCAGTGACGGGATCTATGACCAGTGAAACCTTAGATGGCTGTAATCCAACTCACCCAACTTCAGTGGCGCAAATTCATGGTTTGCAAGACTCCGTTGTAAATTATGATGGGAACGGATTTAGCAAGCCCATTGAAGAGGTTATGAATTATTGGGTTAACATTAATAACTGCTTACTAGAGTCCGACACATCTGAAATCTCTGGAAATAATGGTGGAGGAATTCATGATGTATATTCAGGTTGTGACAATCAAACTAATGTTGAACTATATTTGATGACTAATATGGGTCACAACTGGCCGAATCTTAATAATCATGATCTTCAAGCGTCTACGACTGTTTGGAATTTTTTATCAAAATACGATATTGATGGATTAATTGAATAATACTATTAAAATGGTGTAAAAAATTAGATATTTGTATGGAAATTAATTTACCGGATGGATCAGTAAAGGAACTTGAAAAGGGCTCAAATGGCCTAGATCTTGCTAAATCAATAGGCACTGGACTTGCTAAAAGTGCTGTTGCAGTTGTCGTGAATGGTGAGCAGAGAGACCTCCTAGACGAACTTCCTGATAACTCTTCTGTCTCTATCATTACTATCCAATCTGACGAGGGATTAGAGATAATGAGACATACATTGACAGCCCAGGTTCTAGCAAAAGCCATAAAGAATTTATATTCGGATTCTAGATTGGCTATAGGGCCTACAATTGAAAACGGCTTTTACTATGATGTTTCTACTAAAACACCTATATCGGTTGAAGATCTTCCAAAAATAGAAAATGAAATGAAAAGGATATTAGAAAATAAGTCTAATATTGTTAAATCACTTCACTCCGAAAAAGATGCAAAAAAAATGTTTAAACAGAAAGGAGAGTCTCTCAAAGTAGAAATTATAGATGATGCAGATCAAACTAATAATTTTCAGATTTATACAAATGCTGATGAAGATTTTATTGATTTATGCAGAGGGCCTCATTTACCAAATCTCTCTTTTATTGGGGCATTTAAACTTACTAAAGTCTCTGGAGCATACTGGAAGGGAGATTCCTCAAATGAAATGCTTACAAGAATTTATGGAACAGCATGGAGAAATGAAAAAGAGCTTCTTGAAAATTTTGATATTGTGAAGCGAGAAAGTGAAGCTTATTTTGGTTCTGATCAAATCTATGTTGAAAAATTTATAAAACCAGCAAGACACGTTGAAACTCAAATTCTTGCTGACAAGTATGGTAATGTTTTGTATTTAGGTGAAAGAGATTGCTCTTTGCAAAGAAGGAATCAAAAGTTAATTGAGGAGAGTCCACCTGAGTGGCTATCTGAATATGGAAGAGAGAAATTAAAAGAGTTTACACTTAAAATCGCATCTAATGCAGATTATGTAAATGCTGGAACTGTAGAGTTCCTTGCTGATAGTGACGAAAACTTTTACTTCCTTGAAATGAATACTCGATTACAAGTTGAGCATACGGTAACTGAAATGAGATACGGCCTTGACCTTGTAAAAGAACAAATAAAAATTGCGCTAGGAAACTCTATTGAAGATTATGAGCTTGATCCAAGAGGACACAGTATAGAGTTTAGAATTAATGCAGAAGACCCAAATAATAACTTTCTACCAACTCCTGGAACAATTACCGAATACAGAGAACCAACAGGTAATGGTGTACGTATTGATGGGTGGGCAAGAACAGGTACTCAAATTACTCATTATTATGACAATCTTATTTCGAAATTAATTGTTTGGGGTGTTTCAAGGGAAGAGGCAAGATCTAAAGGAATCAGGTGCCTTGAAGAATATATTATCGGAGGCATTCCTACTACTATAAGTTTATTAATAGATATTTTAAAAACTAAAGAATTTGTCAACAGTCAAATACACGTAAAGTTTTTAGAGGAAAACTTTGAAATACGTGAGATCGAAGAAGATGAAGTTTCCTCTGATAGACCAAGCAAGGTAAAAATATCATTAGAGGACACAACCAACCCAACTCTTGCTCCTCAGCGTCCTAAAAAAGTAGGTATGGACCTTACGGGCAATATTAAAAATCCAGGAATAATTTTTGCAGAAATGCAAGGAACAATAATGGACACCATGACTAAACAAGGTAAAAAAGTAAAAAAAGGTGACTCATTATTTGTTCTTGAAGCAATGAAAATGGAAAATGTAATTACAGCTCCAATTGATGGTGTAATCAAAAAATTTAATATTGAAAAAGGACAGCCCGTTAAAAAAGGTGACTTGTTAATTGAGATTGAAGCTAAGTTCTAATGATTTACGGTATAGGTGTTGACCAAGTCGATTTGAATAGAGTTAGAAAACTTTTAAATAAGTCTCAAACCAAATTTGAAAAAAGATGCTTTACACAGAATGAAATAATCTATGCAAATCGATTCAATGATCCAGCAAAAAGACTTGGTGCTAGGTTTGCTGCAAAAGAAGCAGTCATGAAGTCTTTAGGTAAAGGTTGGAGACAGTTAGGTTGGAAAGATATTGAAATTAGTGGTGGAGGCAAGCCTGTAGTTCATTTATATGGAAAAGCAAAAGAACTGGCAAAAGAGTTGAATATTGATACTGTGCACGTATCTCTATCACACGAAGAAGATAGAGCAATAGCATTTACCATTTCAGAAATAGAAAAATGAACTGGGTAGCAATGTTTCCCGGACAGGGATCTCAACAAGCAGGCATGGGTGAGGAGTTACTTGATTTATATCCAGATCTTTTAATTGAGGAGTTTGAAGAAACTTTGGGTTGGTCTTTGAAAGAGACTATTTTACATAGTGATCAAGGCGATATTACAAAAACAAATATTGCTCAGCCTTACATATTTGCAATTTCCTACTGTTACGGATTAGAAGCTTTTAAAAAACTAGGTATACCAAAGGTTGGTATAGGCCATTCATTAGGTGAATATACTGCGCTAGCACTTGCTGAGTTCATTAGCTATCGAGATGCATTAAAAATTATTTCTGTGAGAGGTGATTCTATGCAGAAAGCTGTTGAGAACTCCAACTCAACAATGGCTGCCGTTTTAACATCAGACCTCAAACAAACTATAGATGCTGTTGAAATCCTAAATAATCAAGGAATTTCAATCAATATATCTAACTATAACGATGGTGCACAAATCGTCATTGGTGGATTGAAAGATGACATAGACTACTTAAAGTCAAACCCAATAGATTTGCGTGCAAAAAGAGTGATACCCCTTGATGTTGCCGGTGCTTTTCATTCAAAATTTGTTTCTTCTGCAAAACAAGAAGTTCAAAACATAGTAGATAAAGTTGAGTTTTCAGAAGGTAAGTTTGATGTCTATATGAATGTAGACGCAAACATAGCTGACCTTACAACAATAAAACAAAGACTTGTTGATCAAATCGACAATAGCGTGCTATTTTATGACCAAATTCTGAATATTGAAAATAATGTGAATCCAGAAAAGTGGTATCATATCGGACCTGGAAATGTAACTGCTGGGATGGTAAAAAAGTCTATATCTAGTAAGGGTATTGAAATTATTAATTCATTAGACTCTTTGAATACTGTTTAAATAGGGAGATTTTGTGAAGTCAACTATAACTGGTTGGGGCAAGTGTTCGCCAGACAACATAATGACAAATGATGATTTGGCTGTTTTCGTTGACACCTCTGATGAGTGGATACAACAGCGAACTGGAATTCAGGAAAGAAGATTTTGTCACGTTAACAATTCAGATATGGCTGCTGTTGCAGGACAACATGCGATTGCCTGTGCAGGTTTAACACCAGAAGATATTGACGTAGTTATTCTTGCTACATGTACTCCTGACAGTATTGTCCCTTCTGCTGCAGCACATGTTCAAAGAAAACTTGGTGCAGTCAATGCTTCAGTCTATGACATAAATGCTGCATGCGCAGGTTTTGTATATGCATTAGAACAAGGAAAAGCTTTTGTAGAAAGTGGACTTTATAAGAGAGCTTTAGTTATAGGCTCAGAACACATCACATGGTTACTTGATTGGTCAGATAGAAATACTGCAGTCCTATTTGGAGATGGAGCTGGAGCAGTTGTTGTTGAAGAAAGTAAATCCCCAGAAGATGGTGAAATATTTTCTTTCGTTAATGGTTTAAGTTCAGATAAGTTAGACATTTTAGAGGTTCCAAACTTTGGATCAGCAATGGATAGATTTAATAAAGATGAAGCAGCAAGAGTTAGGTGGACATTTGATGGACAAGAGATTTTTAAAGGTGGAATTAGAGCAATGGCTACAGCATCTGATGAAGTCATTACTAAATCTGGGTTAACAAAAGAAGATATAGATCTTTTGATTCCTCACCAAGCTAATTTAAGAATAGTAGAAGGGTTGGAAAAAATGTTAGGCCTTCCAAACGCTACCACAATAAAAAAAGTTCATAAATATGGCAACACCTCTGCAGCCTCGATTCCAACTGCCTTAGTCGATGCTTTAGAAGAAGGTGAAATAAAAGGTGGAGAAGTTGCTATTTTTACTGCTGTAGGTGCAGGCCTTTCATGGGGTGCATGCGCCTTACGTTTAGGAGAAAGAACAACTCCTATAAACACTTCCGATGCAAAACTTCCTGATTTTGATGGAAAGGCTGTTGATACGATAAGAAGAGCTATTGAGTATCAAATACCTGAAAAATTAGATCTTATATGAAAACAGCACTAGTAACTGGAGGCTCTAGGGGCATAGGAAGTGCTATTGCATTAGGGCTTGGAAAAAATTTTCATGTTGTAGTTGGATATGCTAATTCAGAAGACAAAGCCAATGATGTTGTACAAGAAATCGTTGCTGCTGGTGGAAGTGCAAGTACAGTTCAAATCGATATATCAAATGCTGAATCTGTAGATACTGCATTTTCAACAGTAGAAAAAGAATACAACTCTGTAGATGTCTTGATCAATAATGCAGGAATTACACAAGACAATATATTACCAAGAATGAAAGAAGCTGAATGGCTTGAAGTAATTCAAACTAATCTAACAGGAAGTTTCTATACATCGCAAAGAGCTATCAAGCTTATGATGAAAAACAAATGGGGAAGAATTATATTTATATCATCTGTAGTTGGATTATCAGGCAACCAAGGTCAGGCAAACTATGCTGCATCAAAGGCTGGATTAATAGGGTTGGCAAAATCAATTAGTAAAGAAATGGGTTCTAGAAATATTACATCTAACGTAGTTGCTCCAGGATATATTGAAACAGACATGACCTCTTTTTTAGATGATGAAAATAAGGAAAATATTATAGAGCAACTATCAATTAAACGCATCGGTAAACCAGAAGATATTTCAAATGTAGTATCTTTTTTATGTAGCGAAGAGTCAGAATATATAACAGGACAAGTTATACCAGTTGATGGTGGTTTAACAACGTAATTAGGGAGTAATTATGGAAGCAAATGAAGTTTTTGAAAAAGTAAAAGGTCTTTTTATAGAAGACCTTGGTATTGATGAATCAAAAGTAACAATGGATGCAAAGTTGGAAGAGGATTTGGAAATTGATTCATTAGGAATAGTTGAAGTTGTTATGGCCTTTGAAGATGAATTTGATATTGAAATTGATGATGAAGAACTTGCTGATGTTTCAACAGTTGGCCAAGCTGTAAATCTACTTCATTCAAAAATATAATTCGAATCATGTCTAAGAGGCGTGTCGTAGTTAGTGGTCTTGGGACAATTAATCCCCTTGGAAATAATGTCTCAGATTCTTGGGAAAAGTTAATCAATGGTGTTTCAGGAATAGATTTTATAACCTCGTTTGATACAGAAGACCTTCCAGTTAAGTTTGCTGGAGAGGTAAAAGATTTTGATGCAAATGAATATATGGGTAAACAACATGCAAGAAAACTAGACCGATCTGCTCATTTATCTATTTTTGCAACAGAACTAGCTCTAAGGGATGCCAACTTAAATACAGAAGAACGACTGGGATCCAATGTTGGAATAGTTTTTGGTACAGGAATTGGTGGTATCGGAGCCACTGAGAATGCGGTAAGAACCTACGATGAAAGAGGGGCGTCTAGAATTAACCCTCTTGCAATTACTCAGATTATGCCTAACTCTAGTACAGGACAGGTTGCAATTAAGTTTGGCATAGAGGGACCTTCTTTAACAATAACTACAGCCTGTGCCGCGTCAGCCAATGCTGTAGGTGAAGCAAAAAATTTAATTGAAAATGGAATTGTAGACATAGTAGTTGCTGGAGGAACAGAATCTGGAACTACTCCAATGACTATTGGAGCTTTTGCTCAAATTAGAGCTTTATCGACAAAAAATGACTCACCGGAATCTGCATGTAGTCCATTTGATAAAGATAGAGATGGTTTTGTTATGGCTGAAGGTTCAACAGTATTAGTACTTGAAGAAGAAGAATCAGCAATAAAACGTGGTGCAAAAATTTACGGTTATGTCTCTGGCTATGGTTCAACTACCATGGAACTTCTACTCCAGCAAATGACAAAAATGAAACTCTTGCAATTAAAACATTATTTGGTGAAAGAGCTTATGAAGTTGATATCTCGTCTACAAAATCAATGACAGGCCATTTATTAGGTGGTGCAGGAGCATTTGAATCCATGGTTTGCCTGCTTTCAATGCAAAATAATGTAATTCCACCAACAATAAATCTAGTTAATAAAGATGAAGATTGTGATTTGAATTACACACCAAATAAATCAATTAATAAAGAAGTTAATATCTCTATGTCAAATTCTTTTGGATTTGGTGGTCATAACGGAGTTCTAGTTTTTTCCAAAGAATAACTAATTAGGTAGCATAGAACCACCTATTGAGTGTGCTCCTCCATCAGCATGAATAATTTCACCTGTAACAGCCTCGGATAAATCAGACAGTAAGAAGTTAACAACCTTTGCAACTGGTTCAGCATTTTTTGTATCCCAACCAAGTGGAGCACGTTCATTCCACTCATTATCCATTTCAGAAAATCCAGGAATATTTTTTGCTGCTGTAGTTGCTAATGGCCCTGCAGCGACAGCATTTACTCTAACCCCACTATCTCCCATGTAATAACCAAGATAACGAACAATCGATTGTAAGCTTGATTTTGCGACACCTTGCCAGTCATATCCTGGCCAAGCTTGAGAATTATCAAAATCTAGTGCAACTATTGAAGATGGATTGTTTAAGATTGGCTGAAATGAAGTAGCAAGCGTTTTCAAAGAAAAAGCGGAAACCTCAAAACTTTTAACTGCATCTTCCACAGTTGTGTTTAAAAAGTTACCACCCATGGCCTCTGTAGGTGAAAAAGCAATTGCATGTAAAATTCCATCAAGACTGCCTACCTCATCTTCTATATTTTTTACTGCTTCATTAACTTGATTCAGATTTTCAATATCCATTTCAAAAACTTTTATATCATCTGATAATCTTTTGACTGCTCTTTCGGTAATGCGAAGGCCTTTTCCAAAACCAGTAGCGACAACTGTAGCACCATTTTCTATTGCTATTTTGGCAGTCGCAAAAGCGATACTTTTATCTGTAAGAATTCCAGTAATTAGAATTTTTTTATCTTTTAAAATCATATTTTTCCTATAACTATTTGACTATATAAATAGTTAATACGTATCAGAAAATAAAACTAATTATTACTCTTCGGTTGTAAAGCTACCAGAACCTTCTTCTTCTTTATTTATAGACTTGCCTGTTACGATAGCAAGACTAATTTCAAGTAAGCCAAAAAGAAAAAATCCGTTAAAGTCAGTAAATACAGCAAAGGCTATCATTCCAAGCCCACCACTATATCTTATTAGGTTCAACTGCTTTCCATTTTCGGCATTTCCTCCAAGTAAGAAAAAAGCCATAGCGGCAAAATAAATTGGGATTCCTATAGATCTTATAATAAGTGCCTGATTGTCTGCCATGACAGCAGAAAAATCAAACAAAAATATTCTATAGGTAACTTCTGGCATAATAAAACCTACCAGTGCTAAGCCAAGGTATCCAATTGGGTCTAATCTATTGATTAATTTGTAATTCATAAAAGCAATTATATCTTAAAAAAATGAACTTTTTATATTTAATTAGACTGAATTATTTCAGCGCTTCTCCCGCGTGTTCCCCGCAAACGCCAATTTTTAAGTCTTTGTTTGATTGCCTTCCCTCATTCGCAGAAATTTCAACAGCTTTTCCTACTGTCTTTTTATCTATAGATACAAATGGGTCTTGAGAAAATATATTATTTTCTACATATTTAGTAAGAAATTTTGAAGCATCGTCTCTCGAAAGACCTAAGGTCGTTTGTGTTAAATCATTCGTACCAAAAGAGAAAAAATCTGCATGTTCAGCTATCGACCCAGAATTTAATGCAGCACTTGGCAATTCAATCATTGTTCCGATTGTGTATTCAAATTTATAATCTAATTTTTTCTGTTCCTTAGATATTTTCTTAATAAGAAGGTTTTTCATTTGATGCAATTCTTTAGCATTCATAACCAAAGGAATCATTATTTCTGGGGTAACTAAAACTCCATCTTTTTTTTGTATATTGTAAGCAGCCCTTAAGATTGCTTCTACTTGCATCTCATAAATTTCAGGGTAACTTAATCCAAGACGCACTCCTCTATGACCAAGCATTGGATTGCTCTCAGATAATTTAACAAGCATTTCTCGAATGTAACTTGGAGAAACACCAATTGCATTACCAAGTTCAGTCATTTCAATGTCACTTTTTGGTAAAAACTCATGCATTGGTGGATCAAGAAGCCTCACTGTTATAGGCTTTTCTTTTAAAAGTAAAAACAAAGATTCAAAGTCAGCAATTTGAAAATCTATTAGTTTCTTTAAAGCCCTTTTTCTACCTTGTTGTGATTCTGACATAATCATTTCACGCATAGGAATGATTCTTTCACCTTCAAAAAACATGTGCTCTGTTCTACAAAGCCCAATTCCTTCAGCACCAAACTCTAATGACTTTTCAGTGTCTAGTACTGTTTCTGCATTTGCTCTTACTGCCAATCTCTTGTACTCACTACACCAATCCATAAGAGTGTTGAATTCATCTGATGGCCTTGGTGGCTCAGTTTCCAGCTCTCCAATATAAACTTCACCTAAAGATCCATCTATGGAAATAATGTCTCCTTCCGTTAACACTCTCTCTCCATTGCCTATTGTTTTGTTTTCAACATCTATAGTCAAACCTTCTGCACCTACAACACATGGCTTACCCATTCCCCTAGCAACAACTGCAGCGTGACTTGTCATGCCACCTTTTGTTGTGAGAATCCCAACAGATGAATGCATTCCATGAATATCTTCTGGACTTGTTTCGTCTCTCACTAAAATTACATCTCTTCCTCTGTTAGCCTCTTTTTCTGCTTTGTCTGCATCAAATACAATCTCTCCAACAGCTGCTCCAGGAGAAGCATTAAGCGCTTTGGTAAAAAGAGCTTTCTCTTGTGATTGGACAAATTGAGGATGTAAAACATTCGTAATACTATTCGCATCGACCATTATCAATGATTCTTCTTTTGTTGTAATGCCCTCGTTATGTAAATCAATAGCGATTTTTATACTGGCCTGAGCAGTTCTCTTAGCTTTTCTTGTTTGAAGCAAATAAACTTTTTCATTTTCAATCGTAAACTCTAAATCTTGTACTTCTTTGAAATGACTTTCCAGTTTTGATGCAATTTCTTTAATTTCTTTATATGCATTCGGGAATTTTGACTCCAATGACTCTTGTTCAACGGAGTCATCATTCTTAATTGGATGAGGTGTTCTGATACCAGCAACAACATCTTCTCCCTGTGCATTAATTAGGTATTCTCCATAAAGCTCTTTGGACCCATTCGAAGGGTTTCTAGTAAACGCAACTCCCGTTCCAGATTTGTCATTTAAATTACCAAATACCATGGTTTGAATTGTTGCGCCGGTTCCTAAAGAGTCAGGTATGTTGTTTATCTTTCTATATGTAATTGCTCTTTTATTTTGCCAACTACTAAAAACAGCTTCAATAGCTCCTACTAATTGTTCATGTGGATCTTGAGGAAATGGAGAATTTGTAAATCTCTCTACAGTATTTTTATATGCATTAATTATCCAATCAAGCTGGTCAACATTAAAATCAGCATCAGACGTAACGTTATCCATACGTTTTTTATTAGCAATAACTGCTTCAAACCTATCAACCTCAACACCAAGCACAACATTGGAATACATTTGAATCAATCTTCTATATGAATCAAGGGCAAAGCGTTCATCATTAAAAGCCTTAGCAAGGTTTTGAACATTGTCGTCATTAAGACCTATGTTCAAAATTGAATCCATCATTCCAGGCATAGAAATCATGCCTCCTGACCTCACTGATAATAAAAGTGGTGATTCACTATTGCCAAAACTTTTTTGAGATAGGCTTTCTAAGTTTGAAACATAGTTAATTATTTCCTCTTTCAATCCATCAGGTAATTTTTTGTTCTTTGAAAAATAATTACAGACTTCAGTTGTGATAGTAAAACCTGGAGGAACTTGTATGCCAAGTTTGGACATTTCTGCAAGATTTGCACCCTTACCACCAAGAAGGTTACTTAATGATGCATCACCATCAGTTTTCTGACTAGAGAATTCGTAAATAAGTTTGTTGTCCATAATTGGATTTAAAAAATTTCCCCCTCTATTCTCTAATTATATAGGGGGGAAACTATATGTCTAAGAACGTACTAGTAATTGGCACGGGAACAATCGGCGAACCACTAATAGGGTTACTCGCAGATCACAAAGATTCACTTGGATTAGATAATGTAATATTTTTTAAAAGAACACCACTGTCAGATGAGAGAGGAAAAGTTGAATCCCTAATAAGAAAAGGAGCAAAAATTGTTTCTACTGGTGATGCACTCAGCGAATTTCATCAACTAGGGTTTAATGAAACTTCTGATGTTGAGCAAGCTTATGCTGACTCAGATGTCATTATCGACTGCACACCAAGTGGAAATGATAATTGGGATAATGTTTACTCGTCTCTTGATCAGAATAAGAGATTCATGGCACAAGGATCTGAACATGGATTTGGTCCCTTTTTTGCATGGGGAATTAATAACGAAATATTAAAAGAAGATTCAAACAAATATCTTATTGCTTCATGTAATACCCATAACATTGCCTCAATAGTCAAGAGCTTTGCGCTTGATGAACAGAGAGAACTAGTAGAAGGAAAGTTTGTGTGTCTCAGAAGAGCTAATGATGTGTCTCAAAATGATTCTTTCTCTCCTTCACCAACAATTACAAAACACAGCAATCAGGAATTTGGCACTCATCATGCTCGTGACGTACATGAATTATTTGCTCAAGAAGGGAAAAAGTTAAACCTCTTTTCCTCAGCTATCAAGCTACCTACACAATATATGCATACTCTATGGTTTTCACTTACTTTTAAAGATGTTGTCAAATATGAAGACATCATGGAAAACCTTCATGATAGTGAGTTTTTGATGGCTACTGAGAAAATGTCTTCAAACAAAGTTTTTTCTTTTGGTAGAGATCATGGATATCACGGAAGACTTTTATCACACGGTGTTGTTGCCGAACAGTCTTTACATGTTAAAGAAAATACACTTACTGGATACTGTTTTACTCCTCAAGATGGAAATGCCTTACTATCCTCTGTAGCTGGGACTGTACAGCATTACTACAAAGATGATTGGAAAGAGAAGATGGAGATTTTCAATCGCTACATTTTCAAAAACATATAATTCTAAAATACAACTATGGAAAATGTTAATGCAATCGCAATACCAGCCTTATTTATAGTTGGAATTATATGGCTAATCGTTGCATCAAATAAAAGGATAAATAAAGCCCTTTCAACTGCTTCGAAAACTTTAGGATTTACATATATACCCTCTAAAAACATATTCAGAAAGAAAAGAATATTTGGTGAACTAGATGGATACAAATGTGAGGTAGTGGTATACACAAGAACTCATGGACGCAACACTACAACATATGTCTCCTTCTTTGCTTTTTTTCCAGAGAGCTTTGATATGGGATTGAAGATTAATTGGCGAGGTGAGTTTGATGGAGATGATGAGTATCTGACAGACCTATTTATAAAACGAAATGAAGAACTTATAGAAACATCAAAGAAGAATCTAAGAAGACTAAGGGTAGAGGATGCATTTGTAAATTCGAGAAAAGTCTTATTTAGAAAGTATTACAAAGCGGATGAGATTGTCAAAACAATGAGAGATGTACTTAACTTAGCAAAAGCAATTAAGTAGCTTTTTTAGCTAACTCTCTTCTAGAGAAATACACAATAACTGGAACTATAAATACGTTAGGCATTGCCCAGTTCATCCACTCCTGTGGAAACAATTCAATAGTACTGATAAATGCGGTAGTAGCAGCAATTGTTCCAGCGAGCATAAGATTTAAATG
>LULP01000162.1_pt1 | contig 15988 bp, 8 predicted proteins | sample 728111 | NCBI WGS metagenome assembly LULP01 (sample SAMN03860286, study PRJNA289734) | marine metagenome | biome: seawater column; feature: ocean; material: water; isolation source: Red Sea water column Station 149 - depth 25m | place: Saudi Arabia: Red Sea | collected 2011-10-15 | depth 25 m
CCACCGTACAATTTGATGATGTCCATGGTTGCCATTGCAAGACCAGCACCATTGACCATACAGCCAATGTTACCTTCAAGCGCAACATAGTTGAGTTCAAATTCAGAGGCTTTCAGCTCACGCTCATTCTCTTGGGATTTGTCACGTGATGCTGCAACTTCTGGCAAACGGTACAATGCGTTTGAGTCGATACCAACTTTTGCATCGACTGCCAAGATGTCGCCATTTTCACGCACTGACAATGGATTGATTTCAAAGAGTGCAAAATCATTTTCTAAGAAAGCTTGATAAGCACCTGTCATGATTTTTACAAATTGACCGATTTGCTTGTCTTTTAAACCCAAATCAAATGCAACTTGACGAGCTTGGAATGGTTGTAAACCAACTAAAGGATCAACTTCAACTTTGAGAATTTTTTCAGGTGTTTCTTCTGCCACTTTCTCAATTTCTACACCACCTTCAGTAGATGCCATGAACGTGATACGACGGCTAGAACGGTCGACGACTGCACCAAAATACAGTTCACGCTCAACTGGATAAACATCTTGGCAAACCAATACGCTATTCACAGGCTGACCATCTGCATCAGTTTGATATGTGACCAAACGTGTTCCGATTAAGTCTTGTGCAACTTGGGCAGCTTCTTCCTTAGATTTAACAACTTTTACGCCACCTGCTTTACCACGACCACCTGCATGGACTTGGGCTTTGATGACTGCAAATTTTCCACCAATTTGCTCAAAAGCGTTTGCTGCTTCTTCTGGCGTTGTTGCCAATACACCCTCTTGTACAGGGAAACCGTATTTTTTTAACAACGCTTTTGCTTGATACTCATGTAGATTCATTGTTTTACCTTAATCGTGTTTCAAGTGCCGAAATGACTTATAACTTTTCGGCAGACACTGGTTTTTGAGAATCACTGCGCAGCGCAATAGCCAAACCACAGACCATTAGTAACTGCACAATGACGACCTTCCTCATTACTTAATGCTTATTTCTTGCGTTTACGTTGAATAGCGTGGATCGCACGACCATCAACAGACAACGCTGCTTCATGTACTACTTCTGAATAGGTTGGATGCGCAAATGTCATCAACTGCAAGTCTTCCACACTTGATACAAACTCAAGTGCAATCATGCCTTGATGCACAATATCTGATGCGCCAGGACCGATCACATGCATACCGAGCAAACGATCAGTATTTTCATCAGCAACGAATTTGACAAAACCTGCTGACTCACCTGCTGCTAATGCACGACCATTCACGGCAAATGGAAATTGACCTGTTTTGACCGTATGCCCTTTCTCAGCTGCTTGCTCTTCGGTTAAACCAACCCAAGCCGCTTCTGGATGCGTATAAATGACGCTGATAATGGTGTCATAGTTGACCTGTGCAGCATGACCGTGAATACGCTCAACCGCCATCACACCTTCTTCCATCGCTTTATGCGCAAGCATTGGTCCACGTACCAAGTCACCAATCGCATAAACACCTTCAACAGAGGTTAAGCATTGATCATTGACTTCGACGAAGCCACGATCTGTGACTTTAATACCTGAATCTTCCGCCAACAGGCTCTCTGTATATGGCTTACGCCCTACACAAACGATCACTTTGTCAAAAGCTTGTGATTTTTCTTCGCCTGCTTCGCTATATTTCAAGGTCACTTCACGACCATTGACTTCTGTACCAGCGACTTTGGCATTTAGACGGATATCCAAACCTTGTTTCTTCAAGATTTTTTGATATTCCTTTGCCAATGCTTTGTCCGCCATCGGCAAGAAACTGTCTAGTGCTTCAAACACGACAACTTCTGAACCCAAACGACGCCATACTGAACCAAGCTCAAGACCGATCACACCTGCGCCAATGACACCGAGGCGTTTAGGTACTTCAGGGAAACTCAATGCACCTGTCGAATCGACAATTAAATCTTCATCAATTGGTGCAACTGGGATGTTTACAGGTACAGAACCTGTCGCCAAGATCACATATTTTGGCTCTAAAGTTTGAACTTCACCTTCAAATGGAGTGAATTCAACTTTTTTGCCTGCAAGCAATTTACCTGAACCTTGTAACCATTCGATGCCATTGCCTTTGAGAAGCTGTGCAACACCACCAGTCAGTTGTTCTACGACTTTATCTTTATGTGCTAAGATTCTCTCTAAATCAAAGCTCACTTCACCAGTCGTAATACCGTGTTCATCGAGCTCATGTACAGTCGCTTCATATCGATGTGATGAGTCTAATAATGCTTTAGATGGGATACAGCCGACGTTCAAACATGTACCGCCGTGAGATGGCTTACCATTCAATTTGCGCTTTTCAATACAAGCGACTTTAAAACCAAGTTGGGCTGCACGAATTGCAGCTTCATAACCACCTGGTCCACCACCGATCACAACAAGATCAAATTGTTGGGACATTGATTGTTCTCCTTTGTTTTGCGCAGAAGCCTCACTACAAATAAAGCCAACATCGGCGCAAAACGAATTTTGTTCAGACGAAAGATGAAATTAAAGATGCTGTCCGCTATTACAAATCGAGTAATAGAGAAGCAGGCTCTTCTAATAGCTCTTTAATCGTCACGAGGAAGCCAACAGCCTCTTTACCATCAATCAGACGATGGTCATAAGACAATGCCAAATACATCATAGGTAAAATTTCAACTTGTCCATTGACAGCCATTGGACGATCTTGGATTTTGTGCATACCAAGAATCGCTGTTTGAGGTGGATTCAAGATCGGCGTAGACAGTAATGAACCGAAAGTACCGCCATTAGTAATGGTGAATGTACCGCCAGTCATTTCTTCTAGGCTCAATTTGCCTTCACGCGCTTTCGCTGCATAGTCGCCAATACCACCTTCGATTTCTGCATAACTCATTTGATCGGTATTACGAAGTACAGGAACAACTAGACCACGATCAGAAGATACCGCAACACCCACATCATAGAAACCGTGATAGACAATATCGTCACCATCAATCGATGCATTCACCGCAGGATAGCGTTTCAACGCTTCTGTTGCTGCTTTGATAAAGAATGACATAAAGCCAAGACGAGCACCGTGACGTTTTTCAAAACGATCTTTAAATTGCTTACGCAACTCCATGATTGGCTTCATGTTCACTTCGTTAAACGTGGTCAACATTGCAGTTGATTGCGTTGCATCAAGTAGACGCTCTGCAACACGCTTACGCAGACGAGTCATTGGTACACGTTTTTCAACACGTTCACCGACAGATTGACTTAGTGGTGTAACGGCTGGCTTAGTTTGATGATTTGCCACATCTTCTTTGGTAATGCGACCGCCACGACCTGTACCTTCAACGTCTTTGGCGTCGACGCCTTTTTCTGTCAAAGCTTTACGCACTGATGGTGCTTGATCTTTAACTGTCTCTTGGGATTGTGATGCGTTAGAAGATTTTTCGACAACAGATGCTGCACCAGCTTCGGTTTTCTCAACAGATTCTTCGACTTTCTCTTCTGAACTATTATCAGAAGATTTGCTGGCAGACTCACCAGCTGCACCTGCATCAAACTCTGCAATCACTTCAGCAGAAAGTACAGTTTCACCTTCATCCTTGATAATCTTGCTAATCACACCATCGGCAGGAGCAACCACTTCAAGTACAACCTTATCGGTTTCTATATCGCAGATGACCTCATCACGTGCAACAGCTTCACCTGCTTGCTTGTGCCAAGTGGCAATCGTGCCGTCTGCGACCGATTCTGGGAATACGGGTGCTTTAATTTCAGTTGCCATTATTGATTATCTCCTGTTTCTTCAGCTTGGACAGCTAATGCGTCGAGTACAAGCCCAGACTGTTGTTTTGCATGCAAGTAAGGTGAGCCACACGCAGGGGCAGCAGATGCTTCACGTCCTGCATAGTGAATTTTAATTGGTCTACCCGTAGGTAAAATTTCTTCGTACAAACGAGGTGCAACGAATAACCAAGCACCTTGGTTTTTCGGTTCTTCTTGCGCCCAAACTACATCTTTGAGATTTGGATAGCTTTCAAGAAGCTCGTTAATAATGTCTTTTGGATATGGATAAAGCTGTTCGATACGCACGATCGCAATATGGTTTAGACCGAGCTCACGACGCTTTTCGAGAATGTCGTAATAAACTTTACCACCACAGATCACTAGACGAGTCACGTCAGCTTTATTGATCTCATCAATCTCGTCAATCACGGTTTGGAATGTGCCTGTTGCAAGCTCATCCAAAGTCGAAGTAGCGAGTTTATGACGAAGCAATGATTTTGGTGACATCACGATCATTGGTTTACGAATCGGACGGATCGCCTGACGACGTAACGCATGGAAAATCTGCGCTGGTGTAGTCGGTGTCATCACTTGCATATTGTCTTCCGCACAGAGCTGTAAGAAACGCTCAAGACGTGCAGATGAATGCTCAGGGCCTTGACCCTCATAGCCGTGTGGCAGCAACATGGTCAAACCACAGACACGCTCCCATTTGGTTTCACCCGAAGCGATAAACTGGTCAATCACCACTTGCGCACAGTTCACAAAATCACCAAACTGCGCTTCCCAAATGATTAAGCTTTTTGGCAAAGTCGTTGCATAGCCATATTCAAATGCAAGCACCGCTTCTTCCGAAAGCAATGAATCATAGACCGCAACACGTGGTTGATTTTCTTTGATATGGCACAGTGGAATGTAGACTGATCCATCTGCTTGATTGTGCAGTTTTGCATGACGATGTGAGAATGTACCACGACCAACGTCTTCACCTGTAATACGTACCAAATAACCTTCATCAAGTAATGAGGCGTAGGCTAGAGTTTCCGCCGCACCCCAGTTGAGTGGCATATTACCCGTCTGCATTTGCATACGGTCGTCAATGACTTTTTGCACTTGGCGTTGCAGCTTAAAGCCTTCAGGCAAGGTGTTCATAACCGTACCAAGTTCTTTCAAACGATCAATACTAATCGTCGTATCCCAAACATCGGTATATTCATGACCGAGATATGGCTTCCAATCCACGAACATCTTGGTATTCGGTTCACGTACCAACGCATTGGCAACATGATTGCCCGCTTCGAGATCAGACCGATAACTCTCAATCATCGAATCGGCTTCTGAGCGATCTATGATGCCTTCATTAATTAACTTGTCGGCATATAGCGTACGTGTCGTCGGTTGCTTAGCAATTTTCTGATACATGATCGGCTGTGTTGCCGCAGGTTCATCCGCTTCATTATGACCACGACGACGATAACAGAATAGATCAATGACCACGTCTTTACGGAAAGTATGACGGAAGTCATGCGCAAGCTGAGTGGCAAAGATCACCGCTTCAGGATCGTCGCCATTGACATGGAAAATCGGCGCCTGAATCATCTTCGCAACATCGGTACAATATTCTGTAGAACGTGAGTCACGTGGATCAGATGTGGTAAAACCAACTTGGTTATTGACGATGATATGGACTGTACCACCAACCGTATAGCCACGAGTCTGTGACATTTGGAAGGTTTCCATGTTCACGCCCTGACCTGCGAACGCTGCATCACCGTGCACGATCAATGGCAATACATCATCACCACCAATATCTTTACGGCGTACTTGGCGAGCACGTACCGAACCTTCAACCACTGGTCCAACAATCTCTAAGTGTGATGGATTAAATGCCAATGCCAAATGCACTTCACCGCCTGGTGTCATGACATTCGAAGAGAACCCTTGGTGATACTTCACATCACCAGAGCCTGACGAGTTCGCCATTTTCCCTTCGAATTCGCTAAACAAATCCGCAGGATTTTTACCCATGATATTCACGAGCAAGTTCAAGCGACCACGGTGTGGCATACCGATCACGACTTCTTTACAACCCACTGCACCAGCACGTTGAATGAGCTCATTGACCATTGGAATAAAAGACTCACCGCCCTCTACACCAAAGCGTTTTGCACCGACATATTTGTTACCGAGGAATTTTTCTAGACCTTCGGCAGCCGTTAGACGCTCTAAAACATGTTTTTTCTGTTCGATATCGAAATCGAACTTGCCACGTGCACCTTCAAGACGCTGTTGAATCCAACGCTTTTCTGCGGTATCCACGATGTGCATATATTCTGCACCAATCGACGAACAATAAATCGACTCCATATCGGCAATCATCTCACCCAAAGTGACTTCAGACTTGCCGATTGCGAGATTACCCGTATTAAATACAGTATCCAAGTCCGATTTAGATAAGCCGTGTGTACTCAAGTCCAAATCAGGCACATCTTCACGAGGTGCGATGCCCAGTGGATCAAGTCGAGCTTTTTGATGACCACGGTTACGATAACCTGCGATCAGTTGCAATACTGCAATTTGACGTCGCTCGTGCTCGGTACTGACCGAGCTTTGCGACATTGGAAGTGAACGCCCAGAGTTGCGAGCAAGAAGTAAAAACTGCTCACGGACATTACTGTGTGGTTGATCACCTTTAGGAAATCGATCAAAGTATTGACGCCAATCTTCACCAACTAAATCCGGTGACGTCAAATAATTTTCATAAAGTTCTTCTATATACGCTGCACTATCAGCGGAAAGTTCTGTGTCTAGACGCATGGCGTCAGCAACATCTTGCATGAGTGGACCCATTTCCTATTGCATAATCAATTGTGGTAATCGCTTAGATCACGTCCATGAATACATATTTTGTAAACACGTATTCACATTCTCTTAATCGATTCAAACTATTAAGAGTTTTACACATTGTCAGACCAGCTGACTACGAAATAGCGTTACGCTTTGTATGCTTTTCATTACTTCCAAAAAAGCATACTGCCACGAACGATACCAATTACCCTACTACTAGAGTATTTCTGCAAGACTTATGAATAAAGATAAAATCACTTACCCTTATTCATAAGACCCTCATATCATCTTTGACTCAAATCACCACAAAAATGGCAAGTTTAGTTGAGATCAAAATCAATCATTCGGCAATTTTAACAAACCATCAAAGCTTATCTATTCGACCATCGAATAATAGCGATTTATCGCAAAAACCATGATCAGCATGATTGAATTTTAAGACATTTCCAATCGATTAGTTTTAAGTGCAACAATGCTAACATGAGATCAAGAGATTCACTGATTTATTCCAAACATACCATTCATAAATATATTAAATATACTGATTCTTATTTCATGCCTATTGCTTGATTTTTCATCAATATTTTCTCATTAAAAAGCATCATTTCTGATCTAAATCACCTTATTTCGACCATAAATAACTTTTCAATGCAAATGCAAAATATCAACCGTCGGCGGCACTCGAAATCGAAATGGTGCACCAACCATACCCGTGCCAACAGTGACAAAAACATTGGCGGTGTCATGTTGGTAGTAACCTTTTTTGTGTCCGAGCATGGATACTTTTCGCATTACGTAACTGGTAATCCAAGGAAGCTCAATCTGCCCACCATGCGTATGCCCTGACAGCATCAATGGTTTACTTGGGAGCCGAGGCACCATTTCGACCGTATCAGGATTGTGCGCAAGCAGTATCCAAGGCTTATCCTGTGGGAGATTAGGCAGTTGTTGCATATCAGCTTTGCCTGCCCATAGATCACCGATACCTAACATACGCACTTCATCAAATTCAACGACTTGATTTTCAATGTCGAGTACATTGTTATGAAATAAAGCTTTTGCCAATAGCTCTTGAATCGGTGGTCCTGGATATTGCTCATCATGATTGCCATTCACCGAATAGATTGGGCAATCAATCTGGCGCAAAATTCTGAGTTCATCGGTCAGCTTATCTTCGGGCTCATAAGTCCAATCCCCTGACACTACGACAAAATCAGGCTGTTCTTCATTGATTTTATTGATAATTTTTTTAAGTTGTCGCTCTTTTCCTGAATACAGACCGATATGCAAATCCGCAATCAGCGCAACAGTTAGTGGATTTTTTATCGGAAAATTGGGATCAATCGTGATATCTGTATGCTTCACCACGACATGGTGCGGTTCGATGAAGCGTGCATAGATCAAGAGCGAAGCGATGATTAAACTTGAAATTGCTTGAATATGATTAATATCTGACTGATACCATTGCCAAATGGTCAGCGCAACCCAAGGAAAAAGTAAATATCCTAAATAAAAAATAAACAATAATAAAAATGCTTTAAAAGGGTGTGTGGTTTCAGTGCGTCTTACACTTGTCCACGCCTGCCAGATTGCCCAACCTAGCATTATTGCAATACACCAATAAATCAAATTTGTAATATTCATAAGGTCATTCATGCTTTAATTATTTAAACGTACAGAAGTCTACTCGCCCTTTGCAATCACTATTTTCACAATACAAATAGTAATAATGATCATAAAATGATTTAGCAAGATGGTTTCAGTTCAAAATCAATCAAAAACTGAATCATGTGTTATCAATATGTTAATTATATGACAGCTTTCAAGACAATCTTCAAGTATGATGTGTTTTGAGCGAGATCATTTTCACCACACCACTCTTAGAATGCTTTAAAAATCATTCGGTTCTACCCCTCTTTCCGATATACTGTTCTACACTTTTATTTTTTTAAAAATTTGATTGATCAATGATGATCATGGTTTGAGATAAGGATTCGTCCAGATATGCGTTTCACCGCTTTTCGCATCAGTGTATTGACCCTATCAGTTGGTGTTTTGCAAGCCTGTTCTACCTTGCCACAGCGTGAGCCGGTTTTACCCACTTATTCGACACAATACCAAACAGATCATACGCAACTTGCACAGCTTTTCGAACCACTTAAACAAAGCCATCCGAATCTGACGGGTTATCACGTCCTTTTTGAGCCGACTAAAGCACTGGCAACACGGCTACAACTCATTGAACGTGCAGATCAAACTTTAGACTTACAATATTATATTTGGGACAATGACAAAGTCGGCGCACTCGCTATTGAAGCCATCTTGCGTGCTGCCGATCGTGGTGTAAAAGTTCGCCTTTTGGTCGATGACAATAATAGTAAAAATTTAGAAGCTGCTCTACGCACATTGACACAACATCCAAATATTCAAGTCCGTGTGTTTAATCCATTTCGTTTTCGCAATTTCCGTCCTTTGGATATGGTGCTCGACTTCGATCGCATCACACGACGTATGCACAATAAAACCTTTATTGTTGATCAAGAAGTGGCGCTTATTGGCGGACGCAACATGAGCAACCAATACTACAATGCAGGGGAAAATTATCAATTTTCCGACATGGATGTATTATTAGTTGGGCAAGCCACTGATGAAATCATGAATTCCTTCGATGAATATTGGAATCATGACTACGCCTACCCTATCGCAGACCTCAATCGCAATCGTGCCGATCGGCTCAGCATGGAAAGTCTACGCAAACAGCTCGAACAAAATTGGTTTGAAAGCACTGTAGAAGATTATCTCGGCATTCTGAGTTCATCGCTATCCTTTGACGACTGGTTTAACACCAACCTACCTTTGCAATGGGTCAAAGCGGAAGTCATCAAAGACTCTGCCGATAAGATCAAAAAAGATGCGCCACAGGAAGAACATCTCAATTTCCAAATGACCAGCTATATGAAAGCGCCAAAAAGTCATGTTGATTTGGTATCTGCCTATTTTATTCCAGACCGTCAAGCACAAGAATTAATTCAAACTTTTGCAGCGCAAGGCGTGAAAATTCGAGTTTTAACTAACTCTTACAAAGCCAACGATGTGCCTTTTGTGCATGCTTTCTATGCAAAATATCGTGAGCCACTTTTGGCGCAAGGTATTTCTTTATATGAATTCCTTCCATCAATGCCCTACACTTTGTCACGAGCAGAACGCAAAGAACTTTTCGCTGACCAAAAAGTAGATAAAGATGCGATTGATCGCAGTAGTTTACATGCCAAATTTATGGCACTAGACAACCAACAAGTCTTTATCGGTTCGTTCAACTTTGATCCGCGCTCTGCGCATTTGAATACTGAAATTGGCGTGATTTTGGAAAGTCCTGAACTCGCCACTTCAATTCATCAAGGGCTTGATCAAAACATCATGAATTATGCCTATAAAGTAACTTTGAATGATCAAGGCAAACTCGAATGGCAGAAGAAAACTGAGGACAATCGACGCATTACCTACAAAACAGAACCACAAATGTCTTGGTGGGAAAAATGGGGACTCAAACTGATTTCATTACTGCCGATTGAGGGGCAGATGTGAAAAGATTAGGGTCTGTTGACATTTCAACCATGCATTGCATTATCCGCAAAAACTACTGAAACGAGGCATGAAGCACAGGCAATGGTTACTCCTGACTAACCAAATAAGGATACGGATTGGTCGCACCTTCTCCGCGCAAATAAATCCCATAGTGTAAATGTGGCGGTGTGCCTGCTGCATTACCACTATTGCCCACATATGCTAAGACTTCACCTGCTTCGACCCAGTCTCCCTCTTGAATGGTATCTGCATAGCCTTCAAGATGCGCATAATAATGTCGACTACGATCTGGACCAACCAGCCAAACCACATTTCCACCCAAGTTGTTGGTACCTAATCTTGCAACGATTCCATGTGTAGAAGCCAATACAGGCGTGCCTCGTGGTGCGAAAATATCCACACCTTCATGCTTTCTCCCTGCACTGCGGGCAGCATCCCAAGTGTCGACAATTTGAGCTTGAGTGACACCTTCAACAGGAATCTCAATCTGACTTGGCAGGCTTTCTTGTTGTAACTGCCAATACAGCATCAGGCTTTGTGCCCCTGCCGATTCACTTGAGTTCGGTGGTTGACATGCACAGAGCAATAACGAAATAAATAAGATCAAAAGTGGAGTTTGCTGATTAGTCATTATGGTTTATTAAACACCATGAGTAATATTAAGATTGTGATCAAATTATCACATGATGCTGAATTTAAGGTTGTAAGGTCATGTAATGATTGGAAAGATTAATTGTACTTTTAAAAAGCTGTAGGCTAATACATTAATTTAGAACTCATAAACAAAAAACCCTTGAATAATCAAGGGCTTTTAATGATATTTGGCGGAAGCGGTGAGATTCGAACCCACGGAGGACTCACACCCTCGTCGGTTTTCAAGACCGGTGCATTAAACCGCTCTGCCACGCTTCCATGTGCGCAAGGATACAAAGCATTGATGCTTTATACAAGTGAATTTCCAGACTTTTCTAAGTTTAAACCATTGACTGCATAATCCGTAAACAATATACCGTCTAATGTTTTCAAAACTTCTTCTTTCAATTGCTTTTAAATCTTTGCAGCCACTTCAGCACCATCACGAATCGCACGTTTTGCATCGAGCTCGGCCGCAAGTTTTGCACCGCCAATGATATGGTATTTTGCGATGTGCTTTTCACCCTCTTGTGGATAGAGCGCCTTGACAGACTCTTGTCCCGCACAAACCACGATAGTATCAACACGAAGCAGTTGCTCTACGCCATTCACTTCGACCCAAAGCCCTTCATCGGTTACGGATTTATATTGCACGCCACGCATCATTTTTACATTATGCTTTTTCAGTTGCGCACGATGTACCCAGCCCGATGTTTTGCCTAAACCAATACCCAACGGTGTGGTTTTACGTTGCATCAGGAAAATTTCACGGATTGGCGTTTCAACTTCAGCACGAACTAGGCCACCTTCAGAATCATAGTTTGCATGTGGATCAACGCCCCACTCTTTACGCCATTCATCGAGTGGTTGTGGTTGTGGCTGATGTGGCGGTTTAAGCAAATATTCGCTGACATCAAAGCCAATCCCACCTGCACCAATTACCGCCACACGGTTTCCGACTTCTGCACCTTTCAGAACTTCGGCGTAGGACAATACTTTTGGCGAATCTGCACCGTCGATTTTTAGCTGACGTGGTACAACACCAGTTGCCACGATCACTTCTTCAAAACCTTCTCGTTCCAGTTGCTCACGATTGATTTGGGTATTCAGTCGGACATCGACCCCAGTTTTTTCCAATTGCACTTTGAAATAACGAATGGTTTCGTGGAATTCTTCTTTACCCGGAACGACTTTTGCCAAGTTAAATTGACCACCAATATCACTATTCGCTTCAAATAAGGTCACTTGATGTCCACGCTGTGCAGCAACAGTTGCCGCAGACATGCCTGCGACACCACCACCGACCACAGCAACACGTTTTGGTTTCTTAGTTTTGATATAGACCAATTCTGTTTCGTGACACGCTTGTGGATTGACTAGACAAGATGCACGTTTATTTTGGAAAGTATGGTCTAAGCAGGCTTGGTTACAGGCGATACAAGTATTGATCTCATTAACACGATTTTCTGCGGTTTTGTTCACCCAATACGGATCAGCGAGGAATGGTCGAGCCATTTGAATCATATCCGCTTGCCCATCTGCCAAAATTTGTTCAGCAGTTTCAGGCATATTGATACGATTCGATGCAATCACAGGGATGGATACGTGTTGTTTTACTTCCGCCGTAACATTAACAAAAGCTGCACGAGGTACTGAAGTTACAATGGTTGGAATACGTGCTTCGTGCCAACCGATACCAGTATTCAGCAAAGTCACACCAGCTTGCTCAAGCGCTTTGGCAACGATGATCACTTCTTCCATCGTGTTGCCATCTTGAACCAAATCAATCATCGACAGACGGAAGCAGATAATAAACTTCTCGCCGACTTTAGCACGGATTGCTTTAACTAATTCCACGGCGAAACGCATACGCCCTTCGATATCTCCACCCCAACGGTCATCACGTTGATTGACATGACGGCTAAGGAATTGGTTAATCAAATAACCTTCTGAGCCCATGATTTCTACGCCATCATAGCCTGCTTTTTTTGCCAAATTGGCACAGCGTGCATAATCATCAATGGTACTAAGAATTTGCTTATCACTGAGCTTACGTGGCTTAAACGGTGAAATTGGCGATTTGATCGGACTAGATGACACCACAAAAGGCTGATAACCATAACGCCCTGAGTGCAGAATTTGCATCAAAATCTTTGCGCCATGCTTATGCACTGCATGCGTTACGATACGATGATTGATCACATCACCCCATGTGTTCATCGTACCACCCGCAGGCAGTAGCCAACCTTGGCGGTTTGGCGAAATACCACCTGTGATAATCAGCCCTACACCACCTTTAGCACGTTCTGCAAAATATGCAGCAAGCTTTGGATAATTATAAAAACGATCCTCCAAACCACTGTGCATTGAACCCATCACAGTACGGTTACGAATCGTGGTAAAGCCCAAATCCAAAGGCTGTAAAACGTGTTGATAGCTAGTCATGGGTGAATTCCTACTTTGGCTGTCGTGTTGTCGTTTGGCTGTCTTGCTTAGCTGATTTAGTTATCTGCCGTTTTCATCATCAAGATTGAAAAAAGTCAGTGTAATCTAAATTGATCAATTTAAATACGTGGCACATAAAGCAATTCAAACGAATAAAAATCAGCAAATTTGCATTTATGCACTTTGTTGCATAGATTAAATGATAATTTAAGTATTTTGCGTGGTCAAGTGAATGGCATTAGCGACGACATACGGTGTCAACTTGGCAAGCACACTTAGTTTTGCCTTTGAAATACGCCGTTAACATCAGAATTTATGTGATAAATACAGCAATATAGGGTAATTTTGCGCTAAAATAAACACGAAATTACAGCGCATTCCAAATATATCAAAGATTTAGAATCGCTCGAATATACATTCTCCTGCTACGCTACCTACGACTTAACTGCATCAAGACTTTTTCAAACTTTGTCATTCTAAAACTGAATGATAAATTTGAATTTTGATCGAAAAGCCATATTAAGGTAGTGATCTCTAAAAATGATTTAGGTATTTTATGTTTGCTTGGTTTGAAAGACTGGTCAATCCCTACCCGACGGAAAATCTCAATGCACCATTACCTAAGACATTTTTTGCCTTTGTTTGGCAGGCGACGAAAGGCGTTCGACCTTATTTATTACTACTTATTTTGTTTACAGCTGCAACCGCTGCTTTTGAAGTGGTCTTTTTTACCTATATCGGTAAATTGGTCGATTGGATCAGCCAAAGCTCACCTGAATCATTTCTTGCAGATCATCAGCAGAATTTAATGCTGTTGGTTGCAGTTTTATTTGCTAATGTCTTTTTCGCCAGTTTTCAGTCGATCATCAAACACCAAGTTTTATTTAGTAATTTTCCAATGCGTATGCGTTGGCGTTTTCACAATTTGCTTTTGGGTCAAAGCTTAGACTTTTTCCATAATGATTTTGCAGGACGACTGTCGGCAAAAGTCATGCAGACTGCACTTGCGGTACGTGAATTTTGGATAATCTTGGGCGATATGCTTGCCTACGTCCTGATTTACTTTATCAGTATCAATATCGTACTGGGTTCGATCTCGCCATTATTGGTTTTACCTCTGCTCATTTGGCTCACTTTATTTGTACTGATTGCCAGTTATTTTATTCCACGGTTAGGTAAAGTGTCTGCTGAGCAAGCCAATGCACGTGCCGAAATGACAGGTCGTATCACCGACGCTTACACCAATATTCAAACGGTAAAACTCTTTGCGCACGCAGGTCGTGAGAGCATTTATGCCAAACGCTCAATGCAGGACTTTATGGTCACTGTGTATAAGCAAATGCGCTTGGGTGTGAAATATCAGATTTCGATTAATGTACTCAGTGCATTTTTATATATCAGTGTGATTGGCACATCGCTATATCTTTGGATCAATGGTGAGGCAGCGCTTGGTGTGATCGCAGCGTCAACGGCAATGGTGTTGAAACTGGATAGTTTGTCTGAATTTTTGATGTGGAATGTCACACAGCTTTTTGAAAATGTCGGCACAATCCAAGACGGTATGCACACCATGGGCAAACCGATTGCGATTCAAGACAAGGCTGATGCCAAAACTTTAGCAGTGGATCATGGTCGCATTCAGTTTAAAGATGTGAATTTTGCCTATACCGACCGCAATGTCTTAGACCATTTCAATCTTGATATTAAAGCAGGTGAAAAAATTGGTATCGTTGGACGTTCAGGCGCAGGTAAATCAACACTGATTCAATTGTTATTGCATTTTTACCGTGTGAATGATGGGAAAGTTTTAATTGATGGACAGAATATCCAAGATGTGACGCAAGACAGCTTACGCAAAAATATTGCCCTAGTGACTCAAGATACTTCTCTACTGCATCGTACTGTACTTGAAAACATCAAATATGGTCGTCCCGAAGCCACTGATGCCGAAGTGCAAGAAGCGCTTGCCAAAGCACAAGCCAGTGACTTTATCCCGCAGTTGGTCGATATGAAAGGTCGCAAAGGTTTAGATGCCTATGTCGGTGAACGTGGTGTGAAACTCTCAGGGGGTCAACGTCAGCGTATTGCGATTGCCCGTGTATTCTTAAAAGATGCACCAATTTTGATTTTGGATGAAGCAACCAGTGCACTAGATTCAGAAGTTGAAGCGGCGATTCAAGAAAGCTTGGAGCACTTAATGGAAGGTAAAACCGTGATTGCGATTGCACATCGACTGTCGACGATTGCCAAAATGGATCGCCTGATCGTACTGGATCAAGGGCGCATCATTGAGCAAGGCTCTCATGACGAGCTGATTCATCAAAATGGTTTGTACGCACAGCTTTGGGCACGTCAGAGTGGTGGCTTTATTAATCTTGATGAGCATCAAGACGATGACCATGAAAACGTCGATGAAAAGACTAACGCCTCGATTTAATTGCTAAGCTAAATTGAATAGCTGAATGACCATTCTCAACACTTTTTAACGGCATTTCAGCTATTGCAATGCGAATCTTGTTGTTAGACAATTTTTAAGATGGATCATATTGCTTCGTGGCATGATGCCAAACGAATTAAAACCGAATATGTATTGTTAAGCGATTGAAAAATCATTTCGTCAAGATGGCGACATGACTGTGTGATAAGGATATTGGCATGACGACAATGCACCAAGATCAAGGTATTCCAGGTGTATATGGGTTGTTA
>LULP01000699.1_pt2 | contig 15789 bp, 20 predicted proteins | sample 728111 | NCBI WGS metagenome assembly LULP01 (sample SAMN03860286, study PRJNA289734) | marine metagenome | biome: seawater column; feature: ocean; material: water; isolation source: Red Sea water column Station 149 - depth 25m | place: Saudi Arabia: Red Sea | collected 2011-10-15 | depth 25 m
TCGGCAGCGGCTAGCGCGGCGCTCCGCAGTGAACCACAGATCCGTCGGGTGCAGCCTCGACGTAAGCGCGGCCCTCCGCGGCGAAGCGCTCTTCGTAGTTCAGTGCCTCCCGGGTCGCCCTGATGTCGGCGTCCCATCGGCGTCGGGTCTCGGCCTGCTGCTGCGGCGACTGCTCGTCGTACGGAGCCTCGGCTTGATCTGTCATGGCGGTGCTCCTGTCGAGGAGTCTGACGCCCGACTCGGGCTGCCAGTCAAGACACACGATACGGGCGCTGAGGATGCAGCGCCGTGTCTCGGGTCACGAGGTCAGGAACGACGTTTGACGATCTCGAAGACGGTTCTTCCGCCGACGGCCGCTGGCTGGCAGCAGCCGTCGGCGCACGTCGCGGGTGCTGATCGAGGGCTCGGCTCAAGGGCGCGCTGCGGACGGAGCCGGGCGGCGCGTGCGCCATTGGCGATGACGAGAACCTCGGCGACCTCATGAACCAGGACGACGCCCGCCAGGCCGAGGACGCCGAAGAGCGCGAGGGGGAAGAGCACGATGATGATCGCCAGGGCGAGTGCGATGTTTCCGGTCATGATGGCCCGTCCGCGGCGGGCGTGAGCGATAGCCGCGGGTATCTGCCGCAGGTCGTGTCCAGTGAACGCGATGTCAGCGGACTCGACCGCGGCAGCCGAGCCGGTGGCGCCCATGGCGATGCCGACCGTTGCTGAGGCGAGCGCAGGGGCGTCGTTGATGCCGTCGCCGATCATCGCCGTCGGGGCTTCTTCGCTCATGCGCCGGACCACGTCAGCCTTGTCGGCAGGCATCTGCTCGGCGAACACCTGGTCGATGTCAGCCTGCCGGGCGAGGGCGTTTGCTGTCGCTCGGTTGTCGCCGGTGAGCATCACGGCTGAGATACCGTCGCGGCGAAGGTCGCTGACGGCTGGTGCTGCGCTCGCTCTGAGGTCATCACGCACGCCGATGACGCCGACGACATGTTCGTCGCGCTCAACAACAACGACGCTCATCCCGTCGGCGGCCATCGCGGACGCAACCTCGGCGAGCGGTCCGGGGTTGATCCAACGGGTGTTGCCCAGGCGCACGTGGTTGCCCTCGACGATGCCGATCACGCCTTGCCCGGCGTGCTCCTCGACGTCTGCGGCTGTCGGCGCCTGGTCGACGGCGCTGACGACGGCTTGGGCCAGGGGGTGGGTGCTGGACTGCTCCAGGGATGCCGCCCACGCCAGCACTTGGTCTCGGCTGAAGCCATCGGCGGTCTCGACGCGGCTGACGCGCGGCTCGTTCGCGGTGAGGGTGCCGGTCTTGTCCAAGGCGACTTGTCGGATGGTGCCGAAGCGCTCGAACGCTTCACCGGACTTGATGATGACGCCGAGACGACTTGCCGAGCCGATTGCTGAGATCACCGTGACGGGTACGGCAATCGCCAGGGCGCAGGGCGATGCTGCGACGAGCACGATGAGCGCCCGCTCGATCCACACGTCCGGATCTCCGAAGAGCGATCCGATGATGGCGACGACGGCAGAGACGACGAGCACGGTTGGGACCAGCGGGCGCGCGATGGTGTCGGCGAGCCGCGCGCGTCGGCCCTTTCGTAGGTGCGCTTCGTGAACGAGCCGAACGATGGTGGTCAGTGAGTTGTCGGTGCCGTCCGCCGTCGCGCGCACTCGCAGCGAGCCAGACCCCAGAACAGAGGCTGCCAGAACGTCGTCGCCGGGGCCGCGGTCGACGGGGATCGACTCGCCTGTGATGGCGGAGGTGTCCAGGCTGGAACGACCGGACTCTACGGGCGACGTCATGGACGTGCCCATCGCGCAGCACTCTGGTCGTCTCGGGTACGAGGGACAGGAGCGCTGAGAGTCCGTGTTTGGCCCGATCCATCGCCCGGTCCTCCAGTGCTTCCGCGATGGAGAACAGGAACGCCAGGGCGGCAGCCTCGGCGATGTGCCCGAGGATGACAGCGCCGGTCGCGGCGATCGTCATGAGCAGGCCGACGCCAAGATGGCCGCGGGTCAGGTGGCGCAGGGTGTCGGGCACGAAGGTCAGGGCGCCCGAGGTGAGGGCTGCGACGTGGAGCGCCGCCGACAGGCTGTCGGCTCCGAGGATCCATGACGTCAGGTAGCCCAGGACGAGGAAGAGCCCGGAGGTCACGGGAAGCGCTAGACCTCGATCGGTCCACCAGGGCGGGAGGGGGACGACCTGGGTCGGGGCGTCGGTCGTCGCGGCTGTGTCGGGTCCGCAGCACTCCTTGCTCACGACTCCACCTCCGTAGCGGGTCCGCAGCACAGAGGTACGTCGCAGTGCTCATCGGTGCAGGGTTGGCCGTCATCGACGGCGAGCACGACCCGCAGCAGTTCCTGGATGGCGCGAGTCAGGTGCGCATCTGCGATCTCGTAGCGTGTTCTGCGGCCCTCCGGGGTAGCGACGACGAGTCCGCATCCTCGAAGGCAGGCGAGATGGTTCGATACGTTCGTTCGCGTCAACCCGAGGTCCTCGGCCAGGGTGGCTGGGAAGCCGGGGGCATCGAGCAACGCGATGAGGATGCGGGCTCGGTTGTCGTCGGTCATCGCGCGTCCCAGGCGGCTCATGGCCGCCAGGCGCGTCTGATAAGTCAGCACATGCTGACCATACAGTGACGACTGACATAACGGAACCGTGTCAGATGGGCGCCGTGTAGGACAGTGCCCAACCTTGAAGGGAGTTCACCAGCGACTGCCACAGCCCGGTCAGGAGCAGTACACCGACGATGATCATCATCGTTCCACCCAGGATCTGTATGAGCCGATGGTGACGCCGCACCCAGCCCACTGCGCGGAGCATGCGTTGGTAGGCGATCGCGGCCGCAATGAACGGGAGGCCCAGTCCAACGCAGTACATCGCGGTGAGGAACGCTCCGCGCCCGGCGTCGGCCTCGGAGGTCGACATCACCAGGACGGTCGCCAAGGTCGGCCCGAGGCACGGTGTCCAGCCCACCCCGAACATCGCACCCAGCAAGGGCGCACTGCCGACCCCCACTCGAGGCAGGTATCGCATGCGCCACTCTCGTTGGCCGAACCGCGCCAGGCCGATGAACCCAAGGCCCAGCATGATCGTCAGGAGTCCGAGGAAGATGTTGATGGCGCGCTGGTAGGCCAACAGGTGCATGCCGATGGCCCCGAAGAGCGCCCCATAGGAAACGAAGACGGCACTGAACCCGAAGACGAAAAGCGAAGCGCCCGTGGCGACCCGCGCTCGGTGATCGCGGAGATCGGCTCCGGTCAGCCCGCTGACGTAGGACAGGTAGCCCGGCAGTAGGGGCACGAGGCAAGGGGAGAAGAAGGACACGAGACCGGCGGCGACCGCGATCGCGGCGGCCAGGACCAGCGGCCCTTCGGCCACGATGGAAAGACTCGACTGCGTCACTGTCGACCCTCGGACTCGGCTCGCACGTCCTCGATGAGTGCGGTGAGGGTCGAGTAGGTCACCTTGTCGAGCACTCGGACCGCTACTCGTCCCTCTGTGTCGAGAATGTAGGTCGTGGGAACTGCAACCGCGGGGAGGGAATCGGCGAACGTGGTGAGCAAGGCGCCGGAGGAGTCACTGATGCTGGGATAGGGAACTTTCAAACGGCGAGTGAACGCCAGCGACGCCGTGGCCGACTCACGAACCGCGATACCGAGGAACTCCACCTCGCCATCGAGTTCACGCGCAATCTGACTCAGAGTCGGCGTCTCCTCCCGGCACGGCGGACACCAGGAACCCCAGACGTTGATCACGACGACCTTCCCGCGCCACTGCTCGACGTCCACGGGATCACCCTGGAGGTCCTCGCCGCGCAGGGCCAGGGCCTTTCCGCGCTCGGAAACTTCGAGGCGACTGATGCCGACCGGCGCACCCTCTCCTTCCGATCCGGGGCCCTGTGGCGGAGACGCCAGCCCGCACCCCGTGACGAGGCACGCGAATGCAAGCGCCGCGATGACCCTCGTGGTCCTCACCGGGGGACCCCTGTGCTCGTTCGCGCATCGAGCCCCTTGCGTGCCGTGCTGATCAAGGCTGGATGACGGCCCTTTCGTAGGTAACTGCGGGCCCGGTCGACCGCCGCTGCGTCCACGGTCTCCAGAAGGCCGCCGGTCGGCATCAGTGCCCCCGGACCCGCGTCGGGATGCTCCGCGACGTGTCGCCGTACTTCCGAGACAGTGGGTCTCACGAACCCGTTCGACTTCCCCAGACCGGCAGTGGCATTGAGTTCGGCTCGCGCGGTGCGGCGGAAGGCGGCGATGCGCGGGACTTCCTCCGCTCGGCGCGGCTCGACGCTGTCGGTGGCGGACAGCGCGGCGCTGAGGTGGAGCGTCGTCTCGCGGATGTAGGCCATATCGGCTTGACTGAAAAGTTCTGAGTAGGAACCGGCGCCAGAACAAGCGCCGACGCTGAGCAGAGCGAATGTGGACAGGACTGTGGAGCGAAGGTGCATCGGATGGTCGTTTCGATCGGAAGCGTGAGAGATGGTGCGGGCGCCCGGAGTGGGCGTCGCGGAGTCTCAGCAACGACGTACGACTAGCCGGTGCAGCGGTTCCGTGGCGAATCGGTTGGCGTCAGTGGTGAACAGCGGTCGAAGTCGCCAACGTCTTTGCACCACTTCCCGACCCCCGGGCCGGGGGCGCCGAATCAGCGAGAACAACATGCCTGCGCAGATCAGGAGAGGCCCGCATACGCCGACAGCATCACCAAGACTGTCACTGGCCGCCGTCATCGCTTGGTCTGACGGCTCAGACGGTGCCTCTGCGGTTTGGCTCGTCGCCGAACCCTCGAAGAGCCCGACGAAATCGCTGTGGTCCGTCGGCGAGGAGACCACTGCTAACACGATCAGGATGAAGGTGGCGACGGCGCTCGCGCGGACGCGGAACGCGGCCTTCGCATCCTTCATGCGCGTGACTCCTCGCGATCGACGAACTACTACACGACGTAGTATGACCGGTCGTGAACCAGCCGTCTACGGCGCGACGAACCGAACAGGCCACACCTCGGGCGGGAACTATTCACGGAGTCGGCGCGTCAGTCAGGGCATCGACCTCAATCAACCCAGCGGAAGAGACCATGAGCGAGACCCGCACTAGGCCCACGATCAAACCCGCACTCTTCATCTCGGCCCTCGTCGTGGCCCTCTTCGCGTCATTCGTCATCTACGACGCCACACGCGGCGACGACAAGCCCGATGGCCGATCGCAGTCGGTCGCCATCCAAAACGACACCCACGTTCTGGACCAAGGCCCCGATGGCAGCCCCACCCTCGTGGAGTTCCTGGACTTCGAATGCGAAGCCTGCGGCGCCTTCTACCCCCTCGTGGAGCAGATGCGCGAGCGCTACGACGGCGAGGTCACGTTCGCCGTGCGCTACTTCCCTCTCGACGGACACCGCAACTCCCGCAACGCCGCCTACGCCGTCGAGTCCGCGGCCCGTCAAGGCAAGATCGAGCAGATGTACTCGATGATGTTCCGCACCCAGAGCCAGTGGGGCGACCAGGATGTCGACCACGCCGACACCTTCCGCGGGTTCGCTCAGGACATCGGACTCAACATGAACCGCTACGACCGCGACGTCGCCAGCGACTCTGTCAAGCAGCGCGTCGAGCGCGACTACCAGGACGGTCTCTCCCTCGGAGTGACAGGAACCCCGTCCTTCTTCCTGGACAACGAGCGGCTCGAACCCCAGTCAGTAGAAGACTTCTACGGCAGCATCGACGATGCATTGGCTCAATGACTCACGTGTCCACGCGGGATTGCCAGGACGGGTGAGGTGATCGAGGGAGTACCAGGCTCTCTAGTGGCCGAGCCAGAGTCGCGGTCGGCTCACTAGTGCGCGCGCCCGCTGAAGTTGCGGCAACCCTCCCGCTTGACCATCGAGTGGCACTACTTCTCGGAGGCCCCGCGGGACCCGATCGCCCGCGCGAGCATCCGTTCCCCAGCACGTACCGAACGAGCGTCGCCCTCGTCGCACAGATCTGCGGCTGCGATCAGCGGGGGGACGCCCGCGCCTGCTCTCAGGTCCACGCCGGCGGGCAGACACCGTAACGCGACGTTCGGACGCGACGACCTAAGCAGGCCATGCCCTCGAACGAGGTCATCCAGGTCGCCGCTAGCGCACCACAAGAGGCGCGACCCACCGACTACTTCAAGGTCGGCAGCGACAAACTCATCGAGCACTGCCTCGTGAACGCGGTCATCGCTCAAGAGAACCGCAAGGTTCGCAGGGTGAATCCTGTAGCGCTTGAGAGAGTCCGCTCGGCGAGCAAGACGCGCCCGCCACACGTCTGTCGACGATTCATCGCGGAGTCGAACCCGAACGCGTGACCGTTCAGAACTCGACATCCACGGGCTGGTGGAGCCTGCTGCCTCTTGGGCGGCCGCCCAGGCCACCCGTGCCGAGAACGGCCGGTGCGTAGCGGGTCGAGGTCGCTCGACAAGCAGGGCCAGACTCTGCTCGTCAATGAGCCAGTCCCGTCCAAGGCGCATCGCTTCGAGATGTCCCGACCGGATGAGCGCGCGCACGCGAGCGGGCGTGACCGCTAGGCGCTGAGCGGCGTCCGCGGTCGTGTGCATACACTCATAATACGTTCAGTGACCGTGAGAGCCCTCCAGTGGCAGTGCTGATACGGGATCCGAGCGCCCGTATGCGAGTGGGCGTGGGCCGAAAGACCGGGGAGTCGCCCCCATTCGGCGCGTTCCCAAACCATGACCCGCAAGGATGTGCAGGATTGGGGCAGCCCGCTCGATTGGCCGGGTCAGACCGCGAGCGCGACACGCGGAGCCCGTCCATGAAACCTGCGGTGAGGAACCCATGACTGACCAGCCGAGTAAGCGGCCACTTCTCCCTGCCTTCCCAGCCCTCACTGTCGCGCTGACTGACTTGCAACTGGATCTACGGAACTCGCGCTTCAGTCGTGACGCCCACGACCAGGCCGATGCCCTGGAACTCATGCTCACGATCGCGGGCGAGCAGTGCATGGAACTGCTCCGCGACATCTCTCGGGCGGGACGACTGAACAGTGCCGACCCGCTCATCGTGTTGCAAGACGACAGCGGATTCGTCGTGCTCGAAGGGAACCGACGCACGACGGTGCTGAAGTTGTGGACCGACCCCGGTTCCGTACGCGACTCGACGCTGGCCAGGCGGTTCCGAAGTCGAGTCGAACGGCTCGCTCAAGAGAGCAACTTCAGTCCGCCTACTCATGTCCAGGTAGTCGTGGCGCCCTCGGAGGAGGAAGCCGAACCATGGATCGACCTGAAGCATTCAAGCGGCAACGGAGGCGTCGGCACCGTGCCATGGGGAGCCGCCATGAAGGATCGCAGGCTCGCTCGGTCGGATCCATCGAAGACCACACGCGCCGCTGCCTTCGTCGGGTTGGTCTCAGATCAACTCGGGCACGTGCCGGACCTCCAGGCAGATCTCGAAGTGGTTCGAGATAAGCGCTACACGATGATCAAGCGCTTCGTTGACCGTTCGATCGTGCGGGAACTGTTGGGTCTTGAGTTCGCCGACGGAAGGATGACGTTTCTGCATGGCGCCGAAGCCACGGCCCCAATCCTGCGGCGGGTGATCAGCGACTTCGCGCAGGACAAGGCGCCTTCCGGCAAGACTTGGGCGCGCGAACTCGACACCGTGAGTGACTTCGAGGCCTATCTCTACACCTACCGGCATCTTCTCCCGGTCCCGCCGACGAGCCAAGGAGAGCCCGAACAGGACGGTGGTCAGCCTGCGCCAGACCCCGCCCCCGACGGAGTCGATGGCCCCGCCGACGGCGAAGCCACCTCATCGTCAGGACCAGGTCGACCCGGTCGACCTGGCGTTGGCGGCCCGGCAGAGTCTCAGAGCGAGGACGACGAAGGGCGGCGCCCGCGTCCGACCCCTGCGGACGATCGGATCTTCCGCGGACTAAACCTTGACCAGTTCCCGCCGCGTGTTCAAGAGATCACGCGTCAAGTGTCGCTGTTGGACGTGTCGAGTCGCTATGAGGTCGTCGCTATCACTCTCCGCGTGGTCCTCGAACTGACGACCCACCATTTCCTGAAGAAGACCGGAGTCGTGGAACCTCCGAGGTATCTCGACAAGTTGCTTCGCCAGGCGATCAAGACGTTGGAACCACAGGCTGCCAGCGAACTGCGGGAAGCAGAGGTCACGTCGGAACTGAGCAAGGCTTACCACGCAACGACCAACAACGAGATCCGACTCCTGCAGTACGCGCTGCACGATCAGAGTGCCAGCCGGACCGCAAGTGAAAGCATCGCCATCGCCCGCCGATACCAACCTCTGCTGGTGGCCATGAACGACTGGTTGAGGGAGGATGATGCTTGATGAGGTACCTCTCGGCGCTCCGATACCCCGGAGGGAAAGCGCGTCTCGCGCCCTACCTCCGGCGACTCGTAGAGGTGCAGGAGCCTCGCCCGCGGCAGTACGCCGAACCCTTCGCTGGCGGAGGGGGCGCAGCCCTGCGGCTCCTGAAGGATGATGTAGTCGACATCATCCATCTCAACGACCTGAACCCTGGCATCGCCGCGTTCTGGCGTGCTTCGTTGGACCAGCCAGAAGCCTTCTGCCGGATGATCGAGACCATCGACGTCAGCGTCAGTCAGTGGCGCGAGCAGCGTGCGATCTACGAGAACCCGGCCGGGCGCGACGACCTCGCACTTGGCTTCGCCACCTTCTTCCTCAACCGCACCAACCGCTCTGGCATCCTCGACGCTCGTCCCATCGGCGGCTTCGACCAGAGCGGAACCTGGAAAATCGATGCCCGGTTCAACCGCGCGGGCTTGGTCCCGAACTCGAAGGCATCGAGTTCCTGCGCAGGTTCTCCGAGTCCGCCCAGGACGTATTCGTGTATGCCGACCCGCCATACCTTGTTCAGGGCGAAGGTCTGTACCTGCACGCCTTCGACGCCGACGACCACGTCGCCCTCGCAAACCTGCTTACTGAAGCGAACTTCCCGTGGCTTCTCACCTACGACGACGACCCTCGCATCACGGAGCGTCTCTACGGGGACGGTCGATGCGCCACGTTCGACATCGCGCACACGGCGCACAAGCAGCACATCGGCAAGGAGGCCGTGATTTTCTCTCCGGACCTCACGATCCCTGACATGGCCATCACTCGAACGACGGACGCGGCATGGGTGGCGTCGCGGGAAGACAATTCAGCGCCCCCGCGGTCTGCGATTGGTGCTGGCCGCCGAGCGTAGGTCCAGGCATCGGCGTCCGCTACTCGCCCGCCCGATCATCCGTCTCATCGCCGTAGGCGCGGGCAGCAGCATCCCAGGGGCCGGACTCCCAGGCTCTAAGCAAAATCGGGTTCGGGTTGACCGGTCGATCGCGGAAGGCCGCGCTGAGGGAGAACGTGGACCGGCGATCATCTGGTTCTGCCTCGATTGTCTCTAGGACCGCACTTCCTGGGCTTGTCGCTGCAAGCGCCACCCAGGTCTCGACCTCGCCTGCGGACGCGATGCTGATGGGTAGATCCGGACGAGTCCGATCGAGCACTGGTGCGTGGAAGCCGCTGTTCAGAAGATGGAAGTCCTCCATGGTGACGACCAAGCCGACCCGAGGACGGTCTGTGGGAATCTCATCGAAGAGGGGATCGCCCGCTTCGATCAGCGCGTCGTCACGCTCAAGTTGACGGATCGCCTTACCGATGCGGCTGCGCACGGTTTCCGCCCACTCAGGCTTCCCCGCGCGCACCACCTCTGTCGGGCGGGTCGACTTCACTTCGACGAGCACCACTACTTCGGGCAGGACCACAACGAAGTCGATCGGCTCTGTGCCGTCTGTGCCCTGCCCCCAGCGGAACACCTGCGCATCGGGGATGAGGCTCAACTGATCGCCGATATACGGCTCGAACAGGTAGCCCAGGTCTCGGGAGAAGGCTGTCCCGTGCCTTTCCACGCCTGCGTGGTAGATCCCCAGCGGGCTCAGGCGCCATACGAGCAGGTGGGCGCTCGGAATGATCCACTGGTCGGTGAGGCCTGAGATGACAGGACGGCTCACGAGCGGGTTGTGCTCGTACCGACGCCACGGCGACGAGACGACCGGACCGTTGGACTTCTTGAACTCGTCGGCAGAGATCACGTAGTTGTCGATCATCGCTTGGCGCACGCTGTCGCGATCGGCGAACTCCCACAGTCGATCGAAAGCCGGAGAGTCGAGCCAGGTTGGGTCGAACACGCCCCCGTTGGGTGCGACGGAGATATGTAGAAGTTGGCCTGCCGCCACAAATGTCTGGAGGTCGCATCCGAAGAGGTCCGCGTCCCAACCAGGTTGGATGACCTCTGTGTCGCGGGCAGCGGTGGTGTGAGACAGAAGGGCGACCGACCGGCTCATCTCCTGGTGGAGCGGCAGTTGGAACGGGAACTGCTCGGCGGCCAGACGCAGGAATAGTCCTGGTATGTCGTCGGCGTCACCCACGAATTGTGGGTCGTCGAGCGCGTTGAACGCGTTCGTGCACTCGATGACGGAACGTTCATCGGCCACGTTGCGGAATTCGTTCCCCGCAGCGAGGCTGACCCGCGAAATCTCGGCCAGCGACCAGGGAGTTCCGAACCCGGTCCGGCCGGGCTGACTCCACTGTTCTGGATCGAGCCGCGCCGACCCGACCCGAGCGAGCAGCGGAACCAAGGTAGATGGTGTGTATCGCCTCACGATCGAGACGAAGTCTGCGTCCTCCATAGCAACCGCCTGGGGTAGCGAGAGCCGAGCGAAGAACCCTCTGACAACGACTTCGAGCCTACCTCGGCTCAGGTGGAGGGGAAGAGATCCGCGACGCTGATATCGAGGGCCTGGGCGAGCATCGGGAGATGACTCGCGCCGAGGTCCTGTTGGCCACGTTCAAGCCTCGACAGCGTGGAGTGGTGCACTCCAACGGCCTCGGCGACTGACGCCAGGCTCAGGCCAAGTTCAGTGCGACGCGCGGCAACGCGGTGGCCCAGTTCCGCGAGCGTCGCCTGGCCGCCTTCGGACCTGCCCGAGGGTTGGGTACCGGGCATCGTCTCACTCCTTGATCGGGCAGGTTTGGGAGTTCAAACCCTCCCGCAACTTGTGCGGGCCTACTTCGATCTGAGTCTGGCGTTGCAGTGCAATCAATTACCGCAGGGAGTGGGTCGAAATAGGTGGACCCCTCTGGTACCCCCTACGGGATTCGAACCCGCGCTACCGCCTTGAAAGGGCGGCGTCCTGGGCCGCTAGACGAAGGGGGCGCGGCGGACCCAGCATACGGGTGGCGGGCCCCGTCGGCCTGCACGCCCGGGTCCCCACCGGCCCTCGGGCAGGATGGGGGCGTGGTGGAGATGAGCGAGGACCGGTTCGCCGAGCTGGTCGAGGCCGCGTTCGCGCAGGTGCCGCAGGAGCTGACCGCGCTGCTCGACAACGTCGTGCTGTTCGTCGAGGACGACGCGCCGGCCGACGACCCCGACCTGCTCGGTCTCTACGACGGGGTGGCCCTCACCGAGCGCGACACCGCCTACGGCGGCGTCCTGCCCGACCGCATCATGATCTTCCGCCGACCGACCCTGGCGATCTGCGAGACGGAGGCCGAGGTCGTCGAGGAGGTCGGCATCACCGTGGTGCACGAGATCGCCCACCACTTCGGCATCGACGACGAGCGCCTGCACGAGCTCGGCTATGCGTAGCGAGGTGCGCCGTGCAGGCGAGCGGTACGTGACCGAGGGCGACGGCGTCCGGACCCTGCACTCGTTCTCCTACGGCGTCCACTACGACCCCGCCAACACGGGCTTCGGCGCCGTCGTGGCGGTCAACGAGGAGGTCGTCGCCCCGGGTCGCGGGTACGCCGAGCACCGCCACAGCGACGTCGAGATCGTCACCTGGGTGCTCGACGGCGAGCTCGCCCACCGCGACACGACCGGGACCCACGGCACCGTGAGACCCGGCACGGCCCAGCGCCTGAGCGCGGGCGACGGCGCGCGGCACGAGGAGCTGAACGCCTCCGGCGTCGAGCCGCTGCGGTTCGTGCAGACGATGCTGCGCTCGCGGCACGCGTCGGCGCCGGAGTACGCGTCGCGCGACGTGCCGACGGGGCCTGGCCTGCACCCCGGAGTCACGCTGCACGCCGACGCGGAGCTGCTCGTCGCCCGCCCGAGCGTCGACGCGCCCGTGACCGTCCCCGCCTCGCCCGCGCTCCTCGTGCACGTGACGCGTGGCGCGGTCGAGGTGTCGGGCGAGCTGCTCGGTCCCGGCGACGCGCTCCGGGCCGACGAGGTCGAGGGCGACGTCGTGCTGGCGGGTGATGGCGAGGCGCTCGTGTGGCGGCTCGGCGCTGCGACCTGACGCCTGTGGCGTGAGAGCTGGGCCGTGAGAGCTGGGCCGTGAGAGGTGGGCCACAGTAGTTGACGTTTGCAACCTCCGGGTGGCGTCTGGAAAAAGGTCGCACTTAGGCTGAGGTCATGGCTGACGTCATGAAGGGGTGGACCGAGCACCAGCGCGCCGTCGACCGGCTGCTCGCCTCCTACGCGGCGATCCCGGCCGGATCGCCGGTACGACTGGCGAAGCGGACGAGCAACCTGTTCCGGCCGCGTGCCGCGACCGACGCGCCGGGGCTCGACGTCAGCGGGCTCGACGGCGTCGTCGCCCTCGACGTCGACGCGCGCACGGCGGACGTGCAGGGGATGTGCACCTACGAGGACCTCGTCGACGCGACCCTGCCGCACGGGCTCATCCCGTACGTCGTGCCGCAGCTGCGCACGATCACGCTCGGCGGCGCCGTCACCGGTCTCGGCATCGAGTCGACGTCGTTCCGCAACGGGCTGCCGCACGAGTCGGTGCTGGAGATGGACGTGCTCACCGGGTCCGGCGAGGTGGTCACCTGCCGCCCCGGCGACGACCTCTTCGACGCCTTCCCGAACTCCTACGGCAGCCTCGGCTACGCCACCCGCCTGCGCATCCGCCTCGAGGCCGTCCCGCCCTACGTCGCGCTGCGCCACGTCCGCTTCGACGATGCCAAGCAGGCGGCCCAGGCCCTCGCCGACGTGACCGAGACCCAGCAGTGGCACGGCGAGCCGGTGCACGGTCTCGACGCCACCGCGTTCACGCCCACCGAGGTGTACGTGACGCTCGCGCGGTTCACCGACGAGCCGGGCCCGACGTCGGACTACGCGGGCCAGGACATCTACTACCGCTCGCTGCAGCGTCGCGAGACCGACCGGCTGACCATGTACGACTACCTGTGGCGCTGGGACACCGACTGGTTCTGGTGCTCGGCCGCGTTCGGTGCCCAGCAGCCCCTCGTGCGTCGGCTCTGGCCGCGACGCTGGCGTCGCTCCGACGTCTACCACCGCCTGGTCTCCCTCGACACCCGCGTCGGGCTGAGCAGGCTGCTCGACCGGGTCAAGAAGGTCCCCGGTCGCGAGCGCGTCATCCAGGACGTCGAGGTCCCCGTCGACGCCGTCCCGGCCTTCCTCGAGTGGTTCGACGCCGAGGTGGGCATGCGGCCGGTGTGGCTGTGCCCGCTGCGCACCACCCGGGCCTGGGCCGGCTACCCGCTCGCGCCCGGCGAGACCTACGTGAACCTCGGCTTCTGGGGCACGGTCGTCGTGCCGGCCGGGACGCCCGAGGGTGCCGTGAACCGACGCATCGAGGAGCACGTGCACACCCTCGGCGGCCACAAGTCCCTCTACTCCGAGGCCTTCTACGACGAGGACACCTTCGCCCGGCTCTACGGCACCGCCGCGCTCGACGCGGTGCGCGCCGTCCACGACCCCGAGGGGCGCCTCAGCTCCCTGTACGAGAAAGCGGTGAGGAACTCATGAGCAGCATCCGCGAGAGCGAGACGTTGACGATCGCCGAGGCCGTGTCGCGCCTGATGCGCGACGGCATGCCGTTCCGGCTCGAGGCGTACGACGGCAGCAGCGCCGGGCCGGTGGACGCGCCCTTCACGGCGCGACTGGTCAACGAGCGCGGCCTGGCCTACCTGATGACCGCCCCCGGCGACCTCGGCTTCGCCCGGGCGTTCGTCTCCGGCGACCTCGAGCTCGACGGCGTCTCGCTCGCCGACCCCTACGAGATGATGGCGCTCGTGCAGAGCCGCCTGCGCCTGCGCGTGCCCGGCCCGGCCGAGCTGCTGCAGATCGTGCGCAGCCTCGGCCTCTCGAACCTGAAGCCGCCGCCCCCGCCGCCGGAGGAGCACCAGCCCCGCTGGCGTCGCATGGTCGAGGGACTGCGTCACAGCAAGGCCCGTGACGCCGAGGCGATCCACCACCACTACGACGTCTCCAACCGCTTCTACGAGGTCGTCCTCGGCCCGTCGATGGCCTACACCTGCGCCGTCTTCCCCGACGAGGACGCCACCCTCGAGCAGGCGCAGTTCGAGAAGTTCGACCTCGTGTGCCGCAAGCTCGGGCTCAAGCCCGGCGACCGGCTGCTCGACGTCGGCTGCGGCTGGGGCGGCATGGTCCGCCACGCCGCCCAGCACTACGGCGTGCAGGCGCTCGGTGTGACGCTGAGCCGTCAGCAGGCGGAGTGGGCGCAGCAGGCGATCAAGGACGAGGGCCTCGACCACCTCGCCGAGGTCCGCTTCGGCGACTACCGCGACGTCGAGGAGGAGGGCTTCGACGCCGTCTCCTCGATCGGCCTGCTCGAGCACATCGGAGTCCGCAACTACCCCGACTACCGGCACCATCGTGACCGCCATGCACGACCACGGGCTCGAGGTCCGCCACGTGGAGGACCTGCGCGAGCACTACGCGCTCACGCTGCGCGACTGGTGCCGCAACCTCGAGCAGGGCTGGGACGACGCGCTGGGTGAGGTCAGCCTCGGCGTCGCCAAGGTCTGGGGCCTGTACATGGCCGGCTCGCGGCTCGCGTTCGAGCGCAACGAGATCGGCCTGCACCAGGTGCTCGGCGTCAAGGTCGGCGACGACGGAGACGCGCAGATGCCGCTGCGTCCGACCTGGGGCAGCTGAGGCTCAGGCGAGGTCGACCACGACGGGGGCGTGGTCGCTCGCGCCCTTGCCCTTGCGCTCCTCGCGGTCGATGAACGCCCCGTCGACGCGGGCCGCGAGGGCGGGGGAGGCGAGCACGAAGTCGATGCGCAGACCGCGCTTCTTCGGGAACGCCAGCTGCTGGTAGTCCCAGTACGTGTACGTGCCGGGCCCGGGGGCGTAGGGGCGGACGACGTCGCTGAAGCCGGTGTCGACCACGGCACGGAACGCGGCACGCTCGGGCTCGGACACGTGGGTCTTGCCCTCGAAGACCGCCATGTCCCACACGTCGTCGTCCTGCGGGGCGATGTTCCAGTCGCCGGTGAGCGCGATCTGCGCGTCGGGGTCGGCCGCGAGCCACCCCTCGGCGTCGGCACGGAGTCGGGCCAGCCACTCGAGCTTGTAGGCGTAGTGCTCGTGCTCGAGGTCGCGGCCGTTCGGCACGTACAGGCTCCACACGCGCACGCCGCCGCACGTCGCGCCGACCGCGTGGGGTTCGAGCACCGGCGGGTCGCCGAACGTCGGCTGGTCGGCGAACGACGTCGTGACGTCGTCGAGCCCGACCCGCGACAGCAGGGCCACCCCGTTCCACTGGTTGAGGCCGACGTGGACGTACTCGTAGCCCATCGACGACAGCTCGAGCGCCGGGAACTGGTCCTCGCGGCACTTCGTCTCCTGGATGGCGAGCACGTCGACGTCGTGCCGTTCCAGGAAGGCCGTCACCCGGTCGACGCGGCTACGGATCGAGTTCACGTTCCAGGTCGCGATACGCACCCCCCGAACCTACCTCCCCGCGTCTTGGACACTTCCGGGGCACTCCACCGGCTCGGGGACACCC
>LULP01001185.1_pt1 | contig 15788 bp, 20 predicted proteins | sample 728111 | NCBI WGS metagenome assembly LULP01 (sample SAMN03860286, study PRJNA289734) | marine metagenome | biome: seawater column; feature: ocean; material: water; isolation source: Red Sea water column Station 149 - depth 25m | place: Saudi Arabia: Red Sea | collected 2011-10-15 | depth 25 m
AATAAGCCTAAGATAATTACGACATCATGCCCTAGTGCAGCCACAGCTCCTAAAGCAAATTTATACTGAAATCTAAAAGCAACATAAAGCAAGATCATTCCAAGAGCGACTAGCATTCCTAAACCACCTTGATCTCTCAATTCTGAACCAATCTGAGGACCAACAAATTCAATTCGTTTGAGCTCGCCCTCGAAATCATTTGCGGATAGTAAAGCAAATACTTGGTCACCAAGAGAGCTATTTCCGGGCTGATCAGCAATTTTAATGAGCACATCTAAGCTTGAACCAAAATTAACAACTTGAAAATCTTCATAGCCATTTTTGCTTAGAACACCTCTAATTTCTTGCAGATCTACGGAGTCCTCATATTGAATCTCAACAAGTGTGCCTCCACTAAAATCTAAGCCAAGACTAAGACCTTTTGTGAAAATAGATCCAATTGAACCTACAAACAAAATTAATGAAATAGTAATTGCAATCTTTCTAAAGCGCATGAAATTAATATTCATTAGATTTTAAGCTCCTGTATATTTCTTGAACCATACATTAATTGAACGATTGCTCTGGTGCCCATTATTGCTGTAAACATTGATGTAATAATTCCTATAGAAAGTGTTACAGCAAACCCTTTAATTGGCCCTGTTCCAATTGCATACAAAATTAAAGCTGCAATCAGAGTTGTGATGTTCGCATCAAAAATTGTAACAAATGCCCTCGAGAACCCATCTTGTATTGCTTGATGTGGGTTTTTGCCTCCTTTTAGCTCTTCTCTGATTCTAGAGAATATCAAAACATTCGCATCAACGGCCATACCAACTGTTAGAACAATACCTGCAATTCCAGGGAGAGTTAATGTAGCTCCAAGCAATGACATGATCCCAGTAATAAGGACAAGATTTGATGTTAGAGCGACATTTGCTGCCAGACCAAATAATCGATAATAAAAACCCATAAAAAGAATTACCATTAAAAATCCAATCATTACTGATCTCATTCCTAGTTCAATATTTTCTTTACCAAGGCTTGGCCCAACAGTTCTTTCCTCAACAAACTTCATTGGTGCAGCCAAAGCACCAGCTCTTAATAGCAGTGCAAGCTCGCTTGCTTCTTGTGGTGAGCCAACGCCAGTAATTCTGAAGTTAGTTCCCAATACAGCTTGAACTGTTGCAAGATTAATTATATTTTTTTCAATGTATGAAGTTTGCTCAATAACTTCATTGCCAAACTCATCTTCAACAAGTGTAGATTTACTTTTCTGCTCAACAAATAAGACACCAAGCCTTCTCCCAACATTCCCATTGGTTGCTCGCTGCATAGCTCTTCCACCTTGCATATCTAAGGTAATATTTACTTGCGCAAAACCACTCTCATCAAAACCTGTATTTGCATTTGTAACTCGATCTCCGGTAACAATCACATCATTCTCTAAAAATGCCGTACCATACCTCTCATCTTTGTACTCAAACTCAGTTTTCCTTAGACGTGATGCATTAGATTTTGCTTCAAGTCTAAACTCTAGATTTGCTGTCTTACCAATAATCTTTTTTGCAGCTGCAGTATCCTGTACACCGGGTAATTCAACTACAATTCTGTTAGCCCCTTGTCGCTGAACAACAGGCTCTGATACCCCTAGCTCGTTAACTCTATTTCTAAGCGTCATTAGGTTTTGCTTAACTGCATAATCCCTTAGCTCTTTAATTGCAATATCTGAATAACTTACCTTTAAAGTTGAGATATTACTTTGCTCGACTAAATCAAATTGAAATCCGGTAGGAGTAAGAGTGTCCGTTAGAAATATATCTAATGCTTTTTCATAATCCTCACTTGATTTAAATTTGAATGTGACCTGATCACCTGAAATTGATGAAGAAATATAGTTTATGTTCTCAGTCCTAAATTTCTTTCTATAAGAGTTTAAAAGGCCATCAACTTTATCACCCAAAGCCGTTTCTACATCTACCTCTAATAAGAAATGAACACCACCTGATAAATCAAGACCAAGTTTAAGGGGTCGTCCGCCAATTGAAGCCAACCAATCTGGAGTTGTAGGTTCAAGCTTTAATGCAACAATAACTCTATCAAGTAAAGCTTTTTGAAGAGCTGTTTTAGCTACAAGTTGATCTTCTACAGAAGAAAACTGAGCAACAATGTTGTTATTCTTAAGATTAATTTCTGATATTTCTATATCTTGCTTAGCGATCTCCTTACGGATTGTGTTGAGCAAAGATTGATCTGCAGATTTAGATGAATCTGTATAAGCTACCTGGATTGCTGGTTGAGCAGGATAAAGATTAGGCAGAGCATAAAGTATCCCAAGCATAAGCACTGCAATAATTACAAAGTAGCGCCATGTCGGAAATTTATTCATAAACTAACTATTTATGGAATCTATAGTTCCTTTTGGTAAAGTATTCGCAATAGCAGTCTTTTGAATCTTGAAAGTTACATTTTCGCTAACTTCAATTGCTACATAAGGGCCTTTAATATTTCTTACCTTTCCAAGAATTCCGCCCGCAGTTGATATTTCATCACCCTTTTCAAGCGCATCAAGCATTGCATTGATTTCTTTTTGGCGTTTTTGTTGAGGCCTTATTGTTGTGAAATACAACAAAGCAAATAAAAAAAGTAAAAATAATAGTGGGAAAAATTCCATTTATAAGCCCTCCAAATAATCTGGAATTGGTAAATTTCGATTATTATAAAAGTCTTTTGCAAAGTTTACGAATATATCGTCATCAATTGATTGCCTAATTTGCTTCATAAGCTCATGGTAATAATAGATATTGTGATAGCTGGCAAGCATTGATCCTAACATTTCATTAGTTTTATCTAAATGATGTAAATAGGCTTTTGAATAATTTTTACAAACCTTAGAATCTGAATTTTCATCTATCGGTGAATCATCATTTTTATATTTCGCATTCCTAATGTTTATCACGCCTGTGCTTGTTATAAGCTGTCCATTCCTTGCATTCCTTGTAGGCAAGACGCAGTCAAACATTTCCACACCAAAGAAAACTGCTTCAACAATATCTTCAGGCTTTCCCACTCCCATAAGGTACCTAGGCTTATCATTTGGAAGAATATTTGATAAATGTTTCAGAACTTTTGTTTTTTCTTCTTTAGGCTCGCCAACACTTAATCCTCCAATTGCAATGCCATCAAATTCACATGCTAAGGTAAGATTTAGTGACTCTTCTCTTAAATCTTCATACATTCCTCCTTGCACAATCCCAAATAATGCTGATTGTGATTTATGAGCGTCTTTTGATCTAGCTGCCCATCTTGCAGACAGCTCCATAGATTTTTGCGCTTCTTTCTTTGGAGATGGATAGTTTGTGCACTCATCAAATACCATCACAATATCCGAGCCAAGATTTTCTTGAATTTGAATGGAATCTTCTGGACTCATAAATATATTCTTTCCATCATAAGGTGATTTAAAACTTACTCCTTTCTCTGAGACTTTTGCTAAATCGCCTAAACTCCAAACCTGAAAGCCACCGGAATCTGTAAGAATAGGTTTTTGCCAATTGCAAAAATTATGAAGGCTCTACAGTTAAGCCCTTGACTGTTGCATTTGTTCCAACAGGCATAAATACTGGTGTTTGAATATTGCCATGTTGAAGTTCTAAGAAACCCCTTCTAGCGTATCCATCTTTTTTTAAAAGTTTGTATCTCATTTTCTAGTAAGAAACATTGCATCTCCATAAGAAAGAAACCTATATCTCTTTTTTATTGCTATTTCATATAATTCTTTCATTCTATCAAAACCTATAAATGCAGCCACGAGCATCAATAAGGTTGATTTTGGCAAGTGAAAATTTGTAATTAACTTATCTACAGCCTTAAATTTATATCCTGGATAAATAAATATATCTGTTAAACCATCGAATTGATCTAATTTCTTTGAAAAAACAGTTTCTATAGCTCTTAAAGAAGTTGTCCCAACTGCGATTATATTTCCACCGATCTCTTTGGTATTGATTATCTCAGTAACAAGCTCCTTTGAAACACTTATATATTCACTATGAATTTTATGATCCTTTATATTTTCTGCTTTTACTGGCTGAAAAGTTCCTGCACCAACTGTTAGATTTATATACCTAATTTTTGCTCCAATCTTTTCTATATTTGTTAATAATAAGTTATCAAAATGAAGTCCAGCTGTTGGAGCGGCTACTGATTCTTGATAATCTTTGTTTTCGTATACCGTTTGATATCTGTGTCTATCTTCAATCTCAATCTTTCTTTTTATATATGGCGGTAAAGGTGTATTTCCTAGGGAATTAAAAATCTTTTTTGGATCCTCTTGAAAATCGACAACAAAGAATCCCTCTTTACGTTTCTTACATAACAATTTATGTCGACGCTCATTGTTTTCGATGATTATAAGTGTTCCTGGCTTGGGAGATCTTGAAGAGCGAATTTGAACAAGCGCTGTCGTTTCGCCAATAATTCTCTCAAGAAAAACTTCAACTTCTCCACCGGTTTCTTTTTTTCCAAACAGTCTTGCAGGTAAAACTGAGGTGTTATTAAGAATTAGTAAATCATCTTTGTTTATAAACTTTCCTATCTCTGAAAAAATTCTATGCTCTTCAGGATTTGCATCAATTAGAAGCCTGCTTTTAGTTCTATCCTTACTTGGATAAGATGCAATTAACTCCTCCGGCAAGTTGTAGTCAAATTCTATTGTTTTCATTACTCACTAATTTTAAAAGAATGAATAGTTAGCTACAATTAGCCACTTGCCCCATTGGCGGAATTGGTAGACGCGCGCGACTCAAAATCGCGTTCCTTCGGGAGTATCTGTTCGACTCAGATATGGGGCACCATAATTAGGTTTTAATATAAATATCATATCTAATTGCTTTTCCTTTAACTTGATAATTTATTTTTTCATGAAGTGGATTACTTTTAATTGGTCTTTTAACAATAATCTTTTTATATTTCTTTTTTAACATTTGATTAAAAATTTGTTCGCTTGTATCTTCCAGTCTCTCAAGACTTAGCACGTTACCTATTTTTTGCAGCGTTCCAGATCGTTTAATATTTTGTTTTTTGTCTTTAAACATTGGATCAAAATAGAAAATATCTGAATCTAAATGAGAGTCTATAATTTTTGCTGAGTCTGAATTGATAAATGATAGATTTTCAAAAAAATTATACTCATTCTTTGCTCTTAAAATAGCGTCATCTAAAAGCCTATATAGAATTTTACTTTGCTCGCATGCAACAACTCTGTGACCAAGCTTTAAAAAAATTATTGAATCAATAAGTGATCCTGCTGTGGCGTCAAAAATCTTTAATTTAACTTTATTTTTACCTATAGCTTTCTTAATTAATGATTCATGTTCAATCCTCTTCAGTCGATTAAATAACCTACCTTTAAGAAAATCAAAGCTTAAACTTTCTTTATCGCTAATCCTATAGTGAAGAATATTGTTTATATAAAAGAAATCTTCTTCTTTCACAAAAATATCAATAGAAGGCCTAAAAAGATTCTATATATAAAAAAAGGCGTCATGCCAATCCGCTCAACAAATTGTAGAAAATACTTAATAGTAAAAAAAGCAACCAATGCAGAGGTTATAAATCCAATCAAGAGTTGTGCATTGAAAATATCCAAATTAGCAGCAATTGAGTCACCAACCAAAAAGATTAATGCTCCCAAAATGGTTGGAATAGCTAAAAGAAATGCAAATCTGGAGGAATCTTTTAAATTTAATCCTAAAAATAAACAAGCCATTATTACCACTCCTGACCTTGAGGCACCCGGAATTAATGCAAAGACTTGAACACAGCCTATAAAAAGGCTCATTAGTATAGATAAATGAAATATATCCTTATTTTTTTTAGATAAATAAAAACTGAATAGAAGCAGAGAAGCAAAGAAAATATTTGACCATGCAATAAGTTCTTTAGTTACTAGTCTTTGTGAAATTAAGTCATTAAATAATATTCCTGCAAAGACAATCGGTATTGTTGCAATCAATAAATTAATAGCAACCCTTCTTTCATTTTGATACCTGTTGGAAGAATTAAATATCGATAATGCATAAACTTTTAGATCATTTTTAAAGAAATAGATAACAGCACACAGAGTTCCTGCATGAACCGCAATATCAAAGCCTAATCCTAAATCATTTGCACCAAATACAAGAGAAGGAATAAGAAGATGAGCTGAGCTTGATATGGGAAGAAATTCTGTAAGGCCTTGAATAAGCCCAAGAATAAGACTTAAAAAAATATCAGACATTCATCTCTCTAAAGCTATGCTCCTCATCATGAATTGGATTCACAGAAGAAGGAGCTGAGTCTAAATAATCATCAACGCTTAGCTTAACGAGATTTATCATCTCAATCGAGTTAGCTTTGTCAGTGCCCTTATTTTTTTGTCTAAAATCTCTTAGTTCGTCACAGCTAATGCCAGCTAATGGCTTATTTAATGCAGTACATAAAGCTTTAAAAAAACTAACTGATGATCGAACGGCGGTATAAGAAGATCCTGGACCTGTACAAACAAGAAAAAGATCAATGTTTGATAAATCTTCATGACGAAGATGTAATTTTTTAAAAAATGTTTCCCATGAAGGTCTAGTTTTTTTTCCGTGGTCTATTATTTCTGTCTTAATGTCATTTTCTAGGAGAACTGACATTGACGATTTTTCTTGCATAGAGCCGTCATAAGAAATTATTTTCATTTTTATAAATAAGACTTAATTTCACTAAAAACTTCATCAACTGACTGATTACCGTTAATAGAAATAAAACTAATAATGCCTTCTGAAGCCTTTGATTTATAAAAATCTGTTAATGGTTTAGTTTGAGAATGATAAACCTCAAGCCTTTTTTTTACGGTCTCAGGGAAATCATCCTCTCTTTGAATTAATGGTTCTCCTGTCTCGTCATCTAAGCCTTCAGCTTTGGGCGGATTGAATTCAATATGATAGCTTCTACCAGATGCTATATGAAATCTTCTGCCAGACATCCTTTTTATAATTAGTTCATCATCAAGTGATATATCTATAACCTTGTTTACCTCTATACCATTTTGTAAAAAAAGATTGGCTTGCCCCAAAGTTCTTGGCACTCCATCGAATAAGTAACCAGACTTACAATCTGACTGATTGATGCGATCATTTATTAATTCAATAATAATATCATCTGAGACGAGCTTGCCGGAGTTAAGAATATCTTCAACTCTATTACCTAAATCACTTTTAGAGGCCACTGCAGATCGCAACATATCACCAGTGCTTATTTTTGGGATACCTAGATCAGCTGAAATAAAATCTGCTTGAGTGCCCTTTCCTGCTCCAGGTGGTCCTAATAGTATGAAGGTATTCATGTTTCTAATACTACAAATGCAACAACATAGTTTTCTGTATCTGAAAGACTAACATGTGCTTTTGTTATCCCCAAATTCTCAAATTCTTTTTTTGCTTCTTCATGCGTAACAACAGAGGGTTTACCTAATTTATCCTTAATAATCTCAATTCTATCTAAGTAATAAGGCTCTCTAAAGCCAGTTCCAAGCGCTTTAACAAATGCCTCTTTAAACGCAAATTTTTTTGCAAGAAATATGGTTTGGTCTTCAGCTTTTTTATTAAATTCTTCAAGTTCATTGGTGTGAAGGATTTTTTTTGCTATTCCTTTAAGATCTTTAATTTGCTTAAAGCTATCAATTTCAACAATATCTATGCCTGTTCCTATTATCATTTTTTTAAAGTCTTAAAAATTTCTCTGCTTTTTAAATCACCGCCGTCAAGACTATAGCCTATCGCCATTGTTGTTAATGATTTAAATTTTTTTTTGTCTATATCCGTAAAATTTAATTTTGATATAGAGATGATCTCATTACCTTCAAAAAGTCCATTAGGAGACTCTTTGAAGCCAAGCTCAGGAACAAAATCATAAGATTTATTCACTTCAATGATATGTCCCGAATCAACCTCATTTATAAAGTTAATTCCATAACCGAGCATTTCTAATAAATCTAATTCAAATTTCCTTAGGACTATATCAATTTCTTCGCAGGATTTTACTTCTATTAAGAACTTGTCATAGAGATTGAACAACTCACTTTGCGGAGCGCCTTGAGGAAGGATCTTTATTAAAAGCTCATTTATATATAGAAGTGTATAAGAGAGCTTTGAAAAACTATCCGAAAAAATATCTTCTTTGTCCACATTAGTTAAAGTTTTTAGTTCTGACCTACCTCGATAAGTAATCCTTAATTTTGAAAAAGGAGATAGAACACCGAAAAACTTAGATTTTGGTTTTTTTGCACCACGTGCAATTACAGATATACGACCATTTTCCAGAGTAAACATCTCTGCTATAACGCTAGTATTACCATATGGCCTCTGATGTAAAAGAAAAGCTTCATGCCATAATTCAGTCATATAAACAACTTTCTTATTAAAGAATTTTTCAAGATCTATCCTAGCTTTCTCGCCAATTTTTTTTAGCTTAGCTCCGTTTTTGCCGACTACAATTCCTTTCTGTGACTCTCTAGCTACAATTATTTCAGCATCAATATTAATAATATTTTCTTTGTCCTCAAGCTTTTGCAATTGAACATAAGTTTCATGAGGAAGCTCTTCTCCTAAGAATCTTATTATTTTTTCTCTTATGATTTCTGAGATCATAAATGACTCTTTGGCGAGGAACTTAGTTTCGCTGTCATAAAGATGATTATTTTCAGGTAGATTTTGACAGATCATATTCTCTAGTTCATTAATGTTTTTACCTGTTTTAGCTGAAACAGGAATTATTTCGGCAAAATCATTCTCACTTCTTAGTTTTTCAATAACAGGTAATAGACTATTTATAGATGCAACTTGATCTAACTTATTTATTACACAAATCTTTTTGGTTTTAACTCCTTTGAGTCTTTCAAGAATAAGCTCATCGAGAGTATTTATTTTATTTCTCTGAAGCATGAAGATTATTAGATCAGCATCCTCAATTGCACCAAGAGCACTCTGATTTAAGACTTTATTCATGACTTTAGAAGCATTTATATGAACTCCGGGTGTATCAATAAATACCATTTGATGATTTTCTTTTGTTTTGATCCCTAAAATATTATTCCTTGTAGTTTGAGACTTTCTTGAAGTTATTGATATCTTTTGCTCAATTAATCTATTTAATAAAGTTGATTTACCTACATTTGGTCTTCCAACAATTGAAACTAAGCCACAAAAATCTTTCATTTCATTGATCTAAGAATTTTATCTGCAACTTTCATTTGTGCCTTCTTTTTTGATTTTCCTGAATCAGTGAATTTATTTCCATTGAAAACTACACTACATACAAAATTGTCTTGTGAATCATTACGAGATTTCTTGCAAATATACTCAAGAGGCTCCTCGCCAAGTGACTGAAGATATTCTTGTAATTCAGACTTAGGGTCCTTAAATGAATTCTGAATATCAATTGATTCAAGGTCATTTCTATATAAAGATAAAATTACTGCTTTGGTTTCACTCCATGAAGAGTCTAAATAGATTCCACCAACTAGTGCCTCAAAAATAGTTCCCAAAATTGAAGAATCCTCTAAATCTGATAAATTCTTTGCAGCTTTTGAAAGCTTTGCCAGAGCTAAAAGATCAAGCTCTTTTCCTTTTTTTATCAGAGTTGAACCCTTAACAAGAGCATTCTTGTTAAGTCTCCTTCATTGATGTTTGTGAATCGATTATATAATTCCTCTGATATTACAGCTCCAAGAATCGAATCTCCAAGGAACTCCAATCTCTCATTATTTTTTTCTCCAGAACTTTTATGAGTAAATACTAGATCTAAAATATTCTCATTCTTAAAAGAATAATTAATTTTCTCATATAGCTGCTTGTACATTAATTAATTTTACCTGCGCGCTTAAATGATGGTGCACATGTCCAGCACTCCCAAGACATCCAAATATAATCTGCTGTTCCCATGAAGTTTTCTCTTGGTACAAAACCCCAATATCTACTGTCATTTGAATTATCTCTATTATCGCCAACAACAAAATACATTCCCTTTGGAACTTCCCATTCCTCTGGATAATTAATACGGGAAGTGATTTGTTGAATCTGAATAGTTCTATCGTTTAGCAATTCTTCATAAATCCTTAGATTATCTTTTTCACTTAAAAGCTTTTGATTAATAGGTTTACCGTTTACATATATTTTCTTGTTTATATAGGTAATTCTATCTCCAGGTTTGCCAATCAATCTTTTTACGAATGGCCTATGGTCATGAGGAGGAATAAAAACAACCACATCACCAAGCTCTGGATCTTTTCCAAAAGCTATTGGTGGACCTGTTCTATTAACCTTAATGCCATAAGTAAATTTCTTTACAAGTATGAAATCTCCTACCTTAAGTCCAGGTAACATTGAGCCGGATGGGATTTGATAAGGCTCAAAAAGAAAAGTTCTCAAAATAAATATTAAAAAGAATGGCAAGAACCAACCTCTTCCAGTTTTTGCGATTTCAGTATTTTTTGCAATTAAGCCCACCATCATTAATAAAAAACTTACTATTGATCCGACCAGTAATAAGATACCAAGGTCTCCTGCGGTAACAAAAATCATCAAGAGAATCAAAAATGCCAAGAAGACTCCAATCCAACTTAGATAATTTTCAACCTTTTTAATGTCATGATTCTTTAAAATAATATTTAAACTTCTTAACAGCCATAAACAAAGGCAAGCAAGAATGCCTAAAACTGAAATTATAATTATTAAGTTTCCAGTATCTTTATCTAATCCAAACATTAATCACCTGAGTTAAAATAATTTAAGAACGCCTCCTGGGGTATGGAGACACTTCCAAGTTGTTTCATTTTTTTCTTACCTTCTTTTTGTTTCTCTAGTAGCTTCTTTTTTCTTGTTACATCGCCGCCATACAACTTTGCAGTAACGTTCTTTCTATATGCTTTAACAGTCTCTCTAGAGATAATTTTCGATCCAAGTGTAACTTGTATTGGAACATCGAACATCTGCCTTGGAATAAGCTTTTGAAGATTTTTTGCAATTTCCCGAGCCTTTCTATTAGAAAATGATTTATGAACAATCATAGAGAGTGCATCAACTTTATTATTATTTATTAATACATCAATTTTGGTAAGATCAGATTTTACAAATCCTATCAGTGAATGTTCTACAGATGCAAAACCCTTAGTAATAGATTTAATTTGATCAAAAAAATCAATAATTACTCCCCCAAGGGGTAGCTCAAAGACAATGGATACCTGATTACCAAAATATTCCATATTTTTTTGCACACCTCTGTTGTTATTGCATAAGGTGATAACTGAACCCACATACTCATTAGGAGTAAGGATATTTGTTCTTACAATTGGCTCTCTGATTTCTTCAATATAATTTGGTTCAGGAAGTTGCGATGGATTATCACAAATTACAGTCTCTCCATCTGTTTTTAGAACCTCATACTGAACTGATGGAGCAGTTGAAATAAGATCTAAATCATATTCTCTCTCTAATCTTTCACGCACAACCTCCATATGCAACGTACCCAAAAATCCACATCTAAAACCAAAGCCAAGAGCATCTGAAACCTCTGGTTCATAAACTAATGAAGAATCATTAAGTGCGAGCTTAGATAATGCGTCTCTAAACCTTTCATAGTCATCAGAGTCTATAGTGAAAAGTGATGAGAAAACATTTGGTGTGACCGTTTTAAAACCGGGAAGTGGTTTTATTTCATCTTTTAAATTAGAGGTAAGAGTATCTCCGACTGGAGCGCCTTTTATATCTTTGATTCCAGACACTAAATAACCAACTTCTCCTGCAGAGAGTTTTTCTTTCTTAATTTTTTTTGGTGAAAATATTCCTACATCTTCAACTTTATATGTTTGATTAGTTGAAAAGACTTTAATTTTTTCACCTACTCTAATTTCCCCATTAACGATCCTAATAAGTGATACAACCCCTAGGTAGGGATCAAACCATGAATCAATAATAAGCGCTTTTAATTCATCTGCTATATTTCCAACTGGTGGGGGTACCTTTTCAATAAGGTTTTCTAGAAGCTCCTCTACTCCAAGTCCTGATTTGGCACTTACTAAAGGTGCTGTTGTTGAATCAAGGCCTATCATATCCTCAATTTCTTGCTTCACTCTGTCAGGATCAGCTTGATCAAGATCAATTTTATTTATAACAGGAATTACCTCTAAACCTTGATCAACTGCTGTATAGCAATTTGCAAGCGTTTGTGCCTCTACTCCTTGAGAGCCGTCAACCAACAAGAGAGCTCCTTCACATGCTGATAGTGATCTAGAAACTTCATATGAAAAGTCTACATGTCCAGGAGTATCAATAAAGTTTAATAAGTACGTTTTATCTTTATGGGTATACTCCAAAGAAACCGCCTGTGCCTTGATTGTGATACCTCTTTCTTGCTCTATCTCCATGGAGTCAAGGATCTGACTAGACATTTCTCTAGCAGATAGCCCCCCGCAGAACTCTATTAATCTATCAGAAAGTGTAGACTTGCCGTGATCAATATGTGCAATTATAGAAAAGTTACGTATGTGTTCCATAAGTACAGGTATTTTAAATGAAAAAGCTTACTTATTTTGAGATAAATTTAATCAACTGTAATTGGCACAATAAACCTTGAATTTTCTCTGAGACCAAAGATTGCTATTTTATCCCCGCTTTGGAACTTAGAGACAATATCGTTAAAGCTATCAGAATCTTTAACAGAGTATCTTTGAAAACCTGATTGTATATCTGTAATAACGTCTCCCTCTAATATCTTTGTTGCTGAATTTGAAGAGTTATCTACTTTTGAAACCATTACTCCTTCGTCAGCTGCTTCATAATCATCTGGTAGGTCCTCAACCTTGATACCAAGAGGATATTCATTCTCTGTTGAAGAAGCAGGAACAAAGGTACTATTAGAGCTTTCTAATTTGCCAAGAATAAAATCTAGTTTAATTGTCTTACCATTTCTTACAACTTTTGCAGTTGACTTAGTTCCCGGTAATTTTCTCCCAACAATATGAGGCAAATCTCCAGCAAATTTAACTTCTTCGCCAGCAAATTCAATAATTACGTCACCGGTTTTTAAACCTCCATTATCAGCAGCTCCATCTTTTTCAATACTATTTATCAATGCTCCATATGGTTTTTTCATTCCAAGTGCTTGAGCAAGATCAGAATCAACATCACCCATCCTTACACCAAGGTAGCCTCGAGCAACTTCACCAGATGAAATTATTTGATCTGCAACTTCTATTGCTACATCAATAGGAATGGAGAAAGAAACCCCTTGATAGCCACCACTTCTTGAATATATTTGAGAATTGATTCCAACCACCTCACCATCGAGGTTAAATAAAGGTCCGCCAGAGTTACCTGGATTTATTGCTACATCTGTTTGAATGAAGGGCACATATCCACCAATGTTTTGATTTTGAATGCTCCTACCCTTAGCGCTTACGATTCCGCATGTCTACACCAATAACTTCAGCTTTAAATTCTCTTCTATCAGTAAGTGAAACAATAACTTCAGTCGCATCATTTACTACATGATAATTAGTTAGCAAATAGTTTTCTTTGAAAAAGAAGCCTGATCCGTATGCAACAGACTCTCTTGTTTGGGGCTGCTGTCCAAAGTCTCTCGGAATACCAAAAAACCTTTCAAACTCTTCTGGCATACCTCGAAAATAATTCTGATTTGAATAAGTTACTTCTCTTTTAGATGTGATGTTTACAACGGCTGGTGATGTATCAACAACAAGTTCAGGAATATTTTGATCAAATGCTTCAGTCAGTGAAAAGAAAAACAAAGGTAATACTAAAAGTTTTTTCATTTGTTACTTAATTAGGACTGGTATTATTTTTTCAACCTCTTGAATTGATAAATCTCCATATATAGAAATTATTTTGCCATCAACCGTTGGGTATAAATAGATAAGCTTGTTACCAGACTTCCAATACTTGTTTTCATTTAATCCAATCCTATTTGGCTCAACTCTTACATGAATCTTTTTCTTACCTTTAATAAAATGGCCCGGATTATTATCTATACGATTGAAGCCAACCGGAGATAGATCAATTGCAAGATCATCTCCATATGATTTTCCATTGCTGTCAATTAAGGACATTACATGAGGTATAAGATCTTTCTCAATCATACTGAAAGTTTTTGCAGCCTCATCACTTTCGATAGCATCCCTAATTTGAGAGTTAATAACGTCTGACTCAGAAAATCTAGATTCAAAAGGATTATTTATGAACATAACTGTGAGAAGAACTGCTGCTGCTGCAGTAAGACCATTGCCAACCCATCTTTTTTGAACAAAATCTGAAATGTTTTCAAAAATCGAGACCACCTTGTCATCTTTTTCAGAAATTGCACTAATTAGTGCATAATTATTCAGCTTAGCTAAAAGATTAGGATCTCTTTTTGTTTCCTCTAGTAAAAGATCTAACTCACTTTCAGTAAGCTCATTATCATAATAAGCCGATATCAATTGGTTTATATCAATCTCTTTCATACAATTCTTCTTTAAAGTAATTAATTATTTCTTCTCGAGCCCTAAATATTCTAGACCTAACAGTTCCAACTGGACAATTTGTAACTACAGCTATTTCCTCATAGGACTTTCCTTCGTACTCCCTGAGAATAAATGCAGTTTTTAATTTTTCTGGCATTGAGCTAATGAAAGAGTCAAGGCCGCTTTTCAGTTTTTCATTAGAAATTAATGACAATGGGTCCAAGTCTTCTGGCAAGTCATATTGATGCTCATCAATTGATATAGATGTTTTTTCAATTTGTGTTGATGGTTTTTTAACAAAATTCTTCGCTAAATTAATTGCTATTCTGTATATCCAAGTATAGAAGCTGCTCTCACCTCTAAATTTATCTAGATTAGTCCATGCCTTAATGAATGTTTGCTGAGTAAGATCTTCAGCATCTGAGTGGGTTTTTAAAAAGCCATATAAAACACTCATAATACGTGGCTGATATTTGATAACCATGAGGTTAAAAGCATCTTTATCTCCGTTTTTTGCCTTTTTTAAAAGTGAGGCTTCATTATTCTGAGGAAAATTCATTACTCATACCTCAAACATTAAGACATTCAAAAGTATAAAAAGTTCTTTTATTTTTCATATTTTTTTAAATATTTTTTAATGAAAACTTCATGATCAGAATTTCCAAGCTTTATATCCTTAAATATAAAATCAAATAATGACTGATCATCATAAACTAAAAGTTCTCGGAGTGTCTCGAGTTCGCTTTCTGATATTTTATCTGCATGAAATTTAAAAAAATTTTCAAACAAAAGATCAAGTTCACGCATACCCCTTCTCGATTTCCATTTAATTCTATTTATTTCAGCTTTCATCGGATAAAATAATTTAAAACAATATACTCTTAATTATCAAAAAACTAGAATCATATTTCAAACCTGGATCTTTTGCTATCAATAAAAAGGTTATTTCCTTTGAAGGTAGCAAAGATAATGTTTTTGAACTTCTTCAAGGCCAAGTTACTGCAGATTTAAAAGATCTTGAATCAAAAAATTTTATTCAGTCATGCCTTTGTGATGAAAAAGGCTTTATAAAGGCTGAATTCCTGTTATCAAATGAAAATGGTTTAGAGATTCTGGTTGATGAATCATGCTTAAGTATTTTATTTGAAGAATTGAGTAAATTTATCAAGTTCTATGATCTTGAAATGGTGATAAGCTCAAGAGAAATCTTATATAAATTTTTTAAAAAACGTAATTCTACAGGGCATATCTTTTCAAACAACATGCT
>LULP01000894.1_pt1 | contig 15567 bp, 12 predicted proteins | sample 728111 | NCBI WGS metagenome assembly LULP01 (sample SAMN03860286, study PRJNA289734) | marine metagenome | biome: seawater column; feature: ocean; material: water; isolation source: Red Sea water column Station 149 - depth 25m | place: Saudi Arabia: Red Sea | collected 2011-10-15 | depth 25 m
ACCCAAAATTACCACTTTTACATTTTCAAAAGATGTTAATTCCAAAGATCTAAAAATATCTTTTGGATGGGGGTAGATTGTTTGATTGTTTTTAGAGCAATCCACAAGAAAGGTTTTAATTTTTTTCATATAATCTTTTTGGAACTCGCCCTCTAAAAATGGCTTCCAACTAATATCTACTCCCTTGAAAAGATTACTCATAAAACTATAAAATTTTATCCACAGATTCTGTGGATAAGTTTATGGATAACTTTAATATTATATTAAAAAACATTATTAAATAAGGGTCTCGATAAGATTGATCAAAATTTGATCAGTTTTATAATAAAGTACCTTATATCAGTAGTTTACATATATTTTGTATCAAAATTTTATCTTCTCAATAAGAATTAAATAAATTACATATTCTTAATGCATACCTTGTGGGCAAATATAAACAAATGTTTCGGATTAAAAATATTTTTTATTTGATGTTTTAGATTAAAAGAATGCAGTTTTTAACATACTCTCACTGATAGTACATGCTCAATTTCTTTAAGGGATTCGATTAATTCTTTGGGTGGTTCACTATCAAGATCAATTAAATTTATTGCAATATCATCCCTACTCTTATTGACCATATCGCTAATATTTAATTTTTTATTCGCAATAAATTCTGCGATCTTTCCTATCATGCCTGGTTCGTTCTTATTGATAACAATTAACCTATGATCAGTTGATCTGCTTAGTTTAATTCTCGGAAAATTAACAGAATTAAGGATGTTGCCATTTTTTAGGAAGTCAACAACCTGCTCAGCAGCCATAACAGCACAATTCACTTCAGCTTCCTTAGTGCTTGCGCCAATATGTGGTAATAAAATGACATCACCAGAATCATTTGCTCTTTGCGATAACTCTATTGATGGGAAATCTGTAACAAAGGCACTCAATGTATCATTTTGGAGAGCCTCAATAACATCATTATTGTTAACGATGCCGCCTCTTGAAAGATTAATGAGTTTTGACCCCCGCTTAAAATGCTTTAATAAATCTTTTGAAATGAGGTCTTTTGTACTATCAACAAGAGGAACATGAATAGAAATAAAGTCTGAGCTGCTAACAAGCTCTTCGATTGAGTTTGCCTTTTGTACCTCTTTTGGTAAACGCCATGCAGCATCTATAGAAATATATGGATCATAACCTATCAGCTTCATTCCCAGCGCATCAGCAGATTGAGCTACCATTGATCCAATAGCCCCGAGCCCTACAACACCAAGTGTCTTTCCATAGAGCTCGCTTCCTTTAAAATTCTTTTTTTCATTCTCAATTCTTGAATTGAATTCACTGACTTCATCAATTGCCAGACTCTTAGCGAAAGAGTTTCCTTGAATTATCCCTCTTGAGGATAGAAGTAACCCACACAAAACTAATTCCTTTACGGCATTTGCATTGGCTCCCGGTGTATTAAATACAACAACTCCTTTTTTTGAGGCAATATCAATTGGAATATTATTAACACCAGCTCCAGCTCTGCCGATACAAAGTAACTCATCATTGAAGTCATTTTCATTCAAAACTTTACTTCTTAATAAAAGAGCTTCAGGCTCTTCTTCATTTAATATGAGATTCTCATTGACTAAATAATCAGTACCTTCATGAGCTATGTTATTGAATATTTTATATTTATACATAAAAACTTTTTGTGGAAAGTAAGCTAGTTTAATATATACACTTATTAAGGCATACAAAAAAATGAATTTAATTATTAAATCACTAAATTTTTCTTATCAGAGTGAAGATGTTTTCAAAGATTTAAATCTCAATTTTAGTTCTGGAATCATAAATCTAGTCTCAGGACCGAGCGGCTCTGGAAAAACTACATTGTTAAATCTAATCGCTGGATTAGAAAAACCCTCATCTGGTTTAATAATGCTTGATGACAATATTCAATCAAGTATCGATAAATTTGTTGAGCCTGAAAATAGAAATGTCGGCTTTGTTTTTCAAGATTTTGCTTTATTTCCGCATTTAAATGTAAAACAAAATATTGAATTCTCAGAAAATAGAAATAAAGAATTATTTAATACATTAATTGATAATCTTTCTATTAAAAACTATCTTTCTAAATATCCTCATGAACTATCAGGAGGGCAACAACAAAGGGCCTCAATAGCAAGAGCAATATACTCAGAACCAAAAATCCTTTTAATTGATGAGCCTATTTCAAATCAAGATAAAAATAATAAAATTGAAATAATCAAAATTATTTCAGATTTTACTAAAGATAAAGAAATTGTATGTATTTTAGTTTCTCACGAAGAAATAAATAATATTTCTCAGGTAGAGACCATATCAGATTTGATAATCATCACTTAATTGATGAGATTGTTTTGACTTAACTTCATTATATGAACCAATTTCTTGGATTTCATCTATATCTTTAATGCCAGATCCCAGTAAGGCAATCTTAAAAGCACCCACTGCAGTTGACTCAATTTGGTCAGGTTTTTTTACATTTGTCGATAAAGTATTGCTTAATAGCTGAAGAAACTTCCTATTTTTTACCATCCCACCATCAACCTTTAAAGAACGGACTGAAACACCGTCAAGTTCCAAAGCCTCAACGATTTCAAGGGTTTGGAAACAAATAGCTTTAAATACTGCTGTGGTTATATCTTCTTTACTACTATCTCTCTGAATGCCATGAATACTTCCTCTTATTTCAGAATTCCAATGCGGAGCTCCAAGACCAGTAAATGCAGGAATAAAGTTAACCCCTCTTGAGTCAAAGTCTTCGTTAATAAGTTCCTCACTTTTAGAAGAATCATCAAAGAACTGCATTTCATCTCTCAGCCATTGAATTGAGGTACCGGCAGAAAAGATACTACCCTCAAGAGCATAGGAGACACTTTTGCCAAGCATACATCCTACTGTTGAAAGCAATCTTGCTTGAGATTCATAGATTTTTTCTTTCGTATTAACCATTAAAAAACAGCCCGTTCCGTAAGTGCTTTTCATTTCGCCGAACTCGAAGCAATTTTGTCCAAAAAGTGCTGATTGTTGATCGCCTATTACCCCAGTTATTGGAAACTTTTGATCACAAGCACCGATTGAACCAAAATTATCATCACAGGAACATATTTCTGGAAGAATATTTTTTGGTATATCAAATATCTCAAGAAGTAAGTCATCCCACCCTAAAGTTTCAAGATTCATTAACATTGTTCTTGAGGCATTTGTTGCATCTGTTTTATGGTTTTTTTCTTCTGTGAGATTCCAAATTAGATAAGTTTCTATTGTTCCAAAACAAAGCTCGCCATTTTCTGCCATTCTCCTGGCATTCTCCACATTATCAAGGATCCACTTAATTTTTGTAGCGGAAAAATATGGATCTAATAGAAGTCCAGTTTTTTTTCTAATTTCACTTTCTAAATTTTTCTTCTTTTTTAGATCATTACATAAATCTGAGGTTCTTCTGTCCTGCCATATAATTGCCGGATAAATAGGCTTACCTGTCAACCTATCCCAAACAATCACTGTTTCTCTTTGGTTCGTGATTCCGCAAGCGGCAATATTAACATCAACACTTTCCAATGCTTCTTTTATTGTTTCTTTTACACTACTCAGTATTTCATCTGGGTTTGCCTCAACCCAACCATCATTTGGATATTGAAGTTCATATTCTTTCTGACTTTCTGCAATTATTTTTTGATTTTCATCAAAAACTATTGCACGTGAGCTTGTTGTTCCTTGATCTATGGAAAGTACGTATTTCATTTTGATATTCTTACATTTATCCACATCTTATCAACTACTTTTTTACATTACTTTTACACCATATACACACTATATAGTGAATAAAAGTGAAAAATTCACAATATATTGTGTTTTTGGGGTTGATTTCTTATCCACAATTTGATTATATGTACGAAGGCTAAGGAAAATCTAAAAAGCGCATACAAAAAACATAAAAATTCTTGCCTCACCCGAATAAATATAAATAGATTTTGTAGGGGATTTTTTGGGAAAAGGAAATGCAAAAGAACGAAATAACAGAAAAAGAAATAAAGGCAACGCCGCCAAAAATACAAGAAGATATAAATCTTGCTGCGCCCGGCAAACTTAGAGTCATAAAAAGAAATGGAAAAGTTGTTGCTTTCGAAAACGAAAAAATACAAGTAGCTGTAACAAAAGCTTTCCTTGCCAATGAGGGTGGCAATGCTGCCGCAAGTGAGAGAATACATGAGAAAGTTGAAGTAATCACATCTGAGATTATGGATATCTTTACCAGAAGAATGCCCTCTGGTGGAACTTTGCACATTGAAGAAATACAAGACCAGGTTGAACTCCAATTAATGCGAAAGGAAGAATATCAAGTAGCAAGAAGCTACATTTTATATCGGGAAGAAAGAGCAAAGAAAAGAGGAAAACCAAAGAAAAAGACCATAGAACTCGACAAAGAAGTAAACATAAGCGTAACAAAGAAAAATGGTGAAGCGGTGCCACTTGATGTTGCAAGACTTTCATCAATCATTACTGATGCATGCGAAGGGCTAGATGATGTAGATCCAAAGGTAGTTCTAGAAGAATCAATTGGCAATCTCTACGATGGCGTGTCTGTTGCAGATATGAGAGCCAGCCTAATCATGACAGCAAGAACAAAAGTTGAAAAAGAACCAAACTATTCCTTTGTGACAGCTAGAATTTTAATGGATCAAATAAGAAACGAAGCTCTTGAATTTTTGGGTATTGCAGAAGATGCAACATTCGGAGATATGCAAGAATATTATCCAAAAGCCCTCTTAAGCTACATCGATAAGGGTATTGAACTAGACATTCTTAATCCAGAACTAAAAACATTTGATTTAGAAAAAATATGTAAAGCAATAGATCATACAAGAGATAACCAATTTACATATCTTGGACTGCAAACGCTCTATGACAGATATTTTATCCATTCAGATGATACAAGATATGAGTTACCACAAGTTTTCTTTATGAGAGTTGCTATGGGTCTTGCAATGGAAGAAGAAAATAGAGAAGAAAGAGCAATAGAGTTTTACAACTTAATATCAAGCTTTGATTACATGAGTTCAACACCCACCCTTTTTAACTCTGGAACCGTAAGACCACAGCTTTCGTCTTGCTATTTATCAACTGTACCAGATGACTTGAAAGGCATCTTCACTGCATACCAAGATATGGCTCTACTCTCTAAATGGGCTGGAGGACTAGGTTATGATTGGACACCGGTGAGATCTCTTGGATCTTATATAAAAGGAACAAACGGAAAAAGCCAAGGTGTAGTTCCTTTCCTCAAAGTTGCAAATGATACAGCTGTCGCAGTTAATCAAGGTGGTAAGAGAAAGGGTGCTATGTGTTCTTATCTAGAAACATGGCATATGGATATTGAAGAGTTCCTAGAACTGAGAAAAAATACAGGAGACGATAGAAGAAGAACACATGATATGAATACGGCCAACTGGGTGCCAGATCTTTTCATGAAAAGAGTTCAAAATGATGAAGACTGGTCACTTTTCTCGCCAGGCGAAACACCTGATCTACATGACTTAATTGGTAAAGAATTTGAAGAAAGATATGCCGAGTATGAGGAAATGGGTGAAAAAGGAGAGCTTAGACAATTCAAAAAAATAAAAGCAAAAGAGTTATGGAGAAAAATGCTTACAATGCTCTTTGAAACAGGTCATCCGTGGATAACTTTCAAGGATTCATGCAATCTAAGATCACCCCAGCAACACGAGGGAGTTGTTCACTCATCTAACCTCTGTACCGAAATAACACTCAACACAAAAGCGAGTGAAGAAATTGCAGTGTGTAATTTGGGTTCTGTTAATTTAAAGCAGCATATGAAAGATGGAAAACTTGATGAGGAAAAAGTAAAACAAACAGTTACAACTGCAATCAGAATGCTCGATAACGTTATCAATATTAATTATTACTCAGTGGAGACCTCAGAGAACTCAAACATGAAGCATAGACCAATAGGTCTTGGCCTGATGGGATTCCAAGATACTCTATACATGCAGAATATTTCATATAATTCACAGGAAGCTGTAGATTTTGCTGATAGAAGTATGGAACTTATAAGCTACTATGCGATAAACGCATCATCCGATCTTGCAAAAGAAAGAGGTACCTACAAGACATATGAAGGCTCACTATGGAGTCAAGGTATCTTCCCAAAAGACTCAATAAAGATCCTAAAGGAAAATAGAGGCGAAGATTATATTAATGTTGATGAAACAGAGACGTTAGACTGGGAAGAGCTTAGAAAAAAAGTAAAAAAACAAGGGATGAGAAATTCTAATGTTATGGCTATTGCTCCCACAGCAACGATTTCTAACATAACAGGCGTAACGCAGTCGATCGAACCTACCTATCAGAATCTTTATGTTAAATCTAATCTCTCAGGAGAATTTACAATAATTAATCCCCACCTCGTGGAAAAACTCAAGGAACTTGAACTTTGGGATGATGTGATGATTAATGACCTCAAGTATTATGAGGGAAGCCTTGCTCAAATAGGAAGAATTCCTGATGAAGTAAAGAATTTATTCATGACAGCCTTCGAAGTTGAGCCCCGCTATATAGTGGAATCAGCAAGCAGAAGACAGAAGTGGATTGACCAAGCCCAATCCTTAAATCTCTATATCGCAAATGCAAGTGGCAAAAAACTTGATGTGACATACAGAATGGCTTGGTTGCTTGGGCTAAAGACTACCTATTATTTAAGATCTTTAGCTGCTACAACAACAGAGAAATCAACAGTTAAACAAGGAGCGCTAAATGCTGTTAGTGCTTCAACAGAAACAACAAATTCGCAAGAATTAGGTGAACCGGCACCTGTACCGGATGCATGCTCTATAGACGATCCTGACTGTGAAGCTTGCCAATAAAATAGGAGAATAAAATGTTAAATTGGGATGAATTCAACGAAGTAGAAAATACAGAAAAAACAAAACAAGTTCCCCAGGAAGTTGTTAAGGAAGCAGTAAAGCAAACTGCTCAAGAAGCAGAAGAGCCAGTTTCAAGAGAAGCAGTAAGCTCAGTTCAGGCTGGAGATAGAGCCCAACTTGCCAAGGAAGCAATTGAAAATCTTGATGCGACTGAAGGTGAAGAAGAGCTTGAAGGTCAATCAGGTCGTGTTCAGGTTGATGACAAAGCAATGATTAACTGCAGAGCAGATCTTAATCAGCTTGTGCCGTTTAAATATGATTGGGCGTGGCAAAAATATCTCGATGGAAGTGCAAACCATTGGATGCCTCAAGAAATAAATATGACAGCTGATATAGCTCTATGGAAATCAGAAGATGGCTTAACTGAGGATGAAAGAAAAATTGTAAAAAGAAATCTTGGGTTTTTCTCAACCGCCGATTCGTTGGTTGCCAATAATCTAGTTTTAGCTATATATAGATTAATTACAAACCCGGAATGCAGACAATACATTTTAAGACAAAGTCTTGAAGAGGCTATTCACACTCATGCCTATCAATACTGTATTGAATCTCTTGCCATGGATGAAGGAGAAATATTCAATATGTATAGAGAAATACCGAGTGTTGCAAAGAAAGCATCTTGGGGCTTAAAGTATACAAAAGAAATGTCTGACCCCTCTTTCCAAACTGGAACAGAAGAGGCAGATAAAGCTCTCCTGAAGAATTTGATTGCATTCTATTGTGTTTTAGAAGGAATCTTCTTTTATTGTGGATTTACACAAATATTATCTATGGGAAGAAGAAATAAGATGACAGGAACAGCAGAACAGTTCCAATACATACTTAGAGATGAATCGATGCATGTTAATTTTGGAATTGACATGATCAATCAGATCAAGATAGAAAACCCACATCTTTGGGATGATGAAATGAGACATGAAGCAGCTCAAATGATATTAGAAGGTACTGAGCTAGAAGTTCAATATGCACGAGCAACAATGCCGCGTGGAATACTTGGTATGAATGCAAACATGATGGAAGAATATTTACAATTTATTGCAAATAGACGTCTCGTTCAAATTGGATTAGAGGAAGAGTTTGTTGGCGCAACAAATCCTTTTCCTTGGATGTCTGAAATTATGGATCTAAGAAAAGAAAAGAATTTCTTTGAAACCAGAGTAATCGAATATCAAACTGGTGGTGCGCTTAATTTTGACGAATAAACTAATCTTTTTGGTTTAATTTTCATTTCTTCACCCATTCCAAGCGATACTCCATCTGTTTCATGAATAAATATTCGCGAGTAAACTCCAGCACCAGCCGAAACAATAGCTCCATTAGGGGCTTCATCACCTGACAGGTAAATAACAGCCGGCGTTACATATTCTGGCTGAAGACTCTCTCCAACCTCTTCTGGCAGTAATCCATCTGTCATTCTTGTGTAAGCAACAGGGGTTATTGAATTTGTATGAATATTATATTTTTGTCCTTCTATCTTAAGAGTATTCATTAAGCCAACCATAGCCATTTTTGCTGATCCATAGTTAGATTGACCAAAGTTTCCAAATACACCACTAGAGGAACTAGTAAAGATTATTCTCCCATAATTTTGCTCTCTCATTATTGGAAAAACTGTATGTGTGCAATTCAAAGTACCTTGAAAATGAACAGACATAACTAAATTGAAATCTTCAATAGATATTTTATGGAAACTTTTATCTCTTAAGATTCCTGCATTATTTACTAGGACATCCACTCTTCCCCACTTCTTCATGGCCTCATCAACCATTCCTTTTACAGCTTCTAGATCAGTAACACTAGCTCCATTTGCTATAGCATCACCACCCTCAGATTTAATCTGTTCTACTACCTCATTCGCTGAATCACTGGCGCCATTTCCATCAACAGAGCCACCTAGATCATTTACAACAACTTTTGCCCCTCTTCTAGCAAACTCTAAAGCATGCTCCCTTCCAAGACCTCCTCCTGCTCCAGTTACTATTACAACTTTTTCATCAAACCTAATAGACATAATATTCCTTATTTTTTGATTGAACTTTTAGTCTCATCTCTATGTTTTCTTAAATATCGCATGAAGGGTGTACCTCCAGTTCCTCTGATCGTTGATCCACCAGAAGTAAAGTCTGATGGATTCCTTGATTGACTATGGATGTAATCATTTGCATATCTTATGTGTTGGGATCTAAATTGTGTCATTTGATCTAGGCACTTATTGACCAGCTTTCTTATCTTAATAGAATCGTTAGCATAAATTTTTACTTTTGAATTTTTCTTTGTTTGAAAAATTAACTCCCTATGGGCAGGAGGCATATACAAGAGCATTTCCTCTAGGTAATCTCTTAAAGAGTCTTTTTTGTGCTTAACATCAAAGAGAGCATCTAAGAGAGGAATTATTGAGCTTTGGGCACCTGTCTCACCCCTAAACTGCTGAGGTTTATTTTTGTAGAAGCCTTCATAAATTAAACCCTTTGGAAGATCAGGATTATTTTTCCATCCAAATATATAGGGTCTTACTCTGTGATAATAAATATAGGGATCGCATTTTTCAGGCATTCTTTTAAAAATACTATTAACTTTTTCAAGCGAGCCAAGAATATTCTTTAAGTGCATTTCTATTTTTGATTCTGTAGTCTCTTCGACTAAAGCAATTGTTGAGCTAACTGCTTCGGAAGCAGCATCTTCAATACTGATAAGCGCTACGTTATCTAAGGAAATGTCTTTATTTTTATCAATTAAATACCAATTATCTAAGCAGTAGCTTGCGTAACTGAGCACTGCAGGTCTTCCTAAGTATTTAGACACTTTAATCCAAGGAGAAGCTAAAGATTTTGGTAACTTTTTTCTGGGTTTATTATCAGAATAAACATAAGCATGTGCCAAAAAAGATAACTGTGAATTAATACACCTCAACTTCTTTTCTTCGTCATTTTCAATCATTTCACTAAAATTAAAGAAAGTACCAGGCAATGATTCAATGACTTGAGGCAAAGAACTGGTTAAAAGCAATTTAGGTACTTCTGCTGAAAGATCAGTTAAATATCTAGACTGTGAGTCTGATCTTACGCTCTTTAATGGAGCATGATCAGGCAAGAATCCCCTTTTTGTATTTTTATCTAAAGTAAGGTCGCTTTTCATATTTGAATTATAAATTAATTAGTGCTTCTTCTATTCTTTTTGATGCTTTTTTTATGTTTTGATGATTGGTAGCAAAATTTATTCTAATATTATTTTTTTTGCCGAACTCTATTCCATCATTTATCCCTACTCCATATTTCTCAAAATGAGATTGAAGATTTTTGCGTTTTGGGTTTTTCAAACTTACCCATAAAAGATATGTTGCTTCAGGAACAACAGGAGATGCATTTTTATGATTTTCTATGGCATTCAATAAAGTTTCCAAATTCTTATTTAGATACCTTATAAGGTCATCTCTCCATTTCCATCCTTTTTTGAAAGCAGCAGAAAGAGCAATAAGACCAGTTATATTGGCATCATCAGTTATGCCTTCCGCATTCTTTTTAAAAGCTTTTCTTAACTTATCACAAGGTATTACTGCAAAAGCACAGTTCAAGCCAGGAACATTAAATGTTTTAGATGCTGAATAAAAGGAAACAACATTTTTTTCAATAGTCTTTATAGAACCTAATGGAGTGTGTTCAAGATTCTTTTGCAAAATAAGATCACAGTGAAGTTCATCTGAAAAAACTGTAATATTTTTCTCTTTGACAATTTTTGAAAGGTTTTTTAATTCTTTCTTGGAATAAACGGGGCCTCCGGGTTTCTTCCTCTTTCGTTCACCATAGGAATTTTTTGAATCCTTCTTCCAAGATGCTTAGGCGCTTTAAGAAAATTTAAATATATAGGAGTAGGAATAATAACTTGTGTATTTTTAGGAATGAGATTGTAAATACTGTAAATAGGGGCTCCAACCGAAGGAGTTAAAACAATCCATTCTTTTTTAATATTCCATCCTTTATTACTAAGATATTTTTTCAGTATTTCTCTTAATCCTTTTGGTTCTGAGTGATAACCAAAAATACCATTGTCTACATATTTCCTTAGCGCACTTTTTATGCAAGCAGGAGATTCAAAATCCATATCTGCAACCCACATTGGTAAAATATCCCTTGATTGATATCTATCCCACTTCTTGCTATTTGAATTCTTTCTATTTTTTTTCTTATCGAATTGCTTCAATATGAACCCTCCCCAATAGGATTATTTTATCAATAATGAGTAGTTTTTGTTGGTATTAAATTTTAAAGATTTATAATAAGGTAATTTAAATCTCTATTAAAAAAATGAAAAATGAAATTAAAGTGGTGGTTACTGGTGCAGCTGGTCAGATTGGCTATTCGTTGATTCCTAGATTAATTGATGGAAATACTTTTGGAGATAAGACTGTTAATCTTTCGTTAGTAGAAATTCCTCAAGTTGTATCAAAACTTGAAGGATTAGCTATGGAGCTTGATGATTCATACTTTCCAAATCTTGGAACTATTGATTACACGGATAACTTCTCAGAAGCTGCAGATGGCGCTGATTGGTTTTTGCTTGTAGGAAGTATTCCTAGAGGTATTGTTTACAACGGAAAAAAGATTGAAGAGCGTTCAGACTTACTCCAAATTAATGGGGGGATCTTTGTTGATCAAGGAAAAGCGATCGGAGAATTTGGTAATGAAAATGCAAAAATTCTTGTTGTTGGAAATCCAGCAAATACAAATGCTTTGATAGGAAGAAAGGCTGCAAATAATTCATCTCAAACCTGGATGGCCATGACTATGCTTGATTCAAATAGAGCTAAATCGATGTTAGCAAAAAAACTTTCATGCAACGTTTCGGAAATTAAGAAGATGATCATCTGGGGTAATCATAGCCCTACTATGTATCCAGATTTTGAAAATGCATTAAAGGATAATCAGTCTGTAGCAAACTTAATTGAAGATACAAATTGGATAGATTCTCACTTTATACCAAATGTTCAGCAAAGAGGAAAAGCAGTGATTGATGCAAGGGGAGCTTCTTCAGCAACTTCTGCTGCAAAGGCTGCACTTGATACAGTGATTGCTTGTGAAAATGTAACTTCATCAGATGATTGCTTTAGTGCAGCAGTTTATAGCGATGGAGCATATGATGTTCCTGAAGGAATTATGTGCGGCTTTCCCTTAATGACAACACCTAGTGGAGAGATTGAAATCATTAGGGATTTAACACTTTCTGATAATGCAAGATCTAGATTGAATTTGTCAGTTGATGAGTTGCTTTCTGAAAGAGAGGCCGTAAAAGATCTTTTGTGAAAAGCTTTTTAACCTCAAAGTTCATTAAGTATATTCAAAGTATTGTAATCGATGAGAAACTAAGCGAAATAGCAATTATAACTACCGCTAATATTTCAAAATTTGTCGACAATCTTTCAGGAAATTTTGATTCTTTGAATGTTTATAACAAAATTAATGATTTTTGTGGAAGTGCAGAGATTTATTTTATTTTTCCAGATGTAAATTTTACCTTTGAAGAGATTGGTCTTGTTAAGAATGCTCTTTCTCAAAAGCTAATTATTTTTAGCTTTGAAAATATAAATGAAGATCTTTTAAAGCTTGGTTTGGTTAAAGAATTTTCTGAGAAAGATTTACACTGTCATAGCTATAATTTAAAAACCTATAATATTAAAAGAGATTGGAATAATCCAAAAGGATGGGCTAATCCTGAAAACTTTAATAAATATAGATGGTGATTTGTATATAAACTATTGACCTAGAGATATCTCTAACTTTTATAATTAATTTTTAGAGCGGGCATCAAGGAACTTTTTATATTTTCCTCTGTCTACAATAATATGAAAAAGTTAATTCTCAGTTTTTTATTCTTGCCTTCATTGGTAATGGGTGACCACTGTGATGGTGGAGCATGTCCCGCTCTAGAACACTTTAAAGATACTGGTGATGAAGTAGCTAAAGATCTTCTTCCGTATCTTGGGATAGGTCTAATTCTTGCCGTAACCATGAATTCAGGATCAGATCAGAGCTCTCTATCATATGTAAATTTTGATAGTCAGAATCGCCCCAACGGGATAAAAATCTATGATAATAAAAGATATATCTCAGTTAATGCTTTCACAAAAAATTATGAAAATTTCGAGTACCCTTCAATTTATAACGATGATCTATTCGAAGCAAATCATGGCTTCAACATTTTAGAATTTAAGATTAATCTAAATTAATTTTTTAATTGCGGGAATAGTAAAACATCTCTTATAGATGACTGATTAGTTAGAAGCATTACTAATCTATCTATTCCAAGCCCTACTCCAACTGCTGGCGGCATTCCATGCTCCAGTGCTGTAATATAATCCTTATCAAAATCCATTGCTTCCTTGTCTCCAGAATCCTTAGCAGCGACCTGTGCTTCAAATCTTGAAGCCTGATCATCAGGATCATTGAGCTCACAAAAACCATTTGCAAACTCTTTTCCACCAATAAATAATTCAAATCTATCTGCAAAGTCTGGATTGTCAGGGTTTCTTCTTGAAAGAGGAGAAACTTCTACTGGGTACTCGGTAACAAATGTAGGATTAATAAGTCTTTCCTCAACGGTTTCTTCAAATACTTCCAGTAATAATCTACCTGTTCCCCAACTTTTATCTGTTTCCTTTCCTAGTCCTTTAAAATATTTCTCGAGTGCTGACCTGTCATTTAAATCTTTTTTACTTAGATCTTTGTTATAACTTAAAACAAGGTCTGATAACTTCTTCTGAGAGAACTTTCCAAGATCAATCTCTAACTCATCCCACTGAATCCTCTCACCACAATCTATAGCTTTAGCCGCATTCACAATGATATCTTTGGTTAAATCCATCTGATTTTGCATTGTTGCATATGCTTCATACCACTCCATCATAGTAAATTCAGGATTATGTTTAGTAGAAAGTCCTTCATTTCTAAAGCTTCTATTTATTTCATAAACTTTATCAAAACCACCAACCAAAAGTCTTTTGAGGTAAAGCTCTGGAGCTATTCGTAAGTATAAGTCTCTTCCTAAAGCATTGTGTTGAGTTACAAAAGGTCTTGCTACAGCTCCTCCTGCCAAAGGATGCATCATTGGAGTCTCTACTTCTAAATAACCTCTTTCATTCATCTTTTTTCTTGCTGAGTCAATAATTCTTGTCCTTTTTATAAAAATTTCTTTAGTTTGGGTATTTGTCATTAAATCTAGATATCTTTGTCTATATCTAGCCTCAACATCTGTTAAGCCTTTAAATTTTTCTGGCATCGGTCGTAAAGATTTAGTAATCATTTCTAAGTCCCAAACCTCAATCGTGAGTTCATCTGTTTTTGTCCTGAATAGCGATCCAGAAACTCCGACAATATCCCCCAAATCCCATGTTTTAAAATCATCGTATACACTTTCATCAATATTGTTTTTGGTTACATATATCTGAATATCTCCACTGGCATCTCGTAAAGTGGCAAAGCTCGCATTCCCCATTACTCTCTTGAGAACAATTCTTCCTGCAATTGAAATGTTCTTGATGTTTTTTTCGGCTAAATCATCTTTAGAGGTTTCGCCATATAGTTTATGAATTTCATTCGCATTATTCTTTGGTCGAAAAGAATTTGCATAAGCAACACCTTTGTCCCTTAAGTTTTCAAGTTTTTTTCTTCTTTCTTCAAGAATAGCTTTTTCGCCGCCTATTTTATCTTCACTCATTTATATTCCTGCTTTAAGTGATGCTCGCATAAATTCATCAATATTGCCATCAAGAACTGCGGATGTGTTACCTGTTTCATAGTTGGTTCTTAAATCTTTAATTCTTGATTGATCTAAAACATAAGATCTAATCTGACTTCCCCACCCGATATCGGCCTTACTGTCCTCCAACTTTTGCTGTTCCTCTTTTTGTTTTTGTAATTCTAACTCGTATAGCTTGGATTTTAATTGTTTTAATGCATTTTCTTTATTTTTATGTTGTGATCTTCCATTTTGACACTGAGAAACTGTTCCCGTCGGTATGTGAGTTAACCGCACAGCAGAGTCTGTTTTATTAACGTGCTGGCCTCCTGCTCCAGAAGCCCTGTAAGTATCAACTCTTATATCAGCATTGTTTATCTCTATCTCAATATCATCATTTATTTCAGGAGAAATAAAAACTGATGCAAAAGAGGTATGTCTTCTATTACCTGAATCAAATGGTGATTTTCTTACTAGCCTATGAACGCCCGTCTCAGACCTAAGCCATCCATATGCATAGTCTCCCTCTATTAAAATTGAAGATGATTTAATACCAGCGACTTCGCCAGGTGAGGATTCAGTGATGGTTGCTGAAAATCCCTTACTTTCAGCCCACTTCAAATACATCCTTAATAACATGTCAGCCCAATCCTGAGCTTCTGTCCCGCCTGATCCTGATTGAATGTCAACGAATGCATTTGATGAATCCATTTTACCGCTAAACATCTTTGTGAATTCAAGATTCTCAATAGATGGCTTTATTTCCAATATTTCATCACTTATTTGTTTAATGGTTGTCTGATCATCTTCTTCAAGTGCCATATCTAGGAGCAACTTATTGTCGCTAAGCTTATTAAGTGAGTCTTTATAAGTTGCTAGGGAT
>LULP01000191.1_pt1 | contig 15429 bp, 16 predicted proteins | sample 728111 | NCBI WGS metagenome assembly LULP01 (sample SAMN03860286, study PRJNA289734) | marine metagenome | biome: seawater column; feature: ocean; material: water; isolation source: Red Sea water column Station 149 - depth 25m | place: Saudi Arabia: Red Sea | collected 2011-10-15 | depth 25 m
TAAAGAGAATAAAAAAATTTTCTTGGATGAAGTATTGGGGTTAAAGTATGCAACATTAAAAGAGATACTTGAAATTTTAAAGGAAAATAAAATTTCAGAAATTAAGTGTCTATATATTAACGAACTAGATAAAGGCCCATATATATCTAACACTCTTAGAGTTGATCCTACTTCAAATAGATTAGAGGCATTAGTTGAAATTTATAGAATGATGAGACCTGGTGAGCCACCAACAAAGGATTCTGCTGAAACATTATTTAGTAATTTATTTTTTAATGAGGAAAGATATGATCTTTCTGAAGTTGGTAGGATGAAGTTCAATAGACGCTTGAAACTTGATTCCAAAAAAGATAATCCACATATTCTAGATAAACAAGACATCATCGAAGTGATGAAAGGTATCGTAAACATTCGAGATGGACATGACATAGTTGATGATATCGATCATTTAGGTAATAGAAGAGTAAGATCTGTTGGGGAGATGACTGCAAATCAATTTAGAGTTGGTTTGATCAGAGTTGAAAGAGCTGTAAGAGAAAGACTAAGTATGGCCGAAGCAGATGAGTTAGGACCACAAGATTTAATCAACGCAAAACCAGTTACTGCTGCGATCAAAGAATTTTTTGGATCAAGTCAGCTTTCACAATTTATGGATCAAAATAATCCTTTATCAGAAATCACTCATAAAAGAAGAGTTTCTGCTTTAGGTCCTGGCGGGCTTACAAGAGAGAGAGCTGGTTTTGAAGTAAGAGATGTTCACCCAACTCATTATGGAAGAGTATGTCCGATTGAAACTCCAGAAGGCCCAAATATTGGCCTTATAAATTCATTTGCATCTTATTCAAGAACAAATCAGTACGGATTTATAGAAACACCATATAGAAAAGTAGTAAATGGAAAAGTTACTGATGAAATTGTTTACCTATCAGCAATAGACGAAGCTGAGCATGTAATTGCTCAGGCTAATGTGATGTTGGATAAGAATAATAGATTTGTCGATGATTTAGTTGCTGTTAGACATGCAAATGAGTTTGAATTGATGTCTCCCGATCGTAATGGGCTCAAATATGCAGCGCCAAGCTGTTCCTGTGCTCAGAGCAGAAAAACCGTTAGTAGGGACTGGACTCGAAACCGTAGTTGCCAGGGACTCTGGTGTATGTATTGTTGCAAAAAATTCAGGAGTAGTTGAGAGTGTTGATGCTTCCAGAATAGTTGTTAGAGTTACTGATAAAAAATCTAAAACAGCTTCTGATGTCTACAATTTAATAAAATATACTCGCTCTAATCAAAATACCTGCATTAATCAAAGACCAATTGTTAAGTCTGGTGACGTTGTTAAAGCAGGAGACATTCTTGCGGACGGACCTTCAATAGATAATGGAGAGTTAGCATTAGGTCAAAATATTAGAATAGCTTTCATGCCATGGAATGGATACAACTTTGAAGACTCAATTTTGATATCAGAAAAAGTTGCTAGAGAAGATCGATTTACTTCAATTCACATCCAAGAGATAGTTTGTATAGCAAGAGATACCAAGCTAGGGTCTGAGGAAATAACAGCAGACATTCCTAATGTTGGAGAGGGCTCGCTTAATAAACTAGATGATTGCGGAATAGTATATGTTGGCGCTGAAGTTGAGCCAGGAGATATACTCGTTGGAAAGATTACGCCAAAAGGTGAAACACAACTATCACCTGAAGAAAAACTTTTAAGAGCAATATTTGGCGAGAAGGCCTCTGATGTAAAAGATACATCGCAAAGATCAAGTTCTAAAGGAACAGTTATTGGAGTAGAAGTTTTTACCAGAGATGGTGTTGAAAAAGATGAAAGAACTCAAGCCATAGAGCAGGATCACATAGATCAATCAAAGAAAGATGCTGACGATGAGGCATCTGTTGTTGAGCAGGCAACAAAGACTAGGATGATTGACTTACTTAAATCAAAAAAAGCTATCAAAGGTAATGGTGTTAAAAAAGGAGAAACATTAGCTTCAGAAAAATTAGAAACATTTAGCATCAATGATATTTTCTCAATCAGAACAGATACAGAAGCAACAAATAAAGTGATTGAAGAAACAGAAGTTTTATATAAGCAATATATAAAGGATATCAAATCAAGATATGAGGAGAAAAAAGAAAAGATAATAAGAGGTCATGATCTCGCTCCTGGCGTAATCAAAATCGTTAAGGTTTATCTTGCTATTAAAAGAAGAATTCAACCTGGCGACAAAATGGCTGGTAGACACGGTAATAAAGGGGTGATTTCAGAAATAATGCCTGTTGAGGATATGCCATATGATAATGATGGCAATCCAATAGATATTGTATTAAACCCACTTGGTGTACCATCTAGAATGAATGTTGGACAAATTCTTGAGACTCACATGGGCTCAGCTGCAAAAGGCATTGGAATGAAAATCGATACAATGTTGAAAGAAAATGCCAAACCAGCAGAATTAAAATCTTATTTAGATAAGCTTTACAACAATAATGCCGCTAATAAAGAGGATATTAATTCATTCAATAATTCTGAGATCCTTGAATTAGCTGAAAATCTAAGAGATGGACTACCAATCGCTACACCTGTATTTGATGGAGCAAAAGAAAGTGAAATTAAAGATCTGCTCAAATTAGCTGATTTGCCTGAATCAGGTCAAATTACCTTATATGATGGAAGAACTGGGACTGAATTTGATAGACCAGTAACTGTTGGTTACATGTATATGATTAAGTTAAATCATTTAGTTGACGATAAAATGCATGCAAGATCAACCGGATCATATAGTCTTGTTACTCAACAACCTCTAGGTGGTAAAGCACAATTTGGTGGGCAAAGATTTGGTGAAATGGAAGTTTGGGCACTTGAGGCATATGGAGCCTCTTATACACTTCAAGAAATGTTAACTGTTAAGTCAGACGATGTCTCTGGAAGAACAAAAATGTACAAAAACATAGTAGATGGTAGTTATGAAATGGATGCAAACGTACCAGAATCATTCAATGTCTTAAGCAAAGAGATTAAATCACTTGGTATAAACATTGAACTCGACTTAGATAATCAATAGGAGAATAAATTGAAAGACTTATTAAACGCTTTAAAAACTGGTCAAGAAGATTTTACAACTATTTCTGCAGGCCTAGCTTCTCCTCAAGTAATTAGATCTTGGTCTTTTGGTGAAGTAAAAAAACCTGAAACAATAAATTACAGAACATTCAAACCAGAAAGAGATGGATTATTTTGTGCAAAAATATTTGGTCCTGTAAAAGATTACGAATGTATATGTGGAAAATACAAAAGAATGAAACACAGGGGTGTTGTATGTGAAAAATGTGGAGTTGAAGTAACTCTTGCAAAAGTCAGAAGAGAAAGGATGGGGCATATTGATCTGGCAGCTCCTGTTGCACATATTTGGTTCTTAAAATCCTTACCTTCACGAATTGGACTTCTTTTAAATGTAACTCTTCGAGAAATTGAGAGAGTTTTGTATTTTGAGAGCTATATTGTGACAGATCCTGGACTCACAGAATTAGAAAAAGGACAAATACTTACTGAAGAAGAATGGGTTGAAAAGTATGAGGAATTTGGAGATGAATTTTCTGCAGGAATGGGAGCTGAAGCTGTTCAAATTCTTCTTGAAGAATTAGATATTGAAGATGAAATTAGAATTATTCGCGAAGAAATACCTCAAACTAATTCTGAGACAAAGCTTAAGAAATTATCTAAACGTTTAAAATTACTTGAAGCTTTCAAAGACTCAGGCAACAAACCTGAATGGATGGTTATGAATGTTTTACCTGTTTTACCACCAGATTTAAGGCCTTTAGTACCACTTGAAGGTGGAAGATTTGCTACATCTGATTTAAATGACTTATATAGAAGAGTAATTAATAGAAATAACAGATTAAAAAGACTATTAGAGTTAAACGCGCCTGAGATCATTGTTAGAAATGAAAAGAGAATGCTGCAAGAATCTGTTGATGCACTTCTTGATAATGGAAGAAGAGGAAGAGTCATAACTGGAACAAATAAGAGACCATTAAAATCTCTAGCAGATATGATTAAAGGTAAAGGTGGCCGTTTCAGACAAAACCTTCTAGGTAAAAGAGTTGATTATTCTGGAAGATCAGTAATCGTGGCTGGACCTAATTTAAAACTTCATCAATGCGGTCTGCCTAAGAAGATGGCTTTAGAGTTGTTTAAGCCTTTCGTATATGGAAAACTCGAGAATAGGGAGCTTGCTACTACCATCAAAGCTGCTAAAAAATTGGTTGAAAGAGAAACTCCCGAAGTCTGGGAGGTCCTCGAGGAAGTTATCAGAGAGCATCCTGTTTTATTAAACAGAGCACCAACACTTCATAGGCTTGGTCTTCAAGCATTTGAACCAAAATTAATTGAAGGCAAAGCGATTCAATTACATCCATTAGTTTGTGTTGCCTTTAATGCAGACTTTGATGGTGACCAAATGGCAGTGCATGTTCCTTTAACCTTAGAGGCTCAGCTAGAAGCGAGAGCTCTTATGATGTCGACTAATAATATCCTTTCACCAGCAGATGGATCACCAATTATTAATCCTACTCAAGATGTGGTTCTTGGCCTTTACTACATGACAAGAGATAATGCGAATGCAAAAGGTGGTGGCAGAGTATTTAGTAATCCTGACGAAGTTTTACGAGCTTATGAAACTGAAAATTTAGAGATTCATTCACCTGTAAAAGTTAGAATTAAAGATGCCGCTGGAGAAACATCACTTCAAGAAACAACTGTTGGTAGAACACTCATATGGCGAATTACTCCTGCGGTAGTTGGGTTTGAGAACATAAATAATGTTTTAAACAAAAAATTAGTTTCAAAGCTTGTAGATATTTCTTATAGAAAAGCGGGACTAAAAAAGACTGTTATATTTGCTGACCAACTCATGTATTTAGGTTTTGATTTTTCAACAAGATCTGGATCATCAATTGGAGTTAATGACTTTGTAATTCCTCAAGAGAAAGCAAAGATTATTGATTCTTCAGAAAAAGAAGTTAAAGCAATTGAGAAACAGTTTGACTCAGGTTTAGTTACCAGAGGAGAGAGATATAACAAAGTCATTGATATCTGGTCTAGAGCGAATGAGCAAGTGGCAAAAGCGATGATGGAAAAAATTAGTACTGAAACTGCAAAAACACCGGAGGGGGATAATGTCGATCAATCCTCTTTCAATTCGGTTTATATTTATGCTGATTCAGGCGCTAGAGGTTCACCAGCTCAAATTAGGCAGTTATCTGGTATGCGAGGGTTAATGTCTAAGCCTGATGGGTCAATTATTGAAACTCCAATTACAGCAAACTTTAGAGAAGGTCTCTCTGTTCTCCAATACTTCATATCAACCCATGGAGCGAGAAAGGGACTTGCAGATACTGCTTTAAAAACTGCAAATTCTGGATATTTAACCAGAAGACTTTGTGATGTTTCAATGGACTCTGTTATAAATATTGATGATTGTGGTACTAAAGATTCTATAACTGTTACCTCAATTATTGATGGTGGGGAAATAATTCAAGCTTTAACCGACAGGATACTTGGAAGGGTAATAGCAGAACCTATTTTAGATGCAGATGGCAAGGAGATTTTTCCTGTTAACACAATGCTTGATGAAGATGCTCTAAATGTTATTGAAGAACTTAATTTATCGAGTTTGAAAATTAGATCTCCTATGACATGTGATGCTTCTATAGGCGTATGTGCTAATTGTTATGGAAGAGATCTTGCAAGAGGCCACCTAGTTCATAGAGGAGAAGCTGTCGGAGTAGTCGCAGCTCAATCGATAGGAGAGCCAGGAACTCAGTTAACAATGAGAACCTTTCACATTGGAGGAGCAGCATCAAGCTCTTCTGAAGACAATGCTATTTATAACAAAAATAATGGTGTGGTCAATTTTTCAGATGATATCAAGTCAGTTACTAATAAAGATAAGCTTGAGGTTGTTGTATCAAGAAATGCTGCGTGCACAATCACCGACTCAACTGGAAAAATTATAGAACAATACAAGTTGCCTTATGGTGCAACTCTTCAAGTTAAGGATCTATCTAAGGTAGATGAAGGAACTCAAATAGCATCATGGGATCCTTACACGAGACCAATAATCTCAGAAACGGCTGGTAAAGTTAAATTTACAGATATTGAGGATGGCTTGAGTGTAAGAGAGCAAATGGATGTTCTTACAGGTTTAACAAGCATTGAAATTATTGAGGTTGCAGATAGACCTTCAGCAGGTAGAGACTTAGTTCCAACGATTGAAATTGTTGATTCTAAAGGTAAGCCTGTCCTTGTTGGTGAATTTAAGCAACCAGCTGTATATCCACTTCCAGCAGGGGGTCTTGTTAACCTTGCTAATGGTCAAAAAATAACTGCTGGTGAAGTCATTGCAAGAATGCCTTTAGTTGCATCTAAAACAAAAGACATAACTGGTGGTTTGCCTAGGGTTGCTGATTTATTTGAAGCAAGAAAGCCAAAGGATGCTGCGGTTCTTGCTGAAGAATCTGGTGTCATATCTTTTGGTAAAGAGACAAAAGGTAAAGTTAGGTTGGTAATCACTCCAGAAGGAGCAACAAAGAAGACACAAAACGTTGAAATGTTAATACCAAAACATAGAACTCTTAATGTTTTTGAGGGTGAACGTGTTAATAAAGGAGACGTAATATCTGAAGGCCCACTAAGCCCGCACGATATTTTGAGATTAAAGGGCATTCCTGAGCTAACAAACTTTATTGTTAACGAGATCCAAGATGTTTATAGACTTCAAGGCGTTTCAATCAATGATAAGCATATTGAAACAATTTTGAGACAAATGCTTAGAAAAGCACTAGTCCTTGATGGTGGTGACACCAAATTTATTCAAGGTGATCAAGTTAGCTATGCTGAATTAAAAGAAGAAAATCAAAAGGCTGAAGCTGATGGTAAAACTCCTGCTGAGTTTGAAAGAGTCTTACTCGGTATCACAAAGGCCTCACTTGCTACTGATTCATTTATATCAGCAGCTTCTTTCCAAGAGACCACAAGAGTTTTAACCGAAGCAGCTGTTACTGGAAAAAAAGATCACTTAAGAGGTTTGAAAGAAAACGTTGTAGTTGGAAGATTAATTCCTGCTGGTACAGGCATGGAATTCCACGACAAGTTAAGGTCTAAAAAACAAAGTGATTATGATGAGCAATTATTGTCAGATGATGATATTGAAGCAGCGTTAAGACAAGAGCTTCAAGAAAATGATGAAGAATAATGTTGACCATTAACCTCATGCTCTATAAAATCGCCGCGTATAAACAAAATTAATATGGCAACAGTTAATCAGTTAATAAAAAAATCTAGGAAGCCTAAGGTTAAAAAGACCGATGTTCCTGCATTGAATGCATGTCCTCAACGGAGAGGAGTCTGCACCCGTGTTTATACTACTACTCCCAAAAAACCAAACTCAGCTTTAAGAAAAGTATGCAGAGTAAGGTTGACTAGTGGTTATGAAGTAACTTCTTACATAGGTGGAGAAGGTCACAATCTTCAGGAACACTCTTTGGTTTTAATTAGGGGTGGAAGAGTAAAAGATCTACCAGGTGTAAGATATCATACAATCCGAGGTACATTAGATACTTCAGGCGTTGCAAGCAGAAAACAAAGAAGATCAAAATACGGTGCTAAAAAAGGTAAATAATTATGCCAAGAAGACGAAGTCCCGAAAAAAGAAAAGTTTTACCAGATCCAAAATATAAAGATGTAGTTCTTGCGAAATTCATGAATAACCTCATGAAAGATGGTAAAAAATCTGTTGCAGAAAAAATTGTTTATGGTGCTTTTGATCAGATAACTAAAACAACTAAAGATGATCCACTTGAAATTTTTATGAAAGCGCTTGAGGAAGTGAGTCCTGTAGTTGAAGTTAAATCCAGGAGAGTTGGTGGAGCAAACTATCAAGTTCCTGTAGAGATTCGTCCTTCTAGAAGGCAAGCTCTTGCAATGAGATGGATAGTTGATGCTGCAAGAAATAGAAGTGAAAAATCAATGGATCTAAGACTTGCTGGAGAATTGCAGGATGCCTCTCAAAAAAAAGGATCAGCATTCAGGAAAAGAGAAGACGTTCATAAGATGGCTGAAGCCAATAAAGCTTTTTCACACTTTAGATTCTAATTAGAAATTAATAAAAAAATATGGCTAGAGATACAGTATTAAATAAGTATAGAAATGTAGGTATATGTGCACACGTTGATGCAGGCAAAACCACAACTACTGAAAGGGTTCTATTTTACACAGGACTTTCCCATAAAATTGGTGAAGTACATGATGGTGCCGCTGTCATGGATTGGATGGAACAAGAACAAGAAAGAGGTATAACTATTACATCTGCGGCTACAACCTGCTTTTGGAGCGGCATGGAGCAACAATATCCACAACACAGAATTAATATCATCGATACTCCTGGTCACGTTGACTTCACAATTGAAGTGGAACGTTCATTACGAGTGCTTGATGGTGCAGTTGTAGTTTTTTGTGGAACCTCAGGTGTAGAACCACAATCTGAAACCGTTTGGAGACAAGCAAATAGATATGAAGTACCAAGAATAGTTTTTGTAAACAAAATGGACAGAGCAGGTGCAAATTTTGAAAAAGTTGTAGAACAGATTAAAGATCGATTACAAGCAAATGTTGTCCCAATCCAACTTAACATTGGAGCAGAAGATGATTTTAAAGGAGTAGTTGATCTTATAAAAATGAGGGCTATCTACTGGAATGAAGATGATCAAGGTTTAACTTTTGATTCGCAAGATATTCCTGAAAATCTTCTTGATAAATGTAACAAACTCCGTGAGGAAATGGTTGAAGCAGCTGCGGAAGCAAATGAAGAATTAATGGATGCTTATTTAGAATCTGGAGAATTATCAGAGGAACAAATAAAAGAAGGCCTTAGAATAAGATCACTATCTAATGAAATAATACTAGCTCTTTGTGGTTCAGCTTTTAAAAATAAGGGAGTCCAAGCAGTTTTAGATGCAGTTATTGATTTTCTTCCTGCTCCTGACGAAGTTAAGGCTATAGAGGGAGTTATTCCTAATAACAGTGAGGAAGAAGAGGAATCTGATTCAAGAAAGTCATCTGATGAAGAACCGTTTTCTGCATTAGCATTTAAGATTGCAACTGATCCATTTGTTGGAACTCTTACATTTATTAGGGTGTACTCTGGAGTTTTGAGTGTTGGTGACGGAGTTATGAACACAACTAAATCTAAAAAAGAAAGAGTTGGAAGAATGGTTCAAATGCACTCTAATAATAGAGAAGAGATAAAAGAAGTTAGAGCTGGTGACATTGCAGCATGTATAGGCCTAAAAGATATTACTACTGGCGACACTCTTTCAGATTCTGATAAGCCAATTGTCCTTGAGAGAATGGATTTCCCTGAACCAGTAATTTCTGTAGCTGTTGAACCAAAATCAAAACAAGATCAAGAAAAAATGTCACTAGCACTTGGTAAACTTGCCCAAGAAGATCCCTCCTTTAGAGTTGCAAGTGACGAAGAATCAGGTCAAACAATTATATCTGGTATGGGAGAACTTCATTTAGACGTGCTTGTAGATAGGATGAAAAGAGAATTCTCTGTTGAAGCAAATATTGGTAAGCCTCAAGTTGCATACAGAGAAACCATTAAAGAAAGTGTAGAAATAGAGGGTAAATTTGTCAGACAAAGTGGTGGTAAAGGTCAATATGGGCACGTTTGGTTAAAACTTGAGCCACTTGGTTTAGACGATGAATATGAATTTGTCGATAAAATCGTAGGTGGAGTTATTCCAAAAGAGTATATTCCTGCAGTAAACAAAGGCATTCAAGAGCAAATGCAAAATGGAGTTATAGCTGGATATCCATTATTAGCATTGAGAGCAACACTATATGATGGATCTTTCCATGATGTTGATTCAAATGAGATGGCATTTAAGATTGCTGGATCAATGGCTCTTAAAGAAGGAGCCACTAAAGCAAAACCTGCTCTTTTAGAGCCCATAATGAAGGTTGTTGTTGTAACGCCCGAAGAACATATGGGAGATGTAGTAGGCGATTTAAACAGAAGAAGAGGTATTATATTAGGAATGGAAGATATTACATCTGGCAAAGAAGTCTCCTCTGAAGTGCCTTTAGCTGAGATGTTTGGATATGCAACAGATTTAAGATCACAGACTCAAGGAAGAGCTACTTTTACGATGGAATTCACTAAATACGGTGAAGTTCCAAATAATATCGCCGAACAGTTAAAAACATCATAAATATGTCTGAAAATAACTGTCTAATAAAGTTGACAGTATTGCTCTTAGAAGCTTAGAATACGCCACATTTTACAATTTGTTGAATGTAAAAAATTTTTTATAAAAGGTAAAAAAATAGGGAAATGGAGAATCAATCAATAAGAATTAGGCTAAAAGCCTTTGACTACAGATTAATAGATGCTTCAGCCAAATTGATTGTAGAAACCGTAAAAAAAACGGGCGCTGTAATTAATGGTCCTATTCCTTTACCAGTAAAAAAAGAAAGGACAACTGTATTAATATCACCGCATAAAGATAAAGATGCGAGGGATCAATACGAAATTGTTACTTATAAAAGATTGATGGATATTGTTAAACCAACTGATAAAACAGTTGATGCTTTGATGAAATTAGATCTATCCTCAGGGGTAGATGTTCAAATAAGCTTAGGACAATAATTTTTTAACGCGAATGCGGCCATAGAGGGTTTATAGCCCCGTAGAAAGGAGATTAAATTGAGCATAGGCTTAATAGGAAAAAAATCTGGTATGTCTCGTCTTTTTCTTGAAGATGGAGAATCTGTTCCCGTGACTGCAGTTTCAGTGTGTGGAAACTTTATAGCTGACATTAAAACAAAAGAAAAAAATGGCTACAACGCTCTTGTTGTTTCTAAGACAGAAAAATCAAATAACCTAAATAAATCACAAAAAGAATTTTTCAAAAAAGTTAATCTTGAACCGGGTTCATTAGCTGAATTTAGGTTAGATGATAATAATGATAACTCATTTGAAATCGGTAGCCATTTAACTGCTGATCTTTTCGAGGTTGGCCAGTATGTTGATGTCACAGGCACTTCAAAAGGGAAAGGCTATGCTGGTGTTATAAAGCGACATAATTTTAAGATGCAAGATGCAACTCATGGTAATTCGCTAGCTCACAGGGCTCATGGTTCAATTGGTCAGTGTCAAACTCCTGGAAGAGTTTGGAAAGGAAAAAAAATGTCTGGTCACATGGGAGATGTTCAAAAAACTGTTCAAAGCTTAAAAATAGTTCATATGGATGTTGAAAATAATGTTATTTATATAAAAGGCTCAGTTCCTGGATTTAATGGCTCTCAACTAAAGATCAAACCTTCAATAAAAGCATCATGAAAATAGAATTGCTCTCAAATACAAAAAATAAAGATATATCAATATCTAATGATGTATTTAGCAAGGAGTTTAACGAATCTTTAATCCATCAAGCAGTTGTAAGTTTTATGGCGGCATCAAGACAGGGCAGCGCAAAACAAAAAAATCGATCTGAGGTTAGAGGCGGTGGGAAAAAACCTTACAGGCAAAAAGGTACTGGAAGAGCAAGAGCAGGAACGATAAGAAGTCCTCTTTGGAGAGGAGGCGGTGTAACTTTTGCTGCTAGGCCAAGAGATTACAGTAAAAAATTAAACAAAAAAATGTACAGAGCTGCTATAAAATCCATATTTTCTGAATTAGTAAGACAAAATAGATTAGTTGCAATTGAGAAGCCTGTTCTCAAAAAACCAAAGACAAAAGAAATAGCAAGTTTTTTGAATGAATTTTCTTTGAGTAAAGTACTTATCATAATTGATGAACTAGATATGAATCTTTATTTATCTGCCAGAAATATTCCAAATGTTGATGTTATTACTGTAAGAGAGATCAATCCTGTAAATTTACTTAAACCTCAAAAGGTTGCTGTAACCAGCGAAGCACTTAAACAAATAGAGGAGTGGATCAATGGTTAAAGAAAAACTATATACACTCATAAAATCTCCAATAATTACTGAACAGACCGCTCAGTTAGGTGAAAATTTGAAACAGGTGGTTTTCAGGGTAGATTTATCTGCCAACAAGCTCGAGATAAAAAAAGCTGTTGAAGAGCTTTTTAAAGTTGAGGTAGTAAATGTCACAACATCCATTGTGAAAGGAAAGCAGAAAAGGAATAGATTTGGGATATACAAAAAACCAAACTATAAAAAAGCTTTTGTTTCAATTAGCAAAGATTCTGACATTCAATTCGAGGGCATGAACTAATGGCTATTATTAAATCAAAACCAACCAGCCCAGGTAGAAGAGGTCAGATTTCTATTAAATCTGATTTATATAAAGGCAAGCCTTTAAAATCATTAATTGAACCAAAATCAAAAAAAGGTGGCAGAAACAATAACGGTAGAATCACTGTAAGACACCAAGGTGGTGGTCACAAACAGCATTATAGAGTCATTGATTTTAAAAGGAATAAATTTGATATTCCAGCTGTTGTTGAGCGCATAGAATATGATCCAAATAGATCAGCTCACATAGCTCTTCTTAAATATAAAGATGGTGAGCGGAGATATATTATTGCTCCATCTAAGATCAAGATTGGTGACGAGTTAGTGTCATCAGATAATTGTGAAATTAAACCTGGAAACTCAATGAAACTTAAGGATATACCTCTTGGTACAAATGTTCATTGTGTTGAATTAAAGCCTATGAAAGGAGCTCAATTAGCAAGAAGTGCTGGTACTTCAGCCAGATTGGTTGCTAAAGAAGGTATTTACGCAACACTAAGGCTTCAGTCAGGAGAGACTAGAAAAGTACTATGGGAATGCAGGGCTACGCTCGGTACAGTATCTAATCAAGAAAATAATTTAAGATCGCTTGGAAAGGCTGGCGCCAAAAGATGGAGAGGTGTACGACCAACAGTAAGAGGTGTAGCAATGAATCCAGTTGACCATCCTCATGGAGGTGGAGAAGGCAGGACTTCAGGTGGCAGACATCCTTCAACGCCTTGGGGTAAACCTACTAAGGGATATAAAACAAGAAAGAATCAAAGAACAGATGATTTGATAATCAGAAGAAGAGGTAAGAAATAAAATGCCTAGATCATTAAAAAAAGGACCATTTGTTGATTTATCTCTCTCTAAGAAAGTTGAGGCAGCAATAGCAAATAATGATAAAAAACCAATAAAAACATGGTCTAGACGCTCTATGATCATTCCTTCAATGGTGGGTTTAACAATTTCTGTTCATAACGGCAGACAACATGTACCTGTTTTTATTAATGAAGATATGGTTGGTCATAAACTTGGTGAATTTGCCATTACGAGAACATTTAAAATGCATTCGGGCGATAGGAAGGCTAAATAATGGAAACAAGAGCATACTTAAAAGGAACGAGATTATCTCCTCAAAAAGCTGCTCTTGTAGCAGATCAGATTAGAGGTAAATCAGTCGATCAGGCAATGGATTTTTTAGTCTTCAATAAGCAAAAAGGCTCTGCAGTTATAAAAAAATTATTGGAGTCTGCAATTGCGAATGCTGAAAATAATAATAATGCAGATATCGATAAACTTTCAATATCTTCAATAATCGTAAATCAGGGCATGAGACTGAAAAGAATGAAACCAAGAGCACGTGGAAGAGCCGATAGGATAATTAAACCTACATGTCATATCGAGATAATTTTGAAAGAGGAAGACAAATAATGGGACAGAAAGTAAATCCGAACGGTTTTAGACTAGGCGTTTCTAAGAAGCAAAATGCTAATTGGTATGCAAAGGGTAAAGATTTTTCAAATAATTTAATACAGGATCTTAAGGTTAGAGAATACCTTGGAAAAAAATTAAAGAACTCTTCTATTAGCAAGGTTGAGTTAGAGAGAACAGCAGAGAGCTTTATTGTAAATATTCATACAGCAAGACCAGGAATCATCATTGGCAAAAGAGGTGAAGAGATTGAAAATTTGAAGTAAGCTGTTGAAAAAATTGTGAAAGGACCATCACAAATTAACATAAAAGAAGTTAAAAAACCTGATTTAGATGCCCAGATTCTTGCTGAAGGAGTTGCACAACAGCTTGAGAAAAGAGTCATGTTCAGAAGAGCGATGAAAAGAACAGTTCAAAGCGCACTTAGACAAAGTGCAAAAGGAGTTAGGATTGAAGTTTCTGGAAGATTGAATGGTGCTGAAATAGCTAGAACAGAATGGTACAGAGAAGGCAGAGTTCCTCTGCATACACTTAGAGCTGACATCGACTATGGAACAGCAGAAGCTTTAACAACCTATGGAATCATCGGTGTGAAAGTTTGGGTCTACAGAGGTGAAATTACTGAGGATCCATACAAAACTGAGCAAGGAGTAAGCTAAAAATGTTACAGCCTAAGCAAACGAAATTTAGAAAAATGCACAAAGGTCGAAATAGGGGCCTTGCTCAAAATGGTAACACAATAGCTTTCGGTCGATTTGGTTTAGTTGCATCAGATAGAGGCAGAATTACTGCTAGACAAATTGAGGCAGCAAGAAGGGCTATGACTAGATACATTAAAAGGGGCGGAAATATATGGATAAGAATCTTCCCAGATAAACCAATTACAAAAAAACCGCTTGAAGTAAGAATGGGTAAAGGCAAAGGAAATGTTGAATATTGGGTTGCACTTGTTCAACCTGGCAAAATTATGTTTGAAATGGCTGGAGTTGAAGAAGAATTAGCAAGAGAAGCATTTAGACTAGCTTCTGCAAAACTCCCAATAAAAACCCACTTTATAAAAAAGGATTTATAGAATGAGTAAAGAGTTAGCAGAATTAAGAAAAAAAAATATGCAACAGCTTGATGCTGAGCTTATTTCTGTTAGGGAGTCTCAATTTGGTTTGAGAATTAAACATAAAACAGGACAACTAAACGAGACAAGTGAACTGATGAAAATGAGAAAAAAAATTGCTCAGATTAAGACAGTAATGAATGAAATTAAGACAAAAGGTGGAGAATAATGGATTCAACTAATCCAAGAGTTTTAACAGGCATTGTTACCAGCGACAAGGCTGATAAGACTATTACAGTGAAAGTAGAAAGAAAAGTTAAACATCCACTCTATGGAAAAGTTATTAAGAGGGCTACAAAAGTTCACGCTCATGATGAAACTAATTCTGCTTCAATTGGAGATGTTGTTTCTGTAAAAGAATGTAGACCAATTTCAAAAAGCAAAACTTGGATCCTTGTAAATGAAGATGAGAAAAATGGAGAGGAGAATTAATCATGATTCAAATGCAATCCCTTTTAAATATTGCTGATAATAGTGGAGCAAGAAGCGTAATGTGTATAAAGGTTCTTGGTGGATCTAAAAGACGTTATGCAAATATTGGCGACATTATCAAAGTTGCTGTTCGTGAAGC
>LULP01000494.1_pt1 | contig 15403 bp, 10 predicted proteins | sample 728111 | NCBI WGS metagenome assembly LULP01 (sample SAMN03860286, study PRJNA289734) | marine metagenome | biome: seawater column; feature: ocean; material: water; isolation source: Red Sea water column Station 149 - depth 25m | place: Saudi Arabia: Red Sea | collected 2011-10-15 | depth 25 m
CTGCAAAAGAGATCGAAGAATTAGGTGGCAATTGCCTTCCTTTAGAGTGTGATATTCGCTTCGAAGATAATGTCGTCGCCACAGTGGAGAAAGGCGTGAAGCAATTTGGAGGAATTGACATTTGTATAAATAACGCCAGTGCTATAGTTCCTTTCCCAACCGGATCCGTTGACATGAAGAAATATGACCTGATGCAAGACATCAATACTAGAGGAACTTTTTTAGTATCAAAAACGTGTTTGCCTTATCTAAGGAAAAGTGATCATGCACACATATTAACTTTTTCTCCTCCTCTGGATCTAGATGATAAGTGGTTTGCACCACATGTTGCTTATACGATTTCTAAAATGGGTATGAGTTTGCTAACACTTGGGCACGCACGAGAGTTCAAAAAATTTGCAATCGGAGTAAACTCACTCTGGCCTTTAACTGCTATTGATACAGCAGCTGTAAGAAATGTTCTGGGTGGAGAAAATACTGCAAAAAGTAGTCGAGATGTTAGTATAATGGCCGATGCAGCATATGAAATTTTAAGTAAAGATCCAAAATCTTGTACAGGTAATTTTTTCATTGATGAGGTTGTTTTGAGAAACGCGGGCGAAACTGATTTTGAAAAATATCGTATTTCAGATAATGAACTAATTAGAGATTTTTTTGTTCCCGATGATGTGGCAAGCGAATTACCAACAAAAACAGTTACTATCTACAAATGATATAACAATGTATCTTTTAAAGAGTGTTCTATGACTATTATAAATTCAGTTTTAATTGCTAATAGAGGCGAAATAGCAATTAGGATTTCTAAGACCTTGAACGAGATGGGGATAAAGGCTTATGGGATTTATAGTAAAGATGATAGTTCAAGTGCACATCTTTCGTATTGCTCTGAAGTATTTGAATTAAACGGTACAGGACCTTCTGCATACCTAAATATTGATGAGATCATATCTCTCGCAAAAAGTAAAAAAATTAAGGCTGTGCATCCGGGATATGGGTTCTTGAGTGAAAACCATGCATTTGCCGCTAGTTGTGCGAAGAATGACATCATTTTTATAGGCCCAAATGAAAAAACATTAAAAAATTTTGGTAATAAAGAAAAAGCAAAAAAATTAGCTCAAAAATTAGGGATACCTGTATGCTCTTCATCGGGGCCAATACAAAAAAAATCAGATATCCTGAGTTTTTTTAATGAGATAAAAAAAAATAAAATAATCTTAAAAGCAAATTTTGGTGGTGGGGGAAGAGGATCAAGAATAATTCATAAAAAAGATGATTTTTCTGAAGTATTATCTTTAGTAAAAGAAGAAGCAAAGTCATTTTCTGGCTCTAATTTGATTTTTGCAGAGGAGGTAATTGAAGAGGCTAGACATATTGAGGTTCAAATTTTGGGTGATGGACAATCGTGTATTCATCTTTTCGAAAGAGATTGTTCCTTTCAAAGAAGTTTTCAAAAATTTATCGAATTTTGTCCCGCACCAAATCTTTCAAGCCAAGCTAAAGATAAGCTATATAATTATGCAATTAGTTTGTGCGAAAGTGTTGCTTACAAAGGTTTGGGCACAGTTGAATTTTTGGTCGATAAAAATGAAAAAATCTATTTCATGGAAGTTAATCCAAGGGTGCAGGTAGAGCATACTATTACAGAAGAACTTACTGGAATTGATCTCATACGATCCCAGATCAGCGTTTTCAATGGAAAATCTCTTAAGGATCAGAATATTAAAGCGGGAATTGTATTAGGAAAGCGTGCTTCAATACAGGCTAGGCTTAATATGGAAAGCTATGATAACAAAAACCAACTTGTTCCAACAACCGGAACTATAAAAGAGTATGATATTGTTTCCGGTCCTGGAATACGGATTGATGGTGCAGGAAAAGTTGGTTATTTAAATAATGGTCTTTACGACTCATTGCTTGCTAAAGTTATTGCTACTAGCGAATTTGGTTTGGGTGAAGCTGTAAGAAAGCTAGATTTTACTTTAAGAATGTCTAATGTTTCAGGGGTAGAGACAAATAAAAATTTAATTATCGAGATATTGCGACAAGAAGTCCCTCAAAACGGATCGGTAAATATTTCTACAATTGATAATAATATCGAAGTTTATCTTCAAAAACTGAATAGAGATACCCAAATAGGCGTTAAAGAGAATAATAAAAATGAAATTCCTAACAGGCCTCTAATAGATAGCGCTTTAACAGAGAACACAATTCAATCTGAGCTTGTTGGTACAGTAATAGACATAAAGGTATTGCCAAATAAAAAGATTAAGCAAGGAGATACTGTCCTAGTTCAGGAATCTATGAAAATGCATCATCCTATTAAAGCCAACGCAAATGGATTCGTAACAAACTTTTTTGTTGATATTGGAGATACTGTTTCAACAGGATCACCTCTTTTTGAATTCATTCCTGAAAAAGATAGTAGCCAAAAAAAGTTGAAGAAAGGCAAGTCAAAAAAGTCAAAAAAAATGAGAGGAGATCTCGAAAATCTTATGGAAAGAAGGAAGCTTACATTAGATAAAAGTAGGCCCATAGCAGTTAAAAAAAGGAAAAAAATTGGGAAAAGAACTGCTAGAGAGAATATAAAGTCTTTAATTGGAAATAATGACTTTTTTGAGTATGGGGATCTGGTTTATGCGGCACAACGATCGAGAAGATCGCTTGATGATCTGATAAAAAATACTCCTGCAGATGGATTAATAACAGGTTTGAGCTATGTAAACTCGGATTTGTTTGCCAAAGAACAAACTAAGACTGCAATTATGCACTACGACTATATGGTTCTAGCAGGAACGCAGGGTATAAATAATCATAAGAAGCTAGATAGAATGATTGATGTTATTAGAGGTTTAAAAGTTCCTTTGATATTTTTCTGTGAAGGGGGAGGAGGGAGACCAGGAGATGTTGATGCGGGAGATCAAAATATCGCTGGTTTGAACATTCCTTCTTTTGGTGGCCCAGCAATGATTGAGGGAGGAGGGTTAGGAGTGTACAAACCCGAAGAGGTTGGTCCAACAAGCGTTCAATATCCCAATGGTGTTATTGATATTTTAGTTGATAACGAGGATGATGCTATTGTAATAGCAAAAAAATATTTATCATATTTTCAGGGAAACCTAGGCTCTTGGGAAGCTCCTGAAGTAGAAAATTTAAGGTACGTTATTCCTGAAAATAGGTTGGAGGTTTACGATATTCGGGAGGTTATTGATAATATTGCTGATATAGGCTCTGTATTGGAAATAAAGGCTGGTTTTGCAAAGGGTATGTTCACAGGCTTTATAAGAGTTAAAGGTAAGCCGTTGGGATTAATTGCAAATAATCCACTATTTTTGGCTGGGGCGATAGACAGTGATGGAGCGGATAAGGCTTCCAGATTTATTAAATTATGTGAAAATTATAATATTCCGATATTAAGTCTTTGTGATACTCCCGGCATGATGGTGGGCCCAGAAATTGAAGAGACTGGCCTTGTACGCCACTGTTGTCGTTTATTTCTAGCGGGAGCTAATGTAACGGTACCAATGATGACCATTGTCTTAAGAAAAGCTTATGGCCTTGGAGCACAAGCAATGGCTGGTGGTAGTTTTATGGCACCACAATTTGTTGTGGGTTGGCCAACCGCTGAGATTGGAGCTATGGGTTTGGAAGGTGCTGTTAAGTTAGGGTACAGAAAAGAGCTAGAAGCAGAAAGTGACGTAGAGAAGAAAGAAAAGCTTTTTAAAAAATTAGTTGATGACCTTTATGAAAAAGGAAAGGCAATTAATGCCGCAAGCTTGTTAGAATTTGATACAGTTCTAGATCCTATAGAATCTCGTGATTGGATATCTATGGTAGTAGAAAGTCCTATTAATAGTTCTGAAAAAGTCCCAAAAAACAGGTATATAGATTCCTGGTAAATTAGGTTTTACATATTGGAAAGAGAAAAATGAGCAGAAATGATCAAGAATTAATAGCTCCTTTGGAAAAACATAAATTTAACACCGATAATCTAGTGACTTGGATGGAGTCCAATGAGATAGAGAGCACAGGATTAAAGGTAAAGCAGTTTCAAGGAGGAATGTCTAACCCAACTTTTTTTCTTGAGAGTGAAAACAATAAATATGTCTTAAGGAAAAAACCTCCAGGAAAGCTGTTGCCAAAGGCACATGCGGTTGACAGAGAATTTAAAGTAATGAACGCTCTTGGAAAAATAGATTTCCCTGTGCCTAAGATGCTTGGTTTTTGTGATAACCCGAGTGTGATAGGTACTGAATTTTTTATAATGGACTACATAGACGGCAGAATAATTACAACTCCGGAAATAAATGGATTCTCAAAAAATGAAAGAAACACCATCTGCGTATCTTTAGCAGAGACGCTAGCCAAACTGCACAATGTAGATTACAAATCAATCGGCCTCGAGTCTTTTGGAAGACCAGAAGGCTACATCCAGCGTCAAATAAAATTATGGTCTGATCAATTCCAAAGATCAAAAGAAGATATTACTGTAAAGGCCAGCTTTAAAGAAATGGATTTACTTAGTATATGGCTTAAAGAAAATTCTATCATTGAGGATGAATTTGCTATTGCCCACGGTGACTACCGATTAGGTAATACGATAATTGATAAAAATAACTCGACAGTGATTGGTGTACTTGATTGGGAATTATCAACATTGGGCCACCCCTTAGCTGATCTGGGTTATTATTGTATCCCCTACCGATATGGGTTTGAAGACTTAAATCTAAAACAACTGGGTATCCCCTCTGAAGAAGAATTTCTTGAACTATATATGAAGTTTTCAGGTAGAAGCTCAATTCCGAATTGGCCTCTATTTTTATCATTCGCTCTTTTTCGTAGTGCGGCGATTATTTTTGGAGTAGCTGCTAGAACCCTGCTTGGAAATGTTAGCTCAGAAAGCTCTAATGTCTTTGAGCAAATAAAAAGAGCAGAAGATATGGCTCGAATTGGCTATAGTATTTGCTCCAACTCTTAAAATATTTTTATAACTCAAAGTGGTGGCCAACAAGTTTGTTTTAGGTTATTGTCTCTTTGGTACAGGCCTATTGCACGCCTTGTTTTGTGCCCGATTAGACCGTCTATGCCACCCGTGTAATATTTTCTAGATAGCTTTTCCTGTATACTTATTATTTCATTTTTTGTTAAATTTTCGGTTGCTTCCCAATTTTTAAAAAAGTTGTGGCTGTTATATTTAATTTTGTCTGCAATGAACCCAACAGATAAAGCATATAAATCGGAGTTATTGTATTCTTTAAGTGTATAAAAGTTCTTGCTTACTAAATAAATAGGTCCGTGTATTCCAGCCGGAAACATCAAACTGTATGACTCATTAAGATCATCTTGAGGAAATTCTTCTCCTTTAAATCTTGATGCTCCTAGCTTTTTCCACTGGCTCAAGCTTCTTGAATGATCTGGTCCCTCTAGGTAGCAACTAATGCTGTTTGACAGTTGAACTTCATATCCCCATTCTAAGTTATTATCCCATCCAAACTGATGTAAATAGTTTGCAATGGAAGCCAATATATCTGGCTGACTGTTCCATATGTCTTTATTTCCGTCATTATCATAATCTACAGCGAATTTAACAAGAGTGGAAGGTAGGAACTGAGGTTGTCCAAGAGCACCCGCTTTCGAAGCTTTTAAATATTTAATATTTATTTCATTTTCTATTGCAAAATCAATTAGATAAATAAGCTCATTCAAGTAACCTAGTCTATTTGATGATGAAAAGCTGAGTAGAGATAGTACTTGAAGACTGTCTAGCCTTGGCCTTACTCTTCCAAAGAATGTCTCGTTAGCCCATATAGCAAGCAAAAAATGTCTATCTACTTCATATAAATTTTCGATATTTTCTAATATTTTTTGAAGGCTTTTTTTATATTTTTTTCCTACTTTGGTTTTTTGTAAAATTAGTTTTTTATTGAAATACTTTGCAGGATCAGAAAACTCAGCCTGCTCGTTTTTATTGAGTAACCTTTTTAATTTTATCACAGAGCCTATGTTGTCTTTGAGATGCGTTTCAATTTCACCAATAATTTTATGGCTATTAAATTTTTGCTGGAGTTTTGGTAGCAAAAACTTATCCAGCCAGTATTCATACACTTTTGTACTCTGCGGAAAAATAGGTGCCGGTAAGGATATGAAAATTATACACAAAATAATTTTGAAAGTGTTCTTCAAGACAAAAATCTATTTATTAATTTAGTGCTTTCTTGCCATAAACGATCTGCAATATCCGATTTTAAAGCCTCTTTTGAGGGGTTTGATTCACTTCTCTTTATGAAATACTTACCAGAAACGTTTTGCACCGTCTCGTTCGTTGCTAGATAGACAAGAGTGTCTGCGCCTTCCTCAGGTGATATGCCTCTGTATTTTAAAACTAACCTAATAATAAACTGTAAAAGTCCTTTATGATCTTGACCTATGTTCGTATTGACGATTCCTGGATGTACACAATTTACAGATATATTTTTTTCGGTAAGATTTTCCGATAACTTTAGTGTAAATAACAAATTACATAACTTAGACCTTGAATAACGTTCGTACCAACTTTTCGAATTGCTACTGTCTAAATTATTAAAATCTAGAACTGCGGTTTTATGAGCGCTACTCCCTACGTTAATTATTCTGCCGCCTTCATGTATTAAATTTTTTTCAAGAAGCCTATTTGTAAGATAAAAGGGACCTAGATGGTTTGTTGCAAAGACTTTTTCAATTCCCACACTATTATACGATTTCTTAAACAAAATAGTTCCTGCGTTATTGATCAGACAATTTAGTTTTATCTTAGATTTGCTAAATACATTCACAATTTCATTAATATCATCAGGCTCAGACAAATCACATCTTAAGAAACTTACCTGTTTGTCGTCGCAAAATGACTTAAGTTCATATTTTACAGCATCTAATTTATTTTTATTTCGATATGTAATAAAAAGCCGATGGTTCATCGCTAATAAGGACCTTGCAGCGGAAAGTCCAATCCCGTCAGTTCCTCCAGTAAGAAATATATTTTGCATAAACCTTCCCTGTAGAAATCTTCCATCCAAGCAATGGCATTCTTTTATACAATAATTATTATTTTAGCCCCTTTTCTATTTATACTAAATAGATAATAAATTTACGCAACGTAAGCCTTGTATTAAATAACTCAATGCATTATTTCACGTTCATCGGAGGAGAGGTTTTATGATAGAGGCTTGGTCAAATCAAGTAATTAAGAATAGAATTTTCATACTTATAATAACAGTTTTACTGATTTTAGTGTCAGTTTTTTCTATCTCTAAAAACCCTATAGGGGTTAATAATTCAAATGAAATGTGGTTCCTTGAAGGCGATCCAACGCTTTTAGCTCATGATAAAATGAGAGATCTATTTGGAAGCACTGAGTCTCTAGTTGTCGGTATAGAAGCGAGACCAAAAGATAAAGACCTTTTCAATCTTGAAACTGTAAAGATGATTGAAGAAATTCATGCAATGTTAGAAGAACATGAGGTGGTTGAGAAGGTTGATAGTCTAGCCAGATATCAGAGGACATATAATCGAGGTGGGGTTGTTGCTACAGACTATATTTTCGAGGACATAGAGAATTTAGATGATAATTTAGATCAATTAGACACGGCTAGGATTGCCATGCAGGATGAAAACCTAGCGCTCGACACCCTTATAAGCAAAGATTTTAGGCATACCAGAATAATTGCAAGAACGGAGTATATTGTTAACGGACTTGATCACAAGCTTAAAGTTGTAACGGATTTACGTAACTTTATAAGTGAGATGGGATATTTGGAAAAGGGATATGATATAAAGTTTGGAGGACAACCGGTTTTAAATGAACGTTTTACCGTAATCAGTAACTCAGATGCCGCTTGGCTAAATCCTACTGTTGCTGTTATAATGATGCTTGTCTTAGGCATTGTTTTTAGATCTTTGACCGGTATTTTGGCTCCCTGGGTCGTTATTGGTACAGCAGTCACAATGATGACCGGTTTACAAGCGTATCTTGGCTATAATATAACGCCAGTAAACCAAGCTTTAATTCCTATCACAATGTTGTTAGGTATGGCGTGCACGGTTCACGTTATGTCTGAGTTTTATAGCTTAAGAACTCTTTCCAAGCACACAGCTTTAGACGCATCTAAAGAATTAATAAAAAACCTTTTTAAGCCTATATTCTTTACGCAATTCACCACTTCAATTGGATTTGCTGCGCTGTATATAACAAAATTATCCCCTGTGCGTGAGTTTTCGTTGCTAGCAACGATACTACCAATGATTATTTTTATTCTCTCAATGACTTCGTTGCCTGCTGCTTTATCGTTTTTAAACAGACTCTCACCAGCTACGAAGAAAGCTTATGACAATGATTGGCTTACACGTGTGACCTCCAGTCTTCCAAATTTTTCCTACAAAAATAGATTTAGTATTTTAATGGTTGGACTGCTATTCATCTCTGTAAGCTTTTTTAGCGCAACCTACATTAAAGTTGATACGAATATTTTTAAATTTTTTAAAAGTGATCTCAAAATATCAGAAGACTTGAGGTATTTTGATAGAGAGTTTAAAGGATCATCAAATATTGATATGATGCTAGACTCTGAATTAGAAGAGGGGATTAAAGAGCCCAGCTTTCTCACAAAACTTGACGCTCTCGAGGCTTTTCTTGAAAAACAAGAAAAGTCAGGGAAAATAGTCGGTTATCTGGATCAACTTAAGCAAATTAGGAAGGCGTTTTCAGATAACAAAAAAGAGTTTTACAAAATACCAGATAGTAAACCCATGACTAGCCAGCTTTTGTTATTGTTCGAAAACTCAGGTCCTGATGATGACCTTTCAGATATTAAAGATTTTGATGAGCGATTTACGAGAATAACTTTACCGACAATTAATATGGATGCTAGTGAATATAATCAGTTTCTGGATGATATGATGCAAACAATAAACAAAGATTTTCCAGACTTGAATGTTACTCCTACCGGTCCAATGGTAATGTTTCAAGCTCAAAATGAGTATACCGATAAAGGGATTAGCCAATCATTCATGCTTTCATTAACCTTTATAAGTGTTGTTCTTTTTATTATCTTTTGGTCTATTAAACATGGCGCGATTGCCGTGTTCCCAGCGGTCGTTCCAATAGTTTTTGCTGGTGGATGTTTTGCAATGTTGGGTAAGGATTTGAATTTGGGATCATTAATAGTGGGAGCTATGACAATGGGTATTGCGATTGACGACTGTATTCATGTCGTCAGTAGATATAAGTTAGCGAGATCTCTAGGAAGTTCCGTAGAACACTCAATAAAGAGAGCTATGACAGAGTCAGGAAGAGCCATTATCACTACGTCATTGGCGCTTGTTATTGGGTTTAGCACTTTTTTGTTTGCACGTTTAGTACCTATGATTGATATTGGATGGCTCACCACTGTGATTTTTACTTTGGCTTTGTTAGGGTGCCTATTGTTTATACCCGCGCTACTCTTTATATTCGAAAAAGAAGAAAAACTCACCTAAGCTTTGAGATTGTTAATTATATGAACTTTAATATGATATTTCCAAAATACTTTTTGTTTTTTCTTGTGTTACTTTTCCCAAATGTATCTGTGTCCATGACCGCTTACGAGATCATGAAAAAAGTTGATCAGAGGTATACAGGAGAAACTATAGAGCAGACATCTACTCTTGTTTTGATCGACAAGAAAAATAGAAAAAGAGAGAGAAAACTAAAGGGTTTTACAAAAGAAGTTTCAACCGGAACAAAAAGCATCTCTTTTTTCTTGAGCCCTTCCGATGTGAAGAACACCTCCTATTTGTCTTACGACTGGGACGATCCGTCAAAAGATAATGACTCCTGGTTGTATCTCCCAAGTCTTCAAAAAACTAATAGGATTTCTGGTGGAGATCGGTCCAATTCTTTTATGGGTAGTGATTTTACATATGCTGATTTAGATGGAGTAGAAATTGAAGACTATACTTACAAAATTGTAAAAGATAGTGATGTAGTTGATGGTAAAGATTGTTGGGTAATTGAGGCTACACCAAAATCAAAAGATGTAATAAAGGAAACAGGTTACTTAAAAACACTTACTTGGATTAGAAAAGATATATTCTTTGGTGTCAAAGGCAGAATACTTGTAAAAAAGGGAAAAAAAGTTAAGCTCTGGTCAGCAAAGGATATTAAAAAAATTGATGGTGTCTGGGTTGCAAAGACACAACAGATGACTACAACAAAAAAGAAAAAGCGTGAGCATTCAAGTATTTTTATTATTGACACAATAGCGTTCAATAAAAAATTAAATGATAGCTTGTTTGAATCCGAGGCCATGCAGCGAGGCTATTAATAAACGTGTTCAGGCTCGTAAATTTACTTGTTTTTATTACATTTCTTTACTCGACAGTATATGCACAATCAGATGACGATTTCCTATCTGATTTTGGTGGAGATGATTTCGAGGAAATAGAAAGTGAACTTGATTTTGTTACAACGAATGTTGTTAAAGAAAAATTTTCTGACATTTCAATCGAAAAAAAACAAACCAGCGAAAGTTTTGATTGGGATGCTATTTTCTCTCAAAAGTTATACTATGGCCTTGAATCTCCAGCTGTCCCTTTTTTCAGGAGAGCTCCAGGGATTGAGGCAATACATAGCAATATTAATTTAGGGTTAAATACAAAATTTGCGGAAGTTATTAACTTCAAGTTCTCTGGTGACGTCAATTGGGACTGGGGGTATTTTAAAAGCTCTAAGTACTCTTATGGTCCTACAGCTGCTGATTTTAAGTTAAGAGATTTATACATTGACTTTTATCCAATCGATGGACTTTGGTTAAGAGTTGGGAATCAAATAATTGCGAGAGGAGAGTCAAACTTACTAATTTCAAGTGATATTACTAATCCAAGAGATCTATCTACTATTGGGCTGCAGGATCTGGATGAAATAAGATTAAATATTCCTTCTATATTAGCTGGGTACAATATTGGTTCGTTAAAGCAAGAGATTATTGTTTTTTTGGATGAAAAAAGAAATAAAGTTGCAAGATCTGGAACGGCATTTGATCCTGAAGCTGCTTTTTTAGGTGCGTCAATAATTACCGATGTTTCTCCTGTGCAATATAATATAAGTTTCGCCTTAAGAAATAAAATCCTTTTATCGGGCTTTGAATTGGATTTGTCCTTAGGAGAATATAATAATAAGCAGTTATCAACATTGAGTTCCTCTGTGTCAGGAAATGTAACTACGCTTAGCACTCAGCAGGATAGAATAGCTTTCTTGGGTTTAAACGGTAATATTGCGATTTCAGACTTCGTTCTAAAATTCGATACCTCTCATAAAAAGGGAAAAAGAGTTTAAGGTTTGATTGGAGATTGTATAACGATCTTTTAGATATTTCTCTGCAGCATGCAAATATTTTGGGAGATAATGGGAGTTTTTCAGCAGTATCAGCGGTTTATGAATTAAGTGACAGCATCAATATTGGTAGCAAATTTATTTCCTTTGATAGCTATAGCAATAGTCAGCAATTATATCCCTACAGGCATCAAGATTTGATAGAGCTTACACTAGATTACTATTTTAATTGATAGGCCAAAATATCAATAGTAGTGGAATACTTGTTATAATAATTAAGACTTCGAGAACTAAACCCATTCTCCAGTAGTCCCCAAATCTGTAGCCGCCAGGCCCCAAGATTATGGTATTATTTTTATGTCCAATCGGAGTTAGAAAAGCACAAGATGCTGATACTGCGACTGCCATAAGAAATGTGTCTGTATTTAAATTTAGTGTTTGCGCTAATTGTATGCTTATAGGTGCAATAACTAAAGTCGTAGCAGTATTATTTAAGATATCTGATAGTGTCATGGTAATAATCATAATTATCGCTATTATCAACCATGGTTCCATTGATGACGCATATTTTGTTAAAATCTGGACTATTATTTCTGTTGTGCCATTGCTCTCAAGAGCGGCTCCTAAGGGTATTACAGAGGCTAAGAGGATAATTACGGGCCATTCCACACTAGAATAAACCTCTCTAGGAGGCACTATTTTAGTAAGGCAGTATAATATTATCACTAAGCCCAAAACGATGGGTAACTTAAGTAGGCCTACGCTTGCGACTATCAGGCCAACAAAGAAAATACTCAGAGCTGCGGTCATTTTGCTTGTATCCGTAATGTTTAAGCCTCGTGCTGCGAGAGGGAGGCACCCAATCCAATTAATTACCTCATTAAAGCTTTCTTTGGGCACAAGAATCAAAAGCATATCGCCTTCTCTTATTATTGTTCTCCGAATTTGTTTTCTTATGGGGCGTCCTTTTCTTGATATTCCAAGTAACACTGTAGCTTTTCGCCAAGCCAATCCAACTTTTATTGCAGACGTATTTAATAGACGAGACGTGTCTGTAACGACAACTTCAATAGGAATATAATTATCTGATTCAGCTAAGATCCGATCTTTTTTAAACGGGAATTCAAGTTTTTGTATCGATCGAAATTCATCTAAAGACTCTGGGGTTGCATCTATAATAAGTTGATCATTTTCCCTAATTTTTAAATTTCGACTACCTTTATCTATTCTTATCGAGTTTCTTATTATACCCAGTACTGCAGCATCACATTTTTCTGCTGCTTCATAGATCTCGTGAAGATTTTTTCCTAATACAAGTGAATTTTGTGATACTGTTAAATTTGATACATATGAAGCTATCTCCATTAATTCTTTCCCTGCGTCATCATTTTGTGAGGTCTTTGGTATTAAACGCCAGCCAATTAAGGCGACAAATGCAAGCCCAATTATTGCGGTTATTCCTCCTACTGGAAAAAAGTCAAACATCTTAAATGGTTCACCGGTGTGCTCATAGCGAATGCTTGATATTATTATGTTTGGAGGCGTACCTATAAGGGTAGCCATGCCTCCAAGAATTGTTGCGAAAGATAAGGGCATTAGTGTCTTTCTTGGTGGCCAATTAGATGCTCTAGCTTTATTTATATCTATGGGCATTAAGAGCGCAAGCGCTGCAACATTATTCATGAAAGCCGAGAGAATAGCACCTATAAAACCTATAATTGATATATGTCCCCACAGATTTTTCCCAAATGCAGATATTTTTTGGCCAATAAAAAAAATTGCTCCGGAGTTAATCAAGCCTTTTGATACTACTAATACTAATGCAACGATAATAGTTGCCGGGTGAGCAAAGCCATCAAACGCATTATTGTACGGAACAACACCAATAGCTACAGATATTATGAGAATGGAAAAAGCAACTAAATCATAACGAAATTTTCCCCAAAGCAACAAAGAGAAAAGTAAACAAAAAATTGCCAGTAATAAAATCTGTTCGGAGTTCATCTAGAGAACCTATTTTAACTTTCTAGAAAATAGATCAAGTATTCTAAACCAGTGGGTTTCGGCATGCCTCCTGTTATATAGTTGACCTCTATTTGGAAATGCGAACCCATGATGAGTTTTTGGAAATATCTCAATTTTATAGTCAACTGAAGTTGCAGAGAGATGTTTTTCCAGAGCATTTATCATTTCTAATGGAGCATAGCTATCTGTTTCTGCACAGCCAAAATATAGCTCACCTTTTACACTATTAATAAATAGATGAGGGGAGTCTTCGCTCTCTGTTACCAACTTTACACCATGTATTGAGGCCGCTGCCGCGACTTTTTCTGGTAATTTTCCAGCTGCATAGAAAGCAAAGGGCCCACTCATACAATATCCAACTAATCCAATAGAACTATTTTTGGAGCTATTTTGATTTTCACAAAACTAGAGCATTAGATAGGTTGTCCATATTTTTAAACATCAATTCTCTTGAAGCTTCTGGAGAGTAACCTTCGATAAAATTAAGGTTCGGTTTATTCCATTCAAAAGGCTTAGCTGTTCTATAATAGAGGTTAGGGCATAGTACGTAGTAACCGCAAGCAGCTATTCTGGATGCCATGTCGTGAAGTTCCTGCCTGATACCAGGAGCATCCATTAACAGAATAACAACGGGATATATATTATCGTCGCTTGGGTGCACAATAAATGTAGGCATTTTTTGATTTTCAGAAACTTTAATTTCTACTATTTTTTCTATCATTAAGTCACCCCCATAATTGATTTAAAATATACAGTAAATTTTGCGAATAACCCCCTGTTTTCGCAAAGTTTTTCCAGTTGATGAAAAATTTTTATTTGTAGTTATCAACCTAACACTATTGTTACTTTCAATCGAAGTTGCAAGCATATTTGTTTCTTCTAAAAGCTCGAATAATGACTTATTTTCTACTAATATAGCAAGGGCTCTTCTAGCATTTTCAGCGACTAGTATTCCGCTTAATCTATTGTCTTTAGAAAAAGCCGGCCCTCCACTGAGGCCACCAATTGAGTTAAGACTGAATGGTGATCTGTCTGTGATGCTATAAACAAGGCCTCTTTCAAAAACTCCATATGACTTGTTTTCTAATCCTACGTGTCCGAGATAATTTAATGCTAAATCACCAGGATTTCCTGCTGGGTATCCTGAAGAAAAAGCTTCTTCTTTATATCTAGTGATTTCAAAATAGGGGAGATCTATATCTTCTTTATTCTTGAAAATTGCCAAATCTGAATTGGGATGGATATATATATCTTTTATTATCATTTGTTTTTTTCCAAATGACATCATAACTTTTGGGCATTGATTTATAACATGCCTTGCGGTAACCCAAGTATCTTGACCAACATAAAATGCTGTTCCAGACCCACCTTGACGGCGAATTTTACTTTCTGATTGAATTGTAAATTTTGGAAGAGATCGAAGATTTTTTTTGTTACTTGTAGGTGTATTCATATTTTTGGAATACTCAATTGTCTTAATTGATGTAATATTTTTGTTTGAAAAGCTATCGGATTTAGGCCTTGATGAGCCGTCTTTTTCGAATGAGGATGCGAACGACCATAGTATCGCTATAATTGCAATTAAAAAATAAAATCCATTACTAATGAATCTCATGTTTATCCAGAGATTGCCGCACTATTTAATAGCGCAACTGATATTTTTATAGAAAATAAAAGAATAGACGAAGAAATCTCACCATTTTCAATTCTCTTTGGAAGATCATTTATTAAGACGTCAACGGCTTTGAAGCAAAAAAGCTGAATAATTATTGCTACAAACCCCCAAACGATGATCTCATAGATGGATCCACTAGCGGATAGAGAGCTTGCAAGTGGTAAAGCTAAACCAATTAAAGCACCAGAAAAACTTATAGCGGCGGCAGTATTTTTCTGTCTTATTAAAGCTATTTCTTTCATTGGCGTAATGAATAGATAGATGATTACACCAATTAAAAGCACGATAACTGATGTTACAAAATGGCTAATAAGAAAGGGAAGCCCGTTTAATAACCCTCCAAAAATAAGACCGAAATCACC